>ERZ825137.3159-NODE-3159-length-18056-cov-3.920949_pt1 | contig 18056 bp, 9 predicted proteins | sample MGYA00519873_ERZ825137 | MGnify/ENA primary metagenome ERZ825137 (study PRJEB31778, sample SAMEA3449190) | human gut metagenome | biome: human gut; feature: human-associated habitat; material: faeces | place: United Kingdom | collected 2010/2012 ...
CAAAACGTATCATTTGGTTGGTGAATTGCTTGGTCAGTAGTGAATTAGAGTTGGATAACGACCCTTTGTCCGATTGCCCCGAACGCGAACGTTTGTCCGTGTAGCTCTCGGAGCGGTTACTGATATAGCGAATATAGTTGTTTGACTCGAAACGCAACCAATCCGTAATCTGATAATTGAAATTAATGGTTCCGTCAACCGTCAGTTTTTTCGAACGGCTCCAGTTCCATTGCAGGTCATACATGTCGTTGATTCCGTCACGTCCTCTCCAGTCTTGTTCTTGTCCCGAGCGGATAGAACCGTCTTCATTGTAAGGGAAATCCCAAGGGAGGTAGAGATAAGTGTTGTACACGCTGCGTTGCTGACTGTCTGTACGTGAGAGCGAACCTGAAATCTTGGTTGACATGGTGAAGCGGTCTGTAAACTTCACATCATTGTTGGAACGGAAAGTGAAGCGGTCCAATGTAAAGTCCTTAATGGCTCCCTCTTCGCGGTAGTAGTCTGCCATAACAAAGGAACGCATACGACCGCTGCTTCCGGTATAGGTAATGTTTGCGTTGGTATATAATCCTGGTTTGGAAGCTTCTTTAAACCAGTCTGTGTTGTGTTTCAGAAGTTCTTCTGTGAACCACGACTGATTATTCCAGGATTTCTGATAGTCATAAAGTTCTTGTGAATTCATCATCTCAAGGCGCCCGGTCGATAGTAAGGATACACCGGCATTGACCGATACACTATATTTGTTGGCATCATATTCGCCTCTTTTGGTGGTTACTACAATAACCCCTGCCATGGCTCGCGCACCGTAGATAGAGGTTGCTGATCCGTCTTTCAATATTTGAAAGCTTTCAATATCATCTGCGTTCAGACCGGCAATAGCCGAACTAATCAGAGTTTCAGCATCGCCTGAAGATAGTTGATCAGCGCTGACTTCTACAGCGTCTTCCATAATAACTCCATCCACTACCCATAATGGTTTGGAACTACCGTAAATGGAGGTAGCACCGCGAACGCGGATTTTGGGAGCTGTACCAAATGTACCGGATACATTCTGGACTGACACACCCGCAGCACGCCCTTCAAGACCACGGCTGATATCTGCCATGCCATTAAGTTTTACGCCTTCTGCATCAAGTTTTGTTGCAGCTCCCGTGAAAAGGCGCTTGTCCATTTTTTGCATACCGGTTACCACTACTTCCTCCAGAACTTCTGCATCTGGTTTCATCAGAATTCTTATTGTTCCTGTTTTGATAGGAATCTCCTGAGTTTTCATTCCAATGTAGCTAATTTTCAAAGTTCTAGCAGAACTTGGTACATCGTTTATGGTAAACTTACCATCGATATCGGTGACTGTTCCCATCGTTGTACCTTTCACTAATACGGATGCTCCCACAACAGGCTGATCATCTTCTTCAGAAATGACGACACCTGTCACCTTTTTAGGTGTTTGGGCAATCACTAGACCTATGCTTGCCAGCAAGCAGGCCAATAACAGCATTAATTTTCTTTTCATAAACACTCTTTATTATTATAAGAATTAGTAAGTCGCTTATTTTCGCTTAGTGCTATTTTGCAAATATAAGCACATATTTATAAATACAAAACAATTATTCAAAATAAATTTGAAAACTATTGTAAATACATTATGATAGTTATGAAGATAAATACATATCATCAAACTATCATAATGTCATATTTCTGTCAGCATATGCAAATTTAGCCTTGTTTAAATAATCATTATGTCATCTAAACACTCCCTTTTTATCTTTAACTAAGCCTTGAATAATATAAAATTTATATTAGATATAAATAATTAGTATGAAAATAGGTTATAGGAGAATATGATACAATTATGTGTTACGTAAAAAAGAGAAAATAAAATAAGTTCTGCTAGAACTTTGAAGATTAGCTATATCGGATTGAAAACTCAGGAGGTCCCTATAAAAGCAGGAACGATAAGAATTCTGATGAAACCAGATGCAGAAGTTCTGGAGGAAGTAGTGGTAACCGGCATGCAAAAAATGGACAAACGCCTTTTTACTGGTGCAACTCAACAATTAACAGCTGATAATGTAAAATTGGATGGTCTCCCTGATATTAGCCGTGGACTTGAAGGCCGTGCTGCGGGTGTGTCAGTCCAGAACGTATCCGGTACGTTTGGTACTGCTCCTAAAATTCGTGTACGTGGTGCTACTTCCATTTATGGTAGCTCCAAACCATTATGGGTGGTGGATGGAGTTATTATGGAAGATGCTATTGATGTGGGACCTGATGATTTATCTTCTGGTGATGCTGAAACTCTGATTAGTTCGGCTATTGCTGGTTTAAATTCCGATGATATTGAGAGCTTTCAGATTTTGAAAGACGGTTCAGCAACCTCAATCTATGGTGCACGTGCAATGGCAGGTGTAATCGTTGTTACTACAAAGAAAGGTAAAGCCGGAGTCAGCAAAATTAATTATACGGGTGAGTTTACTACGCGTATGGTGCCCTCATACAAAGAGTTCAATATTATGAATTCTCAGGAGCAAATGGGAATATATAAAGAATTGGAGCAAAAAGGTTGGTTGAATAGTGCTGATTTATTTCGTGCAAAGAATTCAGGTGTGTACGGACGTATGTATAAACTGATCGACCAGTTTAATGAAACGAATGGTCAATTTGGGCTGATGAATACTTTAGAAGCACGTAATGCTTATTTGACCGAAGCCGAAATGCGTAATACCGACTGGTTTGATGTATTATTCTCAAATAATATTTCACAGAATCACTCTGTAAGTATTACTTCAGGTTCTGATAAATCATCTTTTTATGCGTCATTGAGTGCCATGCTTGATCCGGGATGGTATAAGCAGAGTGAAGTGAAACGTTATACAGCCAATTTGAATACGACTTATAATATCTTAAAGAACCTAAGCATAAATTTGATATCAAGTGCTTCTTACCGTAAACAGAATGCACCAGGTACCATGAACTCATCATTGGACGTTGCGGCAGGTCAGGTTACACGTGATTTTGATATCAACCCCTATTCATACGCACTGAATACTTCACGTACATTAGATCCTAATACAGATTATGTGGCTAATTATGCTCCATTTAATATTCTCCGTGAATTGGACAATAATTTTATTGAGTTGAATGTTGTTGATGTAAAGTTCCAGGGGGAGTTGAAATGGAAGGTGTTGCAGGGCCTGGAAGTCAGTGCGCTGGGTGCTGTGCGTTATCAATCATCATCACAAGAACATAATATAATGGATGATTCTAATCAAGCAATTGCTTATCGTACGGGGTTGGACGATGCTACTATTCGTGATGAAAACGACTGGTTGTATAAGAATCCAGATAACCCATATGCATTACCTATTTCGATTCTTCCTGAAGGAGGTATTTATCAGCGTCAAGATCGTAAGATGTTGGGACTGGATTTCCGTGGTACTGTATCCTGGAATCATCTATTTGCAGAAAAGCATATAACTAATCTTTTTGCAGGAATGGAAGTAAATGATCTTCAACGCTCTAACTCTTCATTCCAAGGATGGGGTATGCAATATTCTATGGGTGAGATTCCATCATATGTTTATCAGTACTTTAAGAAAGGTATTGAGACTGGAGAAAAGTATTATTCTATGGGGCATACTAGATATCGGAGTGTAGCTACATTTGCAAATGCTACTTATTCGTATGACGGACGTTATACGCTGAATGGTACTTTCCGCTATGAAGGAACTAATAGAATGGGGCGTAGCCGTTCTGCTCGTTGGCTGCCAACGTGGAATCTTTCTGCAGCGTGGAATGTTCATGAAGAGAAATTCTTCCAATCACTTCAACCAACGCTTTCAAATTTGACATTTAAGGCATCTTACTCATTGACAGCTGATCGTGGTCCGGCTGATGTAACAAATTCACAAGCTATTATTAAGAGTTATTCACCTTATCGTCCTTTCACTGATATTCAAGAAACGGGTCTTCATATAGTGGATTTGGAAAATAGTGAATTAACGTATGAGAAGAAGCATGAATTGAATATAGGAGTGGATGTAGGTTTTATTAATAATCGCATTAATCTTTCAGCTGACTGGTACACGCGCAATAACTATGACCTGATTGGGTTGATTCCAACACAAGGAGTGGGAGGTACTATTTATAAATATGCCAATGTAGCTACAATGAAGTCACATGGTATTGAATTTACCCTTTCAACCAGCAATATTAAAACGAAAGACTTCTCATGGAATTCTGATTTTATTTTTTCTCATGCTAAGAATGAAGTTACTGATTTGCGAGGACGTACTCGTATGATGGAACTTGTTTCGGGAAATGGATTTGCACGTGAAGGATATCCTGTGCGCGGGCTTTTCTCCATTCCTTTTGCAGGTTTGGATGAAAAAGGTATTCCTATGTTCGATATCAATGGAAATATAACATCGACTGATATTAATTTCCAGGAACGTGAGAAGTTAGATTATTTGAAATATGAAGGTCCGACAGATCCTACAATAACTGGTAGTTTCGGTAACGTTTTTGCATATAAAGGGTTTAAACTCAATGTATTCATGACTTATTCATTTGGTAATGTTGTTCGTTTGAATCCATATTTTAATTATAAATATTCCGATTTGAGTGCTATGCCTCGTGAATTCAAGAATCGTTGGACGCTTTCTGGGGATGAGGCAAAGACTAATATTCCTGCAATCTTGAGTAATCCGCAATATGAAGCAAACCGAACATTGTATAAAGCTTACAATGCTTACAATTATTCTACAGAGCGAATTGCAAAAGGTGATTTTATCCGTATGAAAGAAATCTCACTTTCTTATGAGTTTCCTAAGAGCTGGATTTCTGCTGCGAAGATTTCCAATCTTTCTTTGAAGTTACAGGCAACTAATTTATTCCTTATTTATGCAGATAAGAAATTGAATGGTCAAGATCCTGAATTCTTTAATACTGGTGGTGTAGCTTCACCGGTGCCACGTCAGTTTACATTAACTCTGCGTTTAGGATTGTAAGAGAATGATTTTAATAATAAAAAAAAAGATTAAAGATGAGACGAAATCAATTATATATTCCATTGTTCATCGCAACGCTTGCTATTGTCGGTAGCTCTTGTAATGATTTTCTTGACGAATTACCAGATAACCGGACGGAGCTGAATTCTGAGCAAAAAATAGCTAAAATGCTTGTTTCTGCTTATCCGGAAGGATCTGCGAATGAACTGTTTGAACTTTATAGTGATAATACCGACGATAACAGTGCCAGATATTCTTATTATAAGTTATCTGAGGAAGAGTGCTATAACTGGAAAGATACCCAGGAAGAATATCAGGATACGCCTACAAATCTTTGGGAAACCCATTATATAGCTATTGCTTCTGCTAACATGGCTTTGGAAGAGATTGAGAAACGGGGAAATCCGGAATCGTTGATGCCGCAGCGAGGAGAGGCTCTTGTTTGTCGGGCGTACAATCATTTTGTATTAGCAAATATTTTTTGTAATGCTTATAATACTCATGCATCACAGGAATTAGGTATTCCTTATATGACTAAAGTTGAAACAACTGTGCAACCACAATACGGGCGGGGTACTTTGCAGGAGACTTATGAGAAGATTGAGAAGGACTTATTAGATGGTATGGCTCTTATTTCCGATGATAGTTATTCTGTGCCGAAATATCATTTCACAAGGAAAGCTGCATATGCTTTTGCTGCACGTTTCTATCTTTATTATATGAAGCCTGACTTTTCTAATTGTGATGAGGTGATAAAATATGCAGATCGTGTGTTGGGAAGTGATCCTGCTGCCGAATTACGGGATTGGGAAGCGTTGGGAAAACTCTCTGCTAATGATAATGTACAGCCCGACGCATATATTGCTTCTACAAGTAAGGCTAACTTGTTGATAGGTAGTACCGTATCTAACTGGGGTATTATTCTGAGTAATTACATGACAGGAAAACGTTATCTACATAATAAGTTAATTGCTTCTTACGAAACATCACGTTCTTCCGGATTATGGGGTATCCCTGACCGCATGTATATGCAGCCTTTTACAACATCGGGCTATGAATGCAGTATGTTGAGAAAGGGCGGTTATTATGCTGGTGACTACCTGTATTATATGCCTGTGATTTTCTCTACAGACGAGACTTTGCTTTGCAGGGCTGAGGCTTATACGCTGAAAAAGAACTATCCAATGGCTGCTGCAGATCTTACTACATGGGAGAAAGCATATACTTCTAATAAGCAAACTTTAACTCCGGGGATGATAAATGAGTATTATGATAAGATGGATTATTACAATCCGACACAAAATCCGACTCCCAAGAAAAAGCTTCAGCCTGATTTTACTATTGAATCAGGTATACAGGAGAACTTTATTCACTGCATTCTGCATATGAGACGTATTGCTACTTTGCACGAAGGTCTGCGCTGGCCGGATATTAAACGTTATGGAATTGTTATCTATCGCCGTTCTATTGCTAATAACAATATAGTCGTAACAGATGAAATGCCGGTAAATGACGCAAGACGTGCTATGCAAATTCCTAAGAGTGTAGTTCTGGCAGGAATGCAACCCAATCCACGTACTGAAAATTAAAAGGAGGAAATAATATGAAGAAATATTATATTTATATACTAACGGCTGTTTTGCCCATTCTTTGGGGAGCCTGTAATAATGGCGATGATATTGACACCAAGCATAGTATTTTTTCAACAGAGCCAATGGAACATAATGGTTTTGATGAATGGTTGCTTGCTAATTATACATATCCGTATAACGTTGATTTCAAGTATCGTATGCAAGATATTGAAAGTGATCACAAATATAATCTGGTACCGGCGGATTACGATAAATCGGTTGCTTTGGCCAAGATTATCAAGCATGTATGGATGGAGGCATATACTGAACTTGCCGGACCGGCTTTTCTTCGGTCTTATGTGCCAAAAACTTTTCACTTGATAGGTTCTCCGGCTTATGATAGCAGTGGTACGAAGGTGTTGGGTACTGCCGAGGGAGGAAAGAAGATAACATTGTACGAAGTGAACAGTCTGGACTTTGAGAATGTCGATATCGAAGTTTTGAATGAGTATTACTTTAAGACGATGCACCATGAATTTGCACATATCCTGCATCAGAAGCGTAATTATGACCCATCGTTTGATCGCATTACCGAAGGAAAATATGTTGGTTCCGACTGGTATTTCTATGTTGCTGAAAATGGAAATTCATATTTGCGAGAGGATGCGGATGCATGGCCGGAAGGATTTGTGACGGCATATGCGATGAGTGAGGCAAGAGAAGATTTTGTAGAGAATATCGCCATGTATGTTACTCACGATCAGGCTTACTGGGATAATATGCTGAAGGTTGCCGGAACTGCCGGAGCGGCTATTATTAATCAGAAGTTTACTATTGTATACAATTATATGCTTGAAACTTGGGGTATTAATTTAGATGATTTGCGTGAGATTGTGTTAAGGCGTCAGCAAGAAATTCCGGAGCTGGATTTAAGTACTATTGAATAAAACAGGAAGATTATGAAAAAGAATATAATGATTTATTTGTTGATGGCTCTTGTATGCTTTGGTTTGCAATCCTGTCTTTTCCAGGAAGAGGATTATTTTGATGATTCTTCAGCGAACCGTGCAACAGAGGAAGTGAAGCAATATAGTGAGCTATTAGAATCGGCATCTAATGGTTGGAGAATGGAATATTACATAGGTCAGGACTATGCTTTGGGAGGCATAACTCTTCTGTGCAAGTTTGATGGTCAGCGAGTTACAATGGCATCTCAAGGATACGAAGGCGATGAGACTATTTCCTCTCTTTATAAGGTTGTATCGGAGGAAGCTACTATGCTTACATTCGACACTTATAATGCTTTTATTCATGCATATGCCAAGCCACAAGGCGGAGGTTCCAACCCAAATGCCAACCTGCAAGGAGATTATGAGTTTATTATAAAAGAAGCTTCAGCCGAGAAAATTGTAATGCAGGGCAAAAAGTATGGAAATACGATAGTAATGTATGCGCTTCCGGATGATTTGAACTGGGAGGCATATATAAACTCTGTGAATGACGTAGAAGAGAATGCTTTCTTTATACAATATCAGTTGTTGGTTGATGGAAATTTAGTTGGTATGACGCAGCGAAGTAATTATACTTTTGTTATAGCCTATAATGATGGTGGTAACATTGTACAAGAGCAATCTCCTTTCCTTTTTACAACCGATGGCTTTCGTTTCCGGGAACCAGTTTCACTGGCAGGAGTAACTGTGCAAAATTTTGTGTGGGACCCTTCCTCCGAGCTTTTTACTTGTACTGACGAGGGGGCAACTAACGTTAAAATGAAAGGAATTTATCCGGAGGGATATATTAAATATAATGATTATCTAGGTAATTATACTCTTACCTGCAAGATGTATAAAGATAATAATTTGACAGACGAAGAATTACCAATATCTATTATAGAGGATGTAGAAAATAAGAGTTATATTCTCAAGGGACTAATTGGTGATATAGTGCTCGATTATGATAGAGGTGAAGGAATTATGTCCTTTAAGACTCAAAAGGTAGGTTATATATCAGGATATTATTTGGGATGTACTACATATTGTTATGCCATGGGATTTTATCCTACATATATTAGTTATCAGGCAGGTCTGATGTTTGGTTTTGTGGCAAATGTACAACAGTCTCCGTTTGGATTTACATTTGAGGATGATGGGGTATTCGAAGCAGTAGGTGGTGCAAAAGCTGATTATATGGCCTTCGACCGCTATTCGGTACCTGATTATAGTCAAAGTTCATATGTTCAAGGGGTGGCACGTATGTATGGAGAGATGGTCTTTATGAAAGTTGAGGAATAAATAAAAAACTAGATTATGAAAAATATACTGAATTTATACTTAATAATATTCTGCTTATTTTTTGTTGCAGGATGTTCTTCAGATGACGATGCTGCCACTGTAAAATTGACAATTATAAAATCAGATTTGGATATGAAAGCTAGTGGTGGCACTGGAACTGTCGAATTTGCAGCAACTGGAACTGTCACGGCTACGGTGAATGCCGATTGGTGTCAGGTAATCGAAGTTGCAGATCATAAAGTTTCCATTTCTGTAGATGCTAATACGGGTTATCCGGGGCGTAGCGCACAAATCGTTTTAACTGATGGTGTGAGTACGCAGCAAGCAACCATACTGCAGGAAGGAGCTATTTGGAAATATAATAGAGATGCTACCTATTTCACATTGACAGATGCTGCAGAGGAGGTCCCTGTTGAAATGTCGAGTAATTTGCCTATTCAGGTATCTATTCCAGCAGATGCTTCTCAATGGTTATCCTATGAAATGACGAGTGATGGATTTAAGTTTATTGCAACAGAGAATCTCACTGGTAAAATTCGTTCGGCCATTGTAAAAGTGACTACTGGCATTCGTGAAATTGAATATGCTTTATTGCAGTACGATATTGATGACTTATTGGGACAATGGACAGGTGTTGTGAAAGTCGTTGCTACAGCATTTGGTATTAATCAAGTTCTTTCATTAGAGGAAAATACTCAAATTGTTAAAAATCCGGGTGGTAATGGCTATATATTCCAGCTACCAATGACAAGGCTGTTGGGAGCAACGATTGTTTTAGCGGTCACCTATCAAGATGGAGCTTTAGCTATAACCACTCCACAGCAGCAAAATTATGCTTTGTCTGATGGGCAAGGAGGAGTGATGTACGGCTCAATAATAACTAAAACTGATGATGGTTTGTATTTACAGGGAAAAATTATTCTTTCTCCTGTATTAATGAATGATGGGCAGGTTGCGTTAGCTTATATTACAGATGCATATATGTCAATGGGATTATTTAAGGGAAGAGTTCCGTCTACTGCAAATTATGCAGGACTTTCTATTGATTTTCCTGCTATTTTGATGCAATATGCTGAATAATATTTTGCATGAAATACTATTTTTATATAGTGGTTTAACTGTTTGTTATGAGAAGAACTTGCATTAATTGATCCTAAGAGCTATTATCGTAAGGTAGTAGCTCTTAATATTTAAATATTTATTTAATAATCTTTATATTACGCATCAATCCACTATACTTAGCCCTTTTCACTGCGCTACCTTTGAAAATGGTTTTATATTGCTCTTCACTCAGCGAATGCCAATCATCCTTCTTCATACTTAGCAAAGAAGGAGACGGTTGAAATTCGGCTGTCCGGCAAGGAGTGGCAAAGCGATTCCAAGGGCAAGCTTTCAGACATTCGTCACAGCCATATATTTTATTACCCATTTTTTTTCCTGTATTGAGCGAAAGTTCCCCACGATACTCAATGGTAAGATAAGAAAGACATCTCTCGGAATTGAGCCTGAAAGGAGCATCCAGCGCTTTTGTCGGGCAGGTATCCAGGCAACGTGTACACGAACCGCATTGATTTCGTTGTGGAGAGTCATAATTGTCAGCTTCCCTATCAAGAATAATTTCCCCTAAGAAGAAGCAGGAGCCGGCGTGAGGAATGATGAGTTGTGTATTCTTTCCTATCCATCCCAAGCCGGTACGCCATGCCCAATAACGTTCGAGTATGGGAGCGGTATCACAGAATATGCGGCCTTGAAGTGGAGAAGCGGAGGTTTGGGATACTGGGACTTGGGGGGCTGAGGCGTAGTTTTCAGTATATGTGCTGATATTGTTTGTCGAGGCGATAGTACTGTCTGTTTCTTTGGAGAATGAAACTTCTTTCTCTATAAACTCAAAAAGTTCCTTCAATTTCCCCTTCATCACATCGTGATAATCTTTCCCGTAGGCATACCATGCAATCTGATACTCACCTTCGGGAAGTTTTTTCGCCGGATAATAGTTTAGGGCCACGCTGATAACCGTACGTGCCCCTTCCACCAACAAGCGTGGATCGAGCCGTTTATCCTCATAATTCTGCATATACGCCATCTCTGCCTGGCAACCGTCCGCCAGCCATTGACGGAAGGCGGTAGCCACAGTTTCATCTACAGCTTCGGCAGGCGCCAGTCCGCAGGCGGAAAAGCCGAGGCGTAGTGCTTCGGCTTTGATTCGGTCTGAGGAGAGGAGCTTTTTCATAATGGATATGGATGAAAACCTTATCGGTAATTAGAAAACTTGCTGTCGGCAGGTAAAATGTTTCTTTGCCGGCAGCTAGAATACCTTGAACACATAGCCTTCCGCTTTCAGAAACTCGATGGCACGGGGGAGAGCATATTGCAGATTCCCGTTGTTCCACGATTTCAGAGAGTCGTGGAAGGTGATGATGGAACCGTTGCGTACGTAGCGTTTTACGTTGTTCAGTACCTGTTCCGGGCGCATTCGCTTACTGTAATCGCGGGTTACGAGATCCCACATGATGATACGGTAATGGTGGCGAAGGGTGTAATATTGCCGGAATCCCATGTGCCCATGTGGCGGGCGGAACAAGTCCGAGTGGATAATTTCGTCTACCCGTCTGGTGTTGGCCAGATAATCCGGATTGGAATATTCAAAGCCGCGGATGTGGTTGAAAGTATGGTTGCCGATGCGGTGTCCGTGTTCTACCACCATCCGGTATTCGTCCGGGTGTTTGCGGATATTGTCGCCTACCATGAAGAAGGTAGCTTTAATATCGTGTTTCTTCAGTAGCTCCAGTACCCAAGGGGTAACTTCCGGGATAGGGCCGTCGTCAAAAGTCAGGTAGACTGCCCGTTCGTTTGGGTCCATCCGGAAGATGGCTTGTGGATACAGCGCTCGGAAGAACCAAGGTGGTTGTTCTATAAACATAAGAGTCTTTATTAATAAGTATTAGGTATTAAGTATTAAGTATTAAACTGCGCAATGAGCCGCATGGTTAATACTTAATACTTATTACTTAATACCTAATTTTTATTTCCCTTTCATTCTCGCAACGTACTCATTGTATAGCTGGTCGAGTTGTTCCGAGTAATGTTTAGCCAATTCTTCTGATTTGTATTTCTCCATCAGTCGTACTTCCGCGTCAAGCAATCCTGCGTTGTACATGAAGTTTTCGCTGGCGATGGAAAGTTGGTAATCAGTCAGGCTGAGGTACCAGATCATGTATTCGAGAGACTTGTTGGCAAGTTCGTCGATGATCTTGTTCGCTTTTTCGTTTTGTCCCAGCTGGTAGTAGGCTTCCGCCATTTGGAAGGCGCCGTTTGCCCAGTCATACGGTACGTTGTATGACGGGATCATCTTCTCGGCGTAGTCGAGTGCGGCGAGTGCCTTGTCTTTTTTGCCTTCCTTGATGAGTTGTCCTACGAGCTGTGTGAAGATGCGCCGGTGTGTGTAGCACATACGCATTACGTTTTCGTCGATGTAGATGCCCGGTTTCTCGATGCCGCCGAACTTGAACTTGTTCATCAGGTTGTCGTACATCTTTTCGCTGTCGATCTTGCTGTTCAGCTTGTCCGTATCGAACGGAGTGAAGCGGTATGCCAGACCTTCCTGCGTGAAGTGGTTGTCCATGCCGAGGTGGTTTTCACTGCCTACGGTGATAGCCATGTAGATGGGACGTTCCCAGTTGGCGTTGGCAAGCATTTCGAGCATCATCAGTTCGCTCTTGTAGAGGGCGCGTTTGGGGTTGCCGTTGGCGTCTCTCAGCAAGATGGTCATATATTCGGGGATGGAGTCGCCCAGCGCTTCTGGTATCTTCATGCCGGAACGGCGGACAGCTTCTTTGTCGATCTTCATTACGATGCTGTCGGTAGGGATGACGCGCAGTCCTTCCTTATCCGAACGAACCCAGTATTTGAGGATATTCTTCAGTTCATACGGGTTTTCTCCGAACTGTTCTTTCAGTTCGTTCATCGCTTCCGGATTTCCGTTTTCGAGCGCGCTGTCTGCCTGTGCATACATCTGGTCGATATTCTTCTTTACTTCCGGACGGATGGGGATGTATTCGTTCTGCCCTTCGACGTATTCCACACGGTCCCAAGTGATCGGGAGTGACGGAGAGTCGTAGGCGGGACGTTTCATCTGGTCGATGTACCAGTCGGTTTGCAGGTAGCTGAGGTTACAGGTACGTGCATCGGTACGGAAACCTTCTGTCTCCTGATTGTACCACAACGGGAAAGTATCGTTGTCACCATTGGTGAAGATGATCGGATTTCCTTCTTCCTGCAAGGTCATCAGATAGTTCTGACCGAAGTCACGGGCAACAAAGCGTCCGCTACGGTCGTGGTCGTCCCATGTCTGTCCGGCCATTTGGATGGGGACAAGCAGACAGAGTACTGATGCGAGAGCGGCAGCCGGAACTTCTTTCATCTTGCAGTAATCGCGTAACATACGGATGATACCTGCGACTCCCATACCTACCCAGATGGCGAAGGCGTAGAACGAACCGGCATACGCATAGTCACGTTCACGCGGCTGCGCAGGTGTCTGGTTAAGGTAGAGCACAATGGCGATACCTGTCATAAAGAACAGGAAGAACACCACCCAGAATTGCTGGATACCCCGCTGGCTGTGGTATGCTTGCCAGAAGAGTCCGATCAGGCCGATCAGCAGCGGCAGGCAGTAGAATACGTTGTGTCCTTTGTTGTTTTTGAGGTCCTGCGGAAGCAATTCCTGGTTGCCCACCAGCAGATTGTCGATAAATGGGATTCCGGTGATCCAGTTACCGTGTTCTATTTCTCCGCTGCTCTGAATGTCGTTCTGCCGTCCGGCAAAGTTCCACATAAAGTAGCGCCAGTACATGAAGTTGAGCTGGTAGGAGAAGAAGAACTTGATGTTTTCCCATTGGTTCGGTACGTTCACCATCACCATTTCGCCGCATTGGTCGTATGGGACGTCATGCCCCTTGATGTCTACCCACTGCTTGTAGAGTGAGGAGTGCGCGGAGCTGTACATACGGGGGAAAAGCATATTTTGCGCGTATTCGTATTCGATACGTCCCGGCAGTTCGATGTATGAGTCCTTTTCGTCCGGTGAGGTTTTTTCTTTGCGGACGTATTTACTTCCCGTCTGTGACTGGCGGGGGACGCAGTATCCGTCTTTCACGTCGAGTGCCACTTTCGAGGAGAAAGCAGGACCGTAGAAGAGAGGACGGGTTCCGTATTGTTCACGGCCGAGGTATTCGCCCAGCGTGAAGATATCTTCCGGAGAGTTCTGGTCCATCGGTGTGTTGGCGGTAGAACGGATTACGATCAGTGCATAAGAGGAATAACCGATCACGATCATCATGGTGCACAGCAATGCCGTATTCATGGTACGGGCGGAGATGCGCCATTTCTCTTTGATCTTTTCCTGTACTTGCGGAGCAAGGTAGATGCCAAGAATTGCGATCACTACGACACCGATGAGGATGCTGCTTACGCCGTGTCCATAGAATGGAATACCCAGCAGGGCGATGGTCAGAATGAATGAGATGGCCATGCGGAGTCTGCTCTTTTCGGTGTAGCTTTCGTACACACCCCAGATAAGGGCAGCAGCAAGCAGAATGATATAGACTACGACGCCGGAGTTGAACGACATGCCGAGTCCATTGACAAACAGCAGTTCGAACCAGCCGCCAACTTTAACGATACCGGGCACGATGCCATAAAGCACGGCTGCTACGAGTACGCCCGATCCGAGCAGGGCGAGCAATGAGCCTTTGGCAGTGGCGTTCGGAGTTTTCTTGTAGTAGTACACCAATACGATTGCCGGCAGACAGAGGAGGTTCAGCAAGTGAACACCGATACTCAGTCCGGTCAGATAAGCGATCAGGATCAGCCAGCGGTCGCTGTGGGGCTGGTTGGCTACATCTTCCCATTTCAGAATCAGCCAGAATACAATGGCTGTAAAGAGGGAGGAGAAAGCATATACTTCGCCTTCTACGGCAGAGAACCAGAAGGTGTCGCTGAAGGTGTAGACCAGTGCGCCGACCAGTCCGCTACCCATGACAGTGATAAGTTGTCCTTTCGTGATGTTGCTCTCGTCGGTGATTACCAGTTTGCGTACCAGATGGGTGATGCTCCAGAAAAGGAACAGGATACAGGCACCGCTCATCAGTGCGCTCATGTAGTTTACCATCTTCGCTACGGTGGTTACATCGGAGGCGAATTGAGAGAACAGGTTCGCTACCAGCATGAAGAAAGGTGCGCCGGGCGGGTGTCCTACTTCCAGTTTATAACCGGTAGTTATAAACTCGGGACAGTCCCAAAAACTTGCGGTCGGTTCTATTGTCAGGCAGTAGACCGTTGCCGCAATGATGAATGTAAGCCAACCCACGAGGTTGTTTATAGTTCTGTACTGTTTCATTAGCACTATCTAGATTTTTCGTTAAAAAACAGATTACGTGGGCGCAAAGATAGTGATTTGTAAGGATAATGAGGCAGAAAGTAAGAAATATTAAGTAACGGAAAGGTGATTTACTTTATCTTATGTCCTTTTAGGGAAACAGTGGAATCACTAAACAGTATAAACAACGGTAGGTATGAAGATACCAATTTTGTGTCTTTTATACCAAGCAATGAATCATTTGTTGGTCAATAATACTTGCGTTGTCAGACATTAATAGCTGACTTTTCAACTGTTAATACCTGACATGTCAACTATTAACATCTGACATCTCAATCATTAACAGTTGAGAAGTCAGTTGTTGCTGCTTGATGTGACCGTTGTAAATGGCTGATATGCAGTGCGGCCGTTCTTTGATGTAGCACCGGCAAATGAATGTTTAGTGATGATGATGATGTTCACCGAGAACGCGGTGTGGCAACGTGCCGTGTCCCAGCAGTTCGATAGGGCAGTTGAAGTTTCTTTCCAGCCATTCTGTGGAGACGCCCGTGTCAGGGTGGTAATCCAGTGTCTCGTTGACGCAGGCAATGGATTTCACTTGTTGCAGTACAGTGCCGATGTCGTGACTGACAAGGATGATGGCGCATTCTTTGTTAATCTCCGCCAGCAGTTCGTAGAGACGGGCTTCGAAGCGTTTGTCGATATACGTGCTGGGTTCGTCAAGAATCAGTACCGAAGGGTCGGAGATGATGGCGCGTCCCAGCAGTGCACGTTGTAGTTGCCCGCCGCTAAGCTGCCCGATGGAACGGTGTTCGAGTCCTTCGAGTCCCATACGGGCGATGATATGCTTGCCTTTTTCTCTTTGCTCGGGAGTGAAGCGGGAGGTGAGGGATTTCTGGATACTTAGTCCGGAGAGTATCACTTCCTCTACCGAAATCGGGAATTTCCGGTCGATGGTGCTATATTGCGGCAGATAGCCGAGGGAAAGTGAAGAATTGGAAGTGGAAAGTTGAGAGTGGGAGGATACTTCTGTAGGGGCATGGAAGTTGATTTCTCCGGCTGTCGGTTTCAGCAGACCGAGGATGCACTTGATGAGTGTTGTCTTACCGCCTCCGTTCGGACCGATGATGCCCAGAAAGTCCCGTTCGTAAACGTTCAGGTTGACGTCGTGGAGTACGGTACGGCCGTCGTATCCGGCAGCAAGGTTCTTTATTTCGATAATCGGTTTCATATTTGGAGAATTACTTCGTTTATGTATCATTCGGTCATTAACGCTATGGAGGCCCGTTGTTATTCGGGGTCCATAGGGGTGAGAGCTTTGGCTACGTTCAGCATTTCCGTTTCCCAGTCGTAGCTTAACGGGTTGATGGGGACTACCTTTGTGCCGGTTTGCTGTGCGATGGTTTCCGCGTTGCGCTTGTCGAACTCCGGTTGGACGAAGATGACGTTTACTTTCTCCGATTTGCACAGGTCTATCAGTTCTTTCAGATGGGCGGGCGAAGGTTCCTTGCCCCCTTCTTCGATTGAAATCTGATGCAGGCCGTAGTCACGGGCAAAGTAAGAGAGAGCCGGATGGTAAATCATAAAGGCTTTGGCCGATTCCGGAGCGGAAAGTTGCCGGCGGATGAGGCTGTCGGTGTGCTGGATACGTTGGCAGAGGGAGTCGTAACGTGCCAGATAATATGCTTCGTTGGGCTTGTCGAGCATACAAAGTGCCTTGAAGGTGTTTCCGGCAAGGATGAGGGCGTTGGTGGTAGAGTTCCAGATATGCGGTTCTACGGCGTGGTTGTGCCCGTCGTGGTCATGATGTCCTGCTGCGTGGTTGTGCTCACCGTTGTTCAGAATCAGGTCTATGCCTTTCGAGGTGTCGAATACTTGGATATGAGGGGTGTTATTCATCAGTCGGTCCATCCAGGTCTGCTCAAAGCCGATGTAGCCGATGCGGAGATAGGCTTTGCTGTCTCCCAAAGAGACAAGTTGCTGAGGAATAGGGTCGTATGTCTCCGGACTGGAACCTTTCGGGACCATGCTGACTACCGTGAATTTATCACCGGCAATTGCTTCCGTGAAGTAGCGCTGCGGTTCGATAGTGACGGTAATCACCGGTTTCTCTTCTTCGCTGTCGCTTGCTTTGGACGTGCGACCCGTGCAGGCTGCCAACAGGAGGCAGGAGCCGAGAAGAAGGAGTGTTTTCAAATCTTTTAGTTGTTGTTTCATGACTATTGTATTAATATCGGGGGTTGATTCAGTTCCTGTTTTCGGGCACGTAGTATTTCCCGCTTTCCTCCCGGAGGACCGGGAAGGCGCTCTACGGTAAAGCCTGCGGCCTGCAGCATACGTCGGATGACTCCTTTGGCACAATAAGTGGTGAGGATGCCTCCTTCATTTAATAAAACATATAAACGGTTAAATAGTTCCTGCGACCACATTTCCGGCTGCTTTTCCGGAGCGAAGGCGTCGAAATAGATAACGTCGAATGATAATGGATAATGGATAATGGATAATGGAGAATGGCTGCGCTGGGTAATCCATTCATTGACGTCGGCTTGTACTTTGCAGAGAGTGAAGTGTGGGGTAAAGGATATTTCTTCTTCCCACGGTGATGTATGGATTGCTCTGAACAGGTCGATAGCTGCTGGTTGTTCTAAATATCCCAATTGCTCCACCATCTGCCATTCCAACGGGTAGAGTTCAAGTCCTGTATAATGTACGTTACGTCCGCTTCTTTCTGCTTCTTCAAGTGTAAGCCAAGCATTCAGCCCCGTTCCGAAACCGATCTCCAGAATATGCGGAGAGGGGGCACCGGAGG
>ERZ825137.3170-NODE-3170-length-18021-cov-7.455583_pt1 | contig 18021 bp, 18 predicted proteins | sample MGYA00519873_ERZ825137 | MGnify/ENA primary metagenome ERZ825137 (study PRJEB31778, sample SAMEA3449190) | human gut metagenome | biome: human gut; feature: human-associated habitat; material: faeces | place: United Kingdom | collected 2010/2012 ...
CGTCGAACAGCTTATAGGTGGCGTCCTTGGGCTGGGAGGACATGAAGCGGATGAGATAGTCACCGTCGATGGCGTCCAGCGCCGTCAGCAGGTCGGCGAAATCGTAGGGCGTGTCCAGATCCTTGCCGTAGGAGTTCACGTTCTGCCCCAGCAGCGTGATCTCCTTGAAGCCGTCGGCCACCAGCTGGCGGACCTCGGCGATGATCTGCTCCGGGTCGCGGCTGCGCTCCCGGCCGCGGACGTAAGGGACGATGCAGTAGGAGCAGAAGTTATTGCACCCGTACATGATGGACACCCACGCCCGTGTGCGGCCCTCCCGCACCACCGGCATCCCCTCAGCAATAGCGCCGTGCTCGTCCGCCACGGAGAACACACGCCGCCGCTGGGTGTAGACGTTATAAAGAAGTTCCGGAAATTTCCACAATGCCTGCGGCCCAAAAACCAGATCCACATGGCGGTAGGACTGCCGGACCTTTTCAGCCACCTCCGGGCGTTGGGCCATGCAGCCGCACAGGCAGATGACCTGCTCCGGGTCGGCCTTCTTCGTATGGGTCAGCGCGCCCAGCGTGCCGTAGACCCGCTTTTCCGCGTGGTCGCGGATGGCGCAGGTGTTCAGCACCACCACGGCCGCCCGGGCGGGATCGTCGGTGAAGCCGAAGCCCATGGCCTCCAGCATACCCATGATGTGCTGGCTGTCGGCCACATTTTGTTGGCAGCCGAAGGTGTCCACCATCGCCAGCGGCGGCACGGAGCGGCCCTCATGCAGCGCCCGTATTTTCTGTTCAAACTCCCGCTGCCGCTCCAGCTGCTCCTGCGGGATCAAAACCTCTTTTCTGTCCAAGGGAGACCTCCTCGCACCGCGGACGCGGAGCGTATGTTTTAATGAGGTATTATACCATATTTATACCGGCAATACAAGAAATCGACAGAGAAAAATTGCCCGAGAAAATGGGGCGTACGCAATACGCACGCCCCGTTTTTATCCATTTATCGGCTCAGCTTGAAGTAGTCGCCGGAAGCGGCCAGATTGCTCATCTCCGTCAGCACCAGAATGTCCGTGGACTCGTCGGCCAGGGACTGCATACTGTCCCGGTAATACCGCAGGTCGATCATGGTGATGGTCTCGTAATCCCCGGTGAGGAACGGCACAAAGGCGTTGGCGAAGGAGTCCTTCACCAGCAGCAGATGTTTGCCGTTTTCCACGCCGGTGGTGATGACGGTCTTGCCGTAGTTGCCGCCGAGGAACAGCTCGTACTTGTCCTTCCGCTCCAGGGCGGACAGGTCGTACAGCGTACCGTCCTCGCCGTCGCACACCACGCTGTCCACGGCGATCTCCGGCGCGTAGTACACGCTGTCGTATACGCTGTCCGGCAGCAGCACCTTGGAGTACAGCGTGCCGCGGAAGCGGTCGCTGGCCAGCGTCAGGTCGTAATGGCGGACCGCGTGGCCGGTGGCCGCGGCCCACTGCTCATACACCGCCTGTGCGCCCATAGTGGTCCAGTGGTGGTCTGTGTGGTAGTAGGGATCGTCCACCGCCGAGAGCGTTTGGCGGCTGTCCAGCAGCGCACCGCCCAGCGTGTCGGACAGCACGGTGAAGGCACGGTCCTCGTTGTAGAAGGGTGCATTTTCCGGCAGCTTGCCGGAGAGCACGCTGCCGGGGTTGGGGACGATCAGTGCCGTGCAGGCCTTGTCGCCGTTGGCATCGAAGAAGTCCCGGATATACCCGGCGTTCTTCGCAAGGCTCGTCCAGTCGAAGCTGTCGTCTGTGACCCTGGCGAAGTAGCGTCCGTCAGCGCCCAAATAGGTGTTGCTGATGTCCTCCTTGCCCTCCGCCCGCTGCAGGAGGGAGCGTGCGGCCGTCCACACATCCCGGAGGATGATCTGGTCGCTGGTGTAGTTCTCCGTATCGGTCATGAATTTACCGGACATCACGTTGTCCCACGTCAGCCTGGGCGTCAGCTGGAGGTAGCGGTTCTCGTTCTCAGAGAACGCCCGATCGGGGGTCAAGAAAAAGCTGCCTGCGGACAGGGCCAGAATAATGGCGGAAATGGCGATCAGCGGCGCAAGGCCGGTTCTTTTTTTCATAACGCCGCCTCCTTAAAAACGGAAATACAGGAACGGATTGTAGCTGTCGCCCACCAAAAAGGCGATGGACACCAGCAGGACGATGACCGTCCACACCGTCCGAAGCCCGTCGGACAGGGCCGGGGACAGGGTCTGCTCCCGTTTTTCCCACAGCCGCTTGGGCAGGCTGGTACAGCCCACCACGGCCAGCACCAGCAGCAGCCAGTCGCACCGCAGCAGATAGGCGGAGGTGGTGTCCCACAGCGGGCCGGAGAACAGGCGGCTCAGGTATGCGCCCAGCTGGGCAAAGTCGGTGATGGCGAACAGCACCCAGCCCAGCACGAAGCACAGGCAGGTGTAGATGTGGCCCACAAACCGGGGCGCTCTGTCCAGCCAGCGCAACAGAAACGCCTTTTCCAAAATCAGCAGCACGGCGTAATACACGCCCCACAGCACGAAGTTCCAGCTCGCCCCATGCCACAGCCCGGTGAGAAACCACACGATGGTGATGTTCAGCAGCTGGCGGGCCAGCCCCTTACGGTTGCCGCCCAGCGGGATGTAGACATACTCCCGAAACCAGGTGGACAGGCTGATGTGCCACCGCCGCCAGAACTCGGTGACGGTGCGGGACTCGTAGGGGTAGTTGAAGTTCTCCAAAAAGTGAAAGCCGAAGAAATGGCCCAGGCCGATGGCCATGTCGGAATAGCCGGAGAAGTCGAAATAGATCTGGAACGTGAACGCCAGCGCACCCAGCCACGCCGTGGTGACGGAGGGGGCGGACATGGCGGAGATGTCCTCCCATATCGCGCCCATCTGATTGGCCAGCAGCACCTTCTTGCCCAGGCCGATGACGAACCGCTGCAGGCCCTCGCTGGCCAAAGGGATCGTCTCCCGCCGGTGCTCCAGGTCGTAGGCCACTGTCTTGTACTGCACGATCGGCCCGGCGATGAGCTGGGGGAACAGCGTCACATACGCGCCGAAGTCGATGATGTTCCGCTGGGGCGGCACCAGTCCCCGGTACACGTCGATGGTGTAGCTCATGGTCTGGAAGGTGTAGAAGGAGATGCCGATGGGCAGCAGCAGCCCCAGCGCCGGTATCGCCGTGCCCAGCAGCCCGTTGATGTTGTTGATGGCGAAATCCGTGTACTTGAAGAACCCCAGAATGGCCAGATTCCCCACCACCGACAGGATCAGCACGCCCTTGGCGCCCTTCTCCCGCTGCCGCCGGCGGAACCAGCCGATGGCCAGACCGTTGCAGTAGTCGAACACGGTGGAGAACAGCATGATAAGGATGTACTTTGGCTCGCCCCAGCCGTAAAACAGCAGGCTGAACACCAGAAGCAGGCCGTTGCGCAGCTTCCGCGGGCAGATATAATACAGAATAGCCACCAGCGGCAGGAACGCCAGCAGGAAGGTGGTGCTGCTGAATACCATAGCGGTTCTCCTTTGCGGTTGATCTCAAAACGAAAGGAGCGGGCAAGCCCGCCCCTCAGACTGTCAAAAAAGTCTGTCATTGCGAGCCAGTGCGCGCCGCGAAGCAAGTGCCCGTGGGGTACACACTGGCGTGGCAATCCATTTCCAATACGTTACTTCACACCCGCCAGCTTGCCCATCTGGTAGCTGCCGCGGATGGCGGACAGATTGTTGACGAACAGAACGTCCTTCACACCCTTATCCCTGGCCAGCTGGGTGACGCTGCCGCTGTAATATCGGTAGTCCACCACATACACCGTCTGGTAGTGATCCACCAGGAACGGCACAAAGGCGTTGCCGAAGGACTCCTTCACCACGATGCAGCTCTCGCCGTTGCTGACCTCCGGGTTCTCGATCACCGTGAAGGGATTGTCGCCCATGATGAACGTACCGTACTTCAGGCTGGCCGAGGCGGTGGACTCGTCAAAGATGACCTGACCGCCGGTGAGGGTGCTGTTCTCGTTGTCGCCGTACTTCATGGAGGCGGTGGCGCTGACGGGATGGTAGGCGTTCACCGTGTCCGGATCGTTCTTCATGGCATCCGGCTTGCCGCCGTCGTTGTAGAACGAGCCGAGGAAGCCCGGAAACTGGCTCACCTCATAGTCGCTGAGGTTGTGGGGCGTGATGCCCTTGGCCGTGCAGAACTGCACATAGGCGTAATACGCGCCCAGCGCCGTCCAGTGGTGGTCGGTGCGGAAATAGATGTACTCCGTCCGGTGGGACATCATCACGTCGTGCAGGGGGATCGTTTTTACATTCTGCCCCATTCCCGCTAAAATATCCTTCTCGGCCTGCGCCTGGTCGCTGCCGGGTATGTCGCTGAACAGCTCATCCGGCAGCGTGATGCCGCTGGACAGGGGGATGGCCATGGCGTACACCTGGCTCACGCCGCTGAGACTGTCCGCCACGGCGTTGACCGTGGACTGGTACTTCTCCGCCAGCGAGCCCACATAGTTGTACATTTCATATCCGGCGCTGCCCACCACATACACGCCGCCGGACTGATAGGGCTTGTCGCTGGTGGTGATCACATTGGAGGACGCCGGCTTCGTGGTGGTCACGTCCGATTTGCCGTCGCCGGTGTTGTCGGCATCCGTGTTGTCGGTATCGCCCGTTGTGTCCTGCTTGTCGTTGGGCTGGGTGTCGCCGGTATTCTCCCCGTCCGTCTGGGTGACGGGCGGCGTATCGGCGTCCTTGTCGGGCGCTTTTTTGCCGCTGAAGATATCGGTGCAGATGGCCAGTATCGCCACCACCAGCGCCGCCGCCGCGATCAGCAGCAGCACGGCGCCGCCGGCGCTTCCGCGCCGCCGCTCATACCGGGAGATCATCCCACGTACTCCTTGATGACCGCGTTGGCCGTGTCGGTGTCATTGGTGACGCACAGCACCACACAGGTGCCGTAGGTGGCAAAAATGGCGTTGTCCAGACGGGCGACCTCCTCAGGCTTATAGCGCTCCATCTCCTGCTTCTGGCTGTCCAGCAGGCTCTGCATGGACACCTTCACCGCGGAGGCATCGGTCTTGTCGCTGCACTGCACTACGAAGATCTCCTCCACCGTGCTGCCGTCGGACATGTAGGCGCTTGCCTCGCACTTTTCCGGCAGCTCCAGATAATCGCCGGCGTCGATGGCGGACAGAGCCGTGTCGAACTGTACGCGCTCAGCCAGCGCCTTGCCCAGCCCCGCCGCATCCACGGTGGCGGACGCCTTGTCGCCGCAGGCGACCAGAGAGACAGCGGTCATGACCGCCAGCAGCAGCGTGATAATACGTTTCATAGAATCGCTCCTTATTACTTTCACTCAAAACTGTTTGGCCAACCGGCCGCATGCCGGCTCAGTTCATTATTATAATACAAACCCGCCGGAAGTAAAAGAGGGAAAAGCTTAAGAACTCATAAAATTTCCCCTGCCTGTTATGACGGCGGCGGAGGGGCAAAGGTTCCGCCGGCGGACGGCAAAAAGGAGACGGCCTGAGCCGTCTCCTTTTTATATTCAGAAATCGATGGTTCCGTCCAGCACCTTCAGGTCGTAGGGCTCGAACACCACCTTGCGGTAGGCATCCACGTCCATCTTCACGCCCGTCCAGTCGCTGTGTATCTCGCCATTCTGCTTGATGAGAATGTCGTACAGAATGTCGTAGGTCACGCCGTCGTCGCCCTTTTCCACGATGGTGGAGTAGGGCAGCGTCTTGTGATAGGTCATGTGCAGACCCTTATACTCGAAGTGGAAGCCGTTGCGCATGCGGCAGCCGTCCAGCCCCTTGTAGGTAAACAGGCGCTTGAGATCCTGCAGTATCCGGTCGTTGTCCTCCTCATACAGGTTCTCCGGCGTCGTCTCGGTGTAGTCGTACCGGAACTGGATAGGGATGCGGTAGGGCAGGAAGCGCTCCACATAGTCCACCAGCTTCGCCGCCGGATAGTTCTTGTACAGCACGCAGTTGATACGGGTGGGGCAGGCGATTTTCCCCAGTACCTCGTCCGGACTCTCCTCCACATAGTGCTGCAGATGGCGGGAGATGTTCATGCAGGTGATCTTATCCTTGTTCCTCTCCGTAAAGGCCAGCATCTCCTCAAAGGTGGTGGCGGCCTGGGCGGGGAAGGTGGTGTTGATATAGATCTTGTGGGTGGCGGGGATGGTGTCCAGCATCCTTTGCAGGGCGTTCAGATTGGCCAGCGGCTCGCCGCCGGTGAACACGAAATCGCACCGGGGCGTGATGGAGTCCATCACCCGGATGCTGTCCAGAATTTTGTCCAGCGAGAAGCCGGAGCAGTCGGCATATTCTTTTTTGTTGATGCAGAAGGGGCAGTTGTTCTGGCAGTCGTAGGGCACAAAGACCGTGACCGTAGCGCCGCCCTCCCGCGTTTTATAGGGATGGGTCATGTTGTTGATAACCTCGCATCAAAATGTACCAAAACATTGTATATCAGAAAAGGGCGGAAAGCAAGGAAAACCTGTGAAAATCGCCTGTTTTTCTCTTAACAATATCAGTAGGCATCGTCTCCCAGCTCTCGCCGTATGGAGGCAAGCGCCGCGTCCTCTCCCTGCTCCTTCAGCAGCAGGAGCCAGCGATCCAGCAGCGCCGCCGTGTCCGGGTGCATGAAGCGGCTGGCGTCCGTGCGCCGCATGTCCTTGCTGCGCTGGTAGTATTCGTAGGGGGACGCGTCGGTATACTGGTCGCCCTGATAGACCCGGCAGGCGGCAATGCGGTCGCAGAACATCTCCGCCACATACTTTTTGGGCATCTTGCAGCCGCCTATGTAGATGGTGCCGTCCTCCCGGCGGCAGTAGTCGATCCAGTACTCGAAGTGGTGGCGGTTGCGCCCCTTGTGGTGCAGCCACGCCAGACTGACGCCGTTTTCCAGCCGCTCCTGGTCGTTGGGGCTGCGCCAGCCCTGGTAGTATTTCACGCCCCGCCAGAACTCCGTGGGGCTGTATTTGCTCAGATCGTGGGTCAGACCCTGCCACACCAGCCCCAGCCGGAAGCAGTAGTGCCGCACCATGCGGCGGTGGCGGTTCACCGTGTGTAAATGGGCGCGAAAGGGCATGTCGCCACCTCCTGCAATGAATTCCCGAACAGTATACCACATCTCCGGGAAAAAGGACAGGGAAATTTCCGGCATAGGCCGGCGCATTTTGCGGTACACTACGCGGGAGGTGAGGATACATGGGCAACATGGCGTTTTTCCGCGGCGGCGGATACAGGCGGTGGCTGCCGCCGGAGATCGGCTCTGCGGACGAGGCGGTGCTGGTGCGCCGCTGCTGGGAGCTGCTGGTGCTGGACAGCGGCGGCGCGGCACGGCTGGCGGCGCTGGGACGGGCGCCCCTGTGCCGCACGGTGCTGATGCCCCAGGAGGCCGCCGGCGCGTGGCTGCGGGCGCGGCAGGTGGTGGGCTGCGGCCTGTCGCCCCGGTGCAGCCTTACGCTGTCCGGCCTGTCGCCCCGGCCGGTGCTGTGCGTGCAGCGGGCGCTGACGGCGCTGGACGGCATGGTCATCGAGCCACAGGATATCCCCCTGTCCCTGCACTGGAGCCGGCTGCCGCCGGAGACGCTGCTGCTGGCCGCCGGCGCGTGGCTGCTGGCAAAGGGGCAGGTGCCGGAGATAAGCTGAGCCCGCCTCGAACGAGGCGGGCTTGGCTGCATTACAGTATAAATCCCCCGTCGCAGGTGAGCACCTGCCCGGTGATGAACGACGCCCGTTCGTCCGCCAGAAAGCTGACGGCGGCGGCGATGTCCTCCGGCGTGCCCAACCGACCCAGCGGCGTCTCCTGCGCCAGCTGGGGCAGCACCTCCGGCGGCAGAGCGTCCAGCATGTCGGTTTTAATGACGCCCGGCGCCACGCAGTTGACCCGGATGCCCGTGGGCGCCAGCTCCGACGCCAGCGAACGGGTCAGCGCGATCAGCGCCCCCTTGGTGGCGGAGTACGTCACCTCGCAGCTGGCGCCGCGCAGCCCCCATATAGAGGAGATGCTGACGATGCACCCGGCGTGCTCGTGGAGCATGTGGGGCAGAACGGCCTGTATCGCGTGGAACGCGCCGTCTACGTTGACGGAGAAGTACCGGTGCCACAGGGCGTCGGTGATGTCCTGAAACAGCGCCTGCCCCGCCACGCCTGCATTGTTCACCAGCAGGGACACGGGGCCGAATTCGCCCTCCACCCGCCGCACCATCTCGTTTACCTGCACCCGATGCGCCACGTCCGCCTGCACCGCCATGGCGCGGCCGCCGGCGGCGGTGATCTCCGATACCAGCGACATGGCGCAGTCCTGCCGCACCCGGTAGTTGACGCACACGGCGTAGCCCTCGACGGCCAGACGGCGCGCCACAGCGCGGCCGATGCCCCGGGAGGAGCCTGTCACCAGCGCGATCTTGTCCATGGGATCATCCCCTTTTCACACAGTCTCTGCCCATGAGTATAGCAAATTTCCGCAGGAAAGGCAAGAAAAGTGTTGACAAATCCGAGGCGATGGGGTAATATATCATCGTTGTCTGCGCGGTTAGCTCAGCTGGTAGAGCACATGCTTGACGTGCATGGGGTCACAGGTTCGAGTCCTGTACCGCGCACCACCCGAAACCCTTGAAACCACTTGGTTTCAAGGGTTTTTGCTGCCTCAAAACGGGTTTGACCCTTATTCTGACCCTTAAAGCCCCAGCACACCGGAGATGAACTGTTCCATACGCTGGGAGCTGGCTTGCCGCATATCATCAGTGAAATGGCCATAGACATCAAGGGTAAAAGCGGCGGTAGCGTGGCCGAGGTTGGATTGCACTGTCTTGATGTCATCACCAGCGCGGATGCTGTTGACGGCATATGTGTGGCGCAAGTCGTGGATCCGCAGGTTGGGCAAGCCGACCTTCCGTACCGTGCGCTTAAAGCAGTCAAATACCGCCCGCAGGGAGATATAGCGGCCAAATTCGTTGGTGAACACCAGTCCGCTTTCCTGCCATGCAGGGCCAGCGGCCAAACGCATCTGTGTCTGTACGAGCTTTTGCTGCCGCAGCAAAGTCATCACATAGGGCGCAGGGCGGATCGTCCTGCTCTTGTTGTTTTTGGGCGGAGCAAAATAGTAGCCCTCGCCCTTTTTCTGGCTGCGGTGCAGCTGTTTGTTGACCAGAATCGTACCCTTATCAAAATCCACACAGTCCCACATAAGACCCAGCAGCTCGCCCTCCCGCAAGCCGGTGAACAGGTCTACCTTCAGCAGCAGTTCATACCGGCAGCCCTTGATGGCTTCCAGAAAGAGGGCGGTATCACGGTCATCCATGGGATGGATCTCCTTTTTGATGATCTTCGGGAGAATGCAGGCATTGGTGGGGTTGGTACGGAGATAGTTCAGCAATACCGCCTGTTGCAATGCCTTGTGCAGGATGCCGTGGATGTTCTTGATGGACTTTGCCGACAGAGGCGGCTTTCCGTCGCGCTCCTCATGGAGAGAATTATAAAACCGCTGAATCGTATGGGGTTCCAGCCTGTCTAGCCGCACACTGCCCAGCGCAGGACGAATATAGAGCTTTGCTTGTCGCTGATACAGGTAAGCGGTAGACGGCTTTACGCCTGTGAGGTAATCCCTCAGCCAGATGTCCAGCCACTCGTCCAGCGTCATGCGGCATGGCTCCATATACGTCCCGTCATCGATCTCCGCCGTGATGGCAGTGAGCTTTTGGCGGACTTCTTTCTGCGTCTTGCCGTAAACCGATTTTTGTATCTGCTTTCCCGTCTTGGGATCAATGCCGAGGGTGTAGCGTGCCTCCCAGCGTCCGTCTGAACGCTTGCGGATGGTGCCGCCGCCCTTGGCGTTTTTTGTTGCCTTGGTCGTCAAAATAACCTCCTGTTCCTCTGAAATATAAAACGGCCAGTCAGTCCGTTGTTTTATCGCTGCTTGTCGCTGTCGAGCCACGCCACGAAGTCCTCAAAGGACAGCTTGCCTGCTACGCAGTCTGCACGCTTTGCACGCGCTTCCTTCGACCATGCGGTGAACTCTGCCTTGGTCATCGTTCCGTACCGCACACGGGCGTTGTGGGCCTTGTAGGAGCGTGTAAATTCCCTCGTGGCGGGATTCTTCATCTGACGGCTCTGATACTGCACCACTGCTCCCATTTGGCGGCAGGTCTTTTCCGAGCCCTCCATCAACCGTGTGCAGTAGTCCTGCGTGATGTTGCCGGTCACAACAAAGTACCTGCCGCAGTTTTTGCACTTGTGGATCGGGAGCGGCAGGCGGAGACAGTACGCTTTCAAGTAGTTGTAGAGGTCGCGCACGGTGTTTGGGTAAAGCACCTCGCGCAGCGCAGTCTTGATCCCGCGCTCCCGCAGTATCTCCACGCTGTAATGGTAGGCGCTGTTATACGCTGGGCTGTCCAGCATGACCTCCTCTGTGGCAAGCTCGCCATAGCGCATATCGTCGAAATGGAGCAACGCATCGTAATGCGCCTCGCGGTAACGCTCTGCCGTGGAGTAGTCCGGCTTGTACCGGTCATCCAGACATACTTCGATCAGCGCCTTTACATCACGGACGATGGCTTCAAAATCGTTGGCAAATGAAAGGACAAGCGCCGCGTCAGCATCCTGACCGTGCGCGTATGCCGATTCCAGCTCGCTCAGCTCCTTTGCGAGCAGCCCAAAGAACGGATGCACTTTGCAAAGCGGCAGTGACAGCTCCAGCAGCTTCCTCCATGCGGCCTCGTTCTTCTCCGTTTGTACCAGCTTATTGATCTCGGACAATACGCAATAGGCATCATAGAAGTCCGTATCGTAAAGGTCGATGAGACATTGGCCAAGGTCCTGCGTCAGCTCCAGATAGGTCATGCGGCTGCCTAATGTTCTGTCATACAGTGCAAAGTGTTCTTTTCGCTCCGGCGTGATGTAATATCGGAACTCCATATGTTCGGGAAAGACCATAGCTGCCCTCCTGTTAGATATATCAAAATAGATGCAGAAAATTATCTATTGACTTTTCCGCACCAACATTATACAATCAAACCATAGTAGTTACATTGTGCATTATATTCTTTATAGTCCATAATGTCAACTGAAATTTTTGAAGGAGGTCATACATGAACAACTACGAAAATCTGCCTGCGGTGCTGAACGCCAATCAGCTCGCGGCGGCGCTGGGCATCTCGCGTGCGGGAGCGTATCAGCTTCTCAACACGGGGACGTTTCCAACGCTGCGCATCGGCAAGCGGCTGCTTGTGCCGAAGGACAAGCTCATCGACTGGATCGAGCAGAACACGGGAGGTGGGAATGCGAATTGAAAAAGAAACGACTGCCCCGATTCCATCTGTTGCACCAGATGGGGAGCAGCCGTCTGCGCTTGCACGCACAGACAGTATAACAGACATTGAAGAAACGCACAAGCAGTTTGGAAAGATCCAGATCATGACCATGCCGGAGCTGATGGAAACACGCTTTCGCGTCCGCCCGGCAGTCATCGACGGACTGTTGCCGGCAGGGACTTACCTCCTCGCCGGCGCGCCGAAGATCGGCAAGTCCTTTCTCGTTTTGCAGATGGCCTATCAGGTGAGCATGGGGGAGCCGTTTCTCGGCTTTCCTTCCCGGCAGGGTACGGTTTTGTATCTTGCCTTAGAGGATACCTGTGAGCGATTGCAGAAGCGCCTGGCGCAGATGACAGAGCGGGACAGCGAGCGATTGATCCTCTCTGTTTTCTCCGAGACATTAGACGAAGGTCTGATCGAGCGCCTGACAGACTTTTGGAGTGAGCACACGGACACGGTGCTCATCATCATTGACACCTTGCAGCGGGTACGTGGACGGACGCCGGATAACGGCAGCTATGCCGCCGACTATGATACGCTGGCAAGGCTGAAGGAGTTTTCAGACACCTACGGCGTCACCGTGCTGGTCGTTCATCATACGCGCAAGGAGGGGGCAGAGGACGTGTTCAACATGATCTCCGGCACCAATGGCTTGATGGGCGCGGCAGACGGCGCGCTGCTCCTACATAAAGATAAGCGCACAGCCTCGGACGCTGTTTTGGAGGTGGTCGGGCGTGACCAGCCGCAGCTCCGACTGCATCTCCGGTTTGCTGCTGCGCATCTATGCTGGGAGCTGCTCGAGGCGGAAACAGAACGTTACAGAGAACCTCCATGCCCGCTGCTCGAAGTTCTTTCCCGGCTGGTAAACGAAGAAAACCCGTCGTGGAACGGCACGGCGACGGAGCTTGCGCAATGTCTCCCTGAGATGGACAGCAGCCAAAGCTTTACGCCGAACTGGATCGTGCGGACGCTGAATGTTCAGCAGGAAAATTTGCTGCGCGAGTATGGCGTCCGCTACGTTTCACACCGCACTAAAGAGGGCAAAGCGCTTTCGCTGCGGTGGGACGGTGTACGGTAATGTACGGTATGTACGGTAAAAATGGGAGTGGGGGTATCCCCTCAAAATACCGTACATTATCGGACATACCGTACACCGATAAGGTCATTTTCCGTGCCGTGAGGCGGCGGAAAATGACCGCTTGAGGGAGTCCAGAGGGAACGGCTGGCACACGGACTTTGGTACAAAGTCTAGTGTGTTATACCCATCACGACGGGGGACGGGAAAACTGCGCGGGGACGCCGCTCCCCGCGCAGCTTTGACCGGGCCGAAAAAGAAGAACGACAGATGACGGTATCGTCATCTGTCGGGCGCACTTTTTCAGAAAGTCGTGATGGGGATTCTACGCTCCCTCGTCCCCAAAACGATAACAGGAGGAACAGCAATGGCTTATGCCATTTTACGATTTGCCAAGCGGAAGGGCGGTGCTACCAAGGCCATTGCTGCCCACAATGAGCGGACAAAGGAAGCTTACGCCAGCAATCCGGACATTGACAAAAGCCGCACCGTGCAGAACTATCATTTGATCGCGCCGCGTTGGAGCTACGGGCAGGAGATCCGACACCGCATCAGCATGGCGGGCTGCCGGGTACGCAGGGACAGCGTGAAATTTGTGGAGACTTTGATCACGACCAGCCCGGAGTTTGCAAAAGCACATGAATCAGAAATGCCGGAGTATTTTGAGCGGGCGCTCGGCTTTCTCAAAGAGCGCGTGGGCGAGGAGAATATCTTTTCCGCCGTGGTGCACATGGATGAGAAAACGCCGCACCTGCATCTGTGCTTTGTGCCACTGACGAAGGACAACCGGCTGTCTGCCAAAGAAATTCTCGGCAACAAGAAGGCGATGATCCAATGGCAGGACGATTTCTATGCCTGTATGTCGGAACGGTGGCCAGAGCTAGAGCGCGGCGCGCCCGCGGTGGAGACCAAGCGCAGGCACCTGACGCCGCAGTGGTACAAGAAAGTCACGGCGATGGATGCCAAACTGGAGAGGCTGGAAACTGCGTTGAATGACATCAATATGTTCAACGCAGGCAAGAAGCGCGAGGAGGCAGTTGCGCTGCTGGCACAGCTGCTGCCGGATGTGGAATCGTTTCAGATAGAAACCCAACGGATGCAGAAAATAGTGGCACTTTCGATATCCCAGCAACGTCGCTGTACCGAGGAAAACGAAGCACTGAAAAGCGAACTAGCCTTCGAACGACGCAAGAGTTTTGAGCAACGAGCAAAGCTCGATGCATTAGAAAAGCGCTACAAACGAGCAGAAATGCTATTAAACAGCGTGCCGAAAGAGATAAGGGTACTTTTTGAGCGAGAGGGCAAAGAAGTTTAAATTAAAATTGATCAAAACCATTTACGGTAATTAAGAGCAAGGAGCTATGGGTAGTATGGATGATAGGAGCGTTTCATTAAATTCCAATTTATCAAAGGAGTACAGAGATCCGCCTAAAGCGTTCTGGAAATACTATGATCTTTATCGGCGGAAGCAAATTACGTTAGATGAGTATGCAGTCATGACAGGATTGGCCCCCTCCGCGATCTGCCGTTATCTAGCTGCTATTACGGAGAAAAAGCCAAAAAACATTGAAAGATATCGCTAAATATGCTATGTTATATTTGTATAATTATATGGAGGGATGGAAATGCGGATTTCTGATTATATAGACGCTGATCTTTTAGATAGATTTGAGTTCTACAACTACAACCACGCTATTGAAATCATTACTCAAGCCTTTCCCAAGGAGTGGAGTGATGTCGTCGAGTGCCTAAGAAAGCTCGATATTACCACGGATGACCTGCGTGAAGCCGGCGGAAATGAGACTAAGATTCCCAAAAAATTTGATGATGTTCTCTATCCCTGCGGCTGGAGAGAAATCCGAATTTCTGGTGACTTACACATCAAGTTTTATCCAAGGCAGGCTGACCAAAGGGGCCGTTTTTCCAGCGTTCCCTTTGAGGAGCGAGTAACTGAAAATTATATTGACGGTCATAATATTGATTTTTTGAAAGGACGAATCGCATTTGACCTTGAATGGAACAGCAAAGATCAAACTTTTGATAGGGATCTGCTTGCAATGCGGACATACTACGATTGTGATATTGTAAGTGCTGGTATAATTGTTACCCGCTCACAGGAACTGAATGATGTGTTCAAAACCGTGTATGACTTTGACAAGAATTCGCATTCTTGGAAGCCTATTATGCGTAAATACGGTGCAAGTACTACTTGGATGGGAAAACTACTGTATCGCTTAGAATCCCGTCGCAATGGCGGCTGCCCTGTTCTGGCTATTGGCATTAAGAAAAATTGTGTCTCAGATTGGGAGGAGGGTTACATGGATGAGCACGCTACAGGAAACATCTGAGAATCTTCTTTCCTTTTGTGGTGATAAACGCTATTCGACGATTTATGCTGATCCACCTTGGCGCTTTCAAAACCGCACTGGAAAAGTAGCGCCGGAAAACAAAAAGCTAACTCGGTATGAAACGATGTCACTGGAAGATATAATGGCACTGCCTGTTGAACAGGTCGCTGCCGCAAAAAGTCATCTGTACCTCTGGGTTCCCAACGCACTTCTACCAGATGGCTTAGCCGTTATGAAAGCTTGGGGATTTGAGTATAAGGGAAATATCATTTGGGAAAAGGTTCGCAAAGATGGTGGGCCAGACGGACGCGGTGTAGGGTTCTATTTTCGCAATGTAACTGAAATCCTTCTTTTCGGTGTCAAAGGTGATAACTTTAGAACACTGGCTCCGGCCCGCTCACAGGTTAACCTTATTCGGACGCAAAAGCGTGAACACTCTCGGAAACCCGACGAGATTATCCCAATTATTGAGAGTTGTTCTCCAGGCCCTTTTCTTGAATTATTTGCCCGTGGTAATCGTGAAGGCTGGGATATGTGGGGCAACCAAGCTACCGCAGATTACGAACCCACCTGGAGTACTTATAGCAACCATACTGTAAGTGAAGAAAGGAAGAACGTTTAAATGGCTGCAAATCTTACGATGGTGCGTATCGCTACAAAATTAGATGATTTATTTAATGAAAAGATAGATATTTCTGACGTTAAAACGTCAGACGATGATAGATCTACATTTTATTCGAGAGCGATAGCTGCGCTGTCAATTATGATCCAATGCGGCATTGATGAGACTCTTTCTGGAAGTTGTGTTACAGATGGCTATCACGATATGGGGATCGATGCGGTATATAATGATAGTACACAGAAAAAGCTTGTTCTTGTGCAAAGCAAGTGGAGAAGAGACGGGACTGGCGGAATATCGCAGGAGGAGGCAGGCTCTTTTGCACAAGGAGTCAAGAGGATTATAAACTCTGAATTTGAGGGGTGTAATGCGAAAATATCTGCAAAGCAAACAGACATTATTGCTGCCCTAAAAGATATGGATTACCAAATTGAAGTGATATTTTGCCATACGGGGAACCAGTGTATAACTGATTATTCAAAAAGGCCTATAACTGATCTTTTGAAGCAAGTTAATGAAGAAGATGTGGCTGAAATTTTAGTGTTTAAGGAGATTAAATTACAGGATATCTACGATTTTTTAGCAAGTAGCCAAGCGCTTGATGATATCACAATTGATGATGTAATATTGAGCAATTGGGGAACAATTGATGAACCGTTTAAAGCCTACTATGGATCAATCCCTGCTTCTGCGGTAGGCGAGTGGTATCAGCGTTACGGGAATAGGCTCTTTGCTAAGAATATTCGCTACTACAAAGGAAGCACTGATGTTAATCAAGGTATCAAAGAGGTATTACGAACAGAACCAGAGAAGTTTTTCTATTATAACAACGGAGTTAAACTCTTATGCCGTAAAATCACAAGAAAAGCGGCACATAGTACTGATAGAATTACGGGGTTGTTTGCGCTTGAAGGAGTATCATTGGTAAACGGAGCTCAAACAACGGGCTCGATAGGAGCGGTATACGCCGATATGCCTGACGTAGTGGCAAGGGCTAAAGTATTCATTCAGATGATCGATCTTGCTGATACTGAAGAAGAGCAGGCAACCCAAATCACCAGATTTACAAATACCCAAAACAGAATTGACGGCAAGGATTTTGCGGCACTCGATCCAGAGCAAGAGCGAATAAAAAATGAACTGAGTTTTTCGGGTATCCAGTATCTTTATAAAACAGGAGCAACTATAGAGGATCCGCTTCATCAGATTACATTGGATGAGGCAATTATTGCCCAAGCTTGTAGCATAGATGAGTTGTCGATTGTTGCATTGGCAAAAAGAAATGTTGGTGCACTTACTGAAAATATCAACAAGACTCCCTATAAACTCTTATTTAACGGAGGAACAAATAGCTTCTCTCTTACCAACAATGTATGGATTGCTCGAGTTGTGGATTCATTCCTTGCACAGAACGAGTCTTCAGCGACGGGAAGGAAACGACTGGTGCTAGTCCATGGTAACAGATTTTTGTTACATATGATACTCTCCGAAATGAAGCAGTATGCTAATTATTTAACAGCATTTTTTGATGCTAAAAGTCTGCCAGAGTTGGTCAACCCGCTGTGTCAAAAGTATTGGGAACTGACTTTTAGTGCGATGGAAGAGAAGTATCCTGATGCGTATCCAGCACACATCTTCAAAAACATAGGGCGCCTTAGAGAGATAAAGGAACAAATATGTTTACGCGATAGTAAATCTCAAGAGGAGTAATTTTGTTTATTTATAGTACCACGGCGACTATTCTCTGCTTTGGAATAGTCGCCGTGGCGTAGCTTTTAACTATTGATTAAATCCCTTATTATTCTTTCTTCCGCTGCGCTGCGGATGTTATTCATGGCACCGATCCATGTCATCTGATCTTCAGCTTTCATCTGCTCGGTGATCCCCTGCGCCTGTGCCATCTGCTTCACCAGCAGCTCCAGCATCTCTCGTGCCTGCCGATCTGTCTCGTTTAGGTGCCGTGTCAGCTCGCCGGAGGTCAATAGATTGATGTATAAGACCTTCCGATGTTCCTTGAGGTACTTGAGCCGCAGACGGCCATAGCGTCCGAAGGACGCTTCTTCTTTTCTCGGTAAGGTAAGATTTGGCAGGGAAAAGCCCTTGTGGTTTGTGTAAGTGATTTCCATTGCGTGATACTCCTTTCGCACATTTTGGGATCGACCCTTATTCTGACCCTTTAGCGGGCCATCTTCTATAAAACAACTGGACTGACTGATACCATGTTTTATAGTTTCAGAACTGAATATCACATAATTTGATGTAATTTGTTGCTGAAAATTCTCTTTGTTAAATTCAAGTCCCGCCTCGCGCACCAACAGGAAAACCCTTGAAGCCGCAAGGCTTCGAGGGTTTTTTCTTTTCCTCGAAGCAGTTTTGGCCTTATTGGTCAACCGGCGGAAACCGTGCGCCGCAGACGCCAGATAGATGCCTGTCACGTCGGCCCCTTGTGTCCCGGCAGGCGGGACACGGTGAAATGGGCGCCCCGAGTCCTTTCCTCCGTGCTATCATAGCGCCATGATTTCACTAACCACACTTTTCTTTTCCGTGAGGGAAACCTCGAAAAACGGCCCCAACTGCGGCAGGGAGAGCGCAGTTGGAGCCGTTTTTTATTCGCCGAATTTCTGTTCCTCGTCGTGGACGAACATAATGAGAAAACTGACGGTCAGCAGCCCGC
>ERZ825137.3172-NODE-3172-length-18017-cov-3.706491_pt1 | contig 18017 bp, 10 predicted proteins | sample MGYA00519873_ERZ825137 | MGnify/ENA primary metagenome ERZ825137 (study PRJEB31778, sample SAMEA3449190) | human gut metagenome | biome: human gut; feature: human-associated habitat; material: faeces | place: United Kingdom | collected 2010/2012 ...
CCAACGCCGGCAACACTCTTGCTTTCTTCATAATCAGACCAGCCGTAGGTTGCAATACCATTTACATACCAGTTGGATGGTTTATACTCACCATACAGGATGGCTGTATGTGTATCAACATCCGTGTCACGCATAAAGCCGTCAATATCGGTAGTGGTATAAGCGTAACCCATACCAACCTTCGTATCATCGGTTACAAACTTCTCGGCACCGAAGGCAATACCGTTAGAATCGGCATCGAAACCTTTTGCTTTGGAAGTATCGTCCAGTTTGGATTTGTTGAACAGACCCTGAACCCACATTGCACCGCGTTTGAAGATATTGTCGCCGGAAGCCATACCTTCGCCACCGGTTGAAATTGAACCACCGGTCAAACGTGTGCTGACTGCACCAAAGACCTGATTAGCTGTTTCTGTCTGTGTTTTTTGAACCATCGGTGCAACTTCAGGAGCAACCGCCGTCAAAGCGTCAACATAGACTTTCTGCTCGGCAGCATTTGTGCTGTTGGAAAGCTGTGCCAGTTTTTCTGTAACTGCGGCAGCAACAGGACTGCTGTTTGATGCACTAACACTGTCCCATGCTTCGGCTGTTCCGGCATTATTGGCAGAACCGCCGGCATCGGCAACAGTATCAGCCGCGGAAGCAACAGAAGTAACCTTAAATGTCCCGTCGCCATTGTCAACAAACTCGTAACGGGAATTTTGGCTCAGGTTGGCAAACTTACCTTCGATTTCTACCGTATCGGAATCTTCACCATTAAATAATTTTAAGGTTGCTGTTTCACCTTTGGCCAAAGCGGCACCGTTTAAGGTCATATTTAAATTTGTACCGTTTTCGCTGATGTTGACATAATTGGCGTGGATTTTACCATAGGTATCTTTGTCAGTTACAGTAAAGGCCAAAGTTGAATTGTCCTTGAAATGAACACCTTCACCGTCAACTCCTTTGTCACCGCCGGAATGCAACGCATTAGTCCCGATATCAAGCGTTGCGCCTTCTCCTACGACAACGCTGGAAGCTCCGCCGTTAATTTCCTTGTCATAAACCATGGTGCCTTTTTTGATTTCAAAAATATCCAGTCCGCCGATAGTACCGGAAACTGCCTGACTCAAAGAGTGGCTGTCTTCAAAAATCAGACTGACGGCTTCAACATCACCGTCAATGTTGGCTCCGGAATTTTGAAAATGAATTTTGCCGCGGTCATCACCGTTAATATTGGCACTTAACGTTCCGGCCAGATTAATTCTGGTATCGTTATCATAAACATTCAGCGTGGCTTTCTGTGCTTGGCTCATATCTTCCGATATTGCCTTGGCAAACAACGTTGTACCGGAAGCAATATTAAGTTCTGCACCGTTGGCAATTTTTATATTGCCGACAGAAGCGATTTCTGCCGAAGAACCGCCGGCATTTATCGTTCCGCCGGTAATATTTATATCGCCGCTTGCTGGTTTGCCGTCCTCACTCTGATAGTCACCGCCTCTGACTATCGACGAATCTTTGAGGGAGATTGTACCGCCGCTGATATTTATACTTCCAGTTTCGCCGTCATGGAATATTGCGGAACCGTTTTCCAAAGTAAACTCCCCGCCGCTAATGTCCAAATCTCCGGAATTCTCGCGCCCCAGCGAACTCTCATTCATCTTAAATGTTCCGCCGGAAACTGTCATGGCAGCACCTTTCTGTGAATTGCCTTCTGCTGCTGACATGGCCGGATAAGTGCTGATATTGGAATTATTCATTTCAAATGTTCCGCCGGAAATATTAAATTTACTGCCGTCATCAGCATTGCCGTATACAAAGATTTCGCCGGTATCCAACTTTATTGAGCCGCTGCTGATGTCTGCTTCTTTAGCGTTCAGCGTTGATCGCCATTCAGCTTCATTTTCCTGTTTCAGCGTCAGTTCTCCGCCCGTTTGGGTATATTTGCCGTCAACAAACATAAAAGGCTTTTCTGTCTCATTTGTCGCATCTGAATTGATTACCGATAAAGAGGCATCATCTGCTAAAGAAACATTGCCTTCAACTTTCAAAGTATTGGAAACATCAACTTCCTCAGCTTCCGGTTCTACAATAGCCTGAGTTTTTACATCTAATGAGGCCGTTCCTGATAAATTTATGTCTCCCGGGTGTGAAACCTGAGTATCCGAGCGCTCTACAACATAGCTTCCCGATGTTAGATTGGTTGCATCCGCCGGAAGATTTTCTGCAAAAGCATTATGGCCGCAAGTCAGCGCCACCAATGCCGTCGTAATTAAGAGTTTATTTTTCATACGATTAAACATCCTTTGTTAACTAGTTAAACAAAACCCACCGTTCATAAAGAAAGGCGGGCGGATGTTCGAAAACCGTATATAGCTAAACGGCTCGGCTTATTTGGCTGAGCCTTATTCACCGACATCCGTCCAAGTAGAATCAGAAGTCGGCACAATTTAAAGTCGTGTGCACACGACTAGCTATATAAAAGGGTTTTCGACGCCCTAAGCAGCGAACTGCTCAAACTTACTTTATAAGGCATATTCATTAGAATCAAGCTAAATCATCAAAAACCCTCTGGAATTTAAATAAATAAGCCGGTATGATGTATTTATAAGGGATTAGAATTGATGTTAAAACTAATTGATTGAGGGCTGCCGTGAAAAAACTGCTTTCTTTATTAATAGTTTTGTTTTTGGTATCCCCAGCTTTGGCGGCAGATAGTCAAACGGTGGTTATGAATACCAAGACTTATATTTACCATCACCCAACCTGTAAATGGGCAAAACGCTGTACCCAAAACTGTATTAAAACCACCAAACAGAAAGCCCAAGCTCAAGGCGCAAGGGCCTGTAAAGTCTGCGGCGGATAAACTTATCATATAATTTTTTATAGGGCAAACAATCTGGCCGGATTATTCCGTTACATAAAGATTTGGCCGTTTTACCGGCAGAATTGCTAAGCAAGCAGCAGAAGGATGAGTATTTTGTTTTAACAAACCTGATTATTGCGACAGAACGCGACAACAAAAGCGGATATGAAAGGAAGCTAAATTTTGCAAACAAAACCTTGGTTCTGACGGCGTTGACACCAAAATCAACAAAGATGTGTTTGATAAGGAAAGAAATTATTGTTCATATTGAAAAACAAATGATTTTTTATAATTTTGTTGCAAAAATTTCAACCTAATATAAACTGTTTTCAATATCGTTAATAGTATATCATAAAAAGTGCTATGAGTAGTTTGAATTTTACATTATTACAAGAAAAAACGCCGCAGTTGTATCAAATTGCAGCTTTTGCGGAAGAATATGTATATTCTGACCCTCAATCATCAATAGCTAAAGCACGCTTATTTGCAGAACGAATCACAACTATTCTATACAAAGCATATCGTATTGAAGTACCGCAAGCATCTTCTTTTGTAGATTTGTTGCAAAATGAAGAATTTAGAAAGCAAGTACCTTCTGTTATCTTACATAAGTTGAATTTTATCAGAAAAATAGCAAACGGAATCGTGCATGGTGGCGATGCCAAATCTGCTCAGGCATTACAACTTTTGCAAGAAATTTACGAAGTTTCAAAATGGTTTGCGGCTATTGCTTTAGGTGTAAAAGCACAAGATTACCCTGATTTTACAGCGCCAAAACAAAAAAAACAAATTATCAACGAAGAAAAAATAGATGCAGCTAACATTAAACTTCAAAAAACATTAGATGAATTTGAAAAATTAAAATTAGAATTAGCGGCAGTTAAAACAGCTAAAGAAAGTAACAAAATTGCCGTTGATGAACTAAAATATTCAGAAGAACAGACACGTAAGCATTTGATTGATGCAATGATCCGTGCTGCTCATTGGAATATATCAACGGATGGAAGTAACACTGATGAGGTCGGTCAAGAAGTCGAAGTAGATAATCAACCGACCCCAACAGGCAAAGGAAGATGCGACTACGTTTTATGGGGAAAAGATGGATCTCCATTAGCAGTGATAGAAGCAAAAAAAACTTCAAAAAATGCAGATAAGGGTAAAAAACAAGCTTCTTTATATGCAGATGCTTTAGAAAAACAATACGGAAAGCGTCCGGTAATTTTTTATACAAACGGTTTTGAAACTAAAATTTGGGATGATGCCAATAAATATCCACCAAGAACCGTTTGGGGAATTTATTCTCGCGATAGTTTGGAAAGATTAATTTATCAAAGAGACAAAGGCGATATTGCCACAGCCCAACCAGATCCAAATATTACAGGTCGAGATTATCAGATTAGAGCTATTAAAGCTGTTTGCGAAACTTTTAGCAAAAAGCAAAGAAAAGCATTAATTGTTCAGGCAACAGGAACCGGCAAAACACGAGTTTCTATTGCGTTAAGCAAGTTATTGCAAGATACGGGATGGGCAAAGAGAATTTTATTCTTATGTGACAGAAACGCTTTGGTTAAGCAAGCCAGTCGTAATTTTAACACTCTTCTAAATTCTGTTCTGTCTTCGGTTTTAAAAGGTAGTAAAGACCAGTATGCAGATATTGTCTTTTCGACATATCCTACAATGATGAATCAATATGCAAAGTATAACGTTGGTTATTTTGACTTAATTATTGCAGATGAATCACACCGTAGTATTTATAACGTATATGCTGATATTTTTAAATATTTTGATTGCTTGCAAGTAGGACTGACAGCAACGCCGGTTGATTTTGTAAATCGCAATACGTTTCAGCTTTTTAATTGTGAGGAAGGAAAACCAACCTTTTATTATTCTTTGGAAGAGGCAATCGAACAGGGATATTTGGTGGATTATGTCGCTTATCGATATGACACACAGTTTTTGCGTAAAGGGATTCACTATAACCAACTAAATCCAGAACAAATAAAAGACTTGGAAGAAAGCGGTGATATTGATAAAGAATTGTCGGTTGAAGCCAGGTCTATTGACACACAGGTAATGAATAGACCAACAACCAAGCTGATTATTCAAAATCTTATGGAAAACGGCATTAAAGATGCTGATGGTCAGACTATCGGCAAGACCATTATTTTTGCCCGCAATCATGATCACGCGGCTTTTATACTTAGCATCATTGATGAGATGTATCCGCAATATGGCGGCAAGATAGCAGCCGTTATTGATATATATGATGGTCGAGCAGAAAGTTTAATTGATGATTTTTCAGATAAGGATAGTCCTCTTAAAATAGCCATTTCTGTTGATATGATGGACACCGGCATTGATGTGCCGGAAGTTGTAAATTTGGTATTTGCGAAGCCGGTAAAATCTAAAGTTAAGTTTTGGCAGATGATTGGTCGCGGAACCAGATTATGCAAAGATTTGTTTGGCCGGGGAAAAGACAAACTATATTTTAAGATTTTTGATCATTGGCAGAATTTTGCTTATTTTGAGCAAGACGATAATAAAAAGAAGCAGATTAAAGCTCCTGAACAAAAGTCTTTAATGCAGAAGATTTTTGAAAATCGCATGGAAGTATGCAAATTGGCACAATCTCAACAAAATTCTGATATTCAGCAACAGATGGTTGACCAACTTTCAGATATGATTAACCAGTTGCCTGAAAATAGCATATCTGTAAAAGAAAAATGGAAAGAAAAGCGTTTTTTTGCTAAAAAAGAAAATCTGGATTTTACAAAAGCAGATACGGAAGTTCGCTTAAAGGCAGATTTAGCCAAATTGATGCAGTGGATTGATATTCAGGGTCATGCTCCAAGTTTTCGCTTTGATAATTTGGTTACGGGCATAGAGAAGAGTATGTTACAAAAGAAGCCTTGTGAAGATTTGCAGCAAAAGATGATAGAAAAGGTTGCTTTGCTGCCGACAAATTTACATAAGGTTGCGGCAAAACAAGAAACTATAAATAAGGTATTGTCGTCTGAGTTTTGGCAAAATGTAACCTTTGCGGGTTTGGAAGAAATACGTCAGGATTTGCGTGATTTGATGTATTTAGCAGAAGATGACGGAAATCAGATTTTGCCACCGAGAATTTTGAATATTTCGGAAGATGAAGGTCAAATTGTATTTGAGCGGGTGAAAAAGCTCTATCCTAAGGGATTAGACGCATATAAACGTCAAATTACCGATATTTTGCAGAATATCATAGATACTGAGCCGGTTATTCAAAAAATAAAATCGGGTCAAGGTCTAACCGGTAAAGATTTTGAGCAAATCTTATCTTTGATTATGGTACAAAATCCGTCTTTAGATAAACAAACTTTGCAAGAGTTTTTCCCATCTACGGAAAAATTGGAACAAGTTTTAATGACCATTTCAGGCATGGATGAGACTTATATCAAAGCCAAATTTGCTGATTTTGTGCAAAAATATCATTTAACCGCAAGACAAAACCAATTTTTATCAATGTTGCAAAACCAGATTATCGCCAATAATGGCATAAATTTTGCAAGATTATATCAAGCCCCGTTTACATCGCTGGATAAAGACAGCATCGACGGCGTATTTAGCAGTGTCCAAGCAGATGAACTGTTTGAGATTTTGGATAATTTTAAGATTGAAGAGACAAGAGCCGAATAATGACTTATCAAGAGTTTAAGCAAAAAGTAGATGCATTGTGGGAAAAATTTTGGACAGGCGGTATTACGAATCCGTTGTCGGTAATTGAGCAAATTACTTATTTGATTTTTTTGAAAATGCTTGATGAGCAAGAAGATAAAAAGGCTCGTACAGCTAAACTTACGCATAAACCTTACAAAACAAATTTTCCTAATTTCAAAATCAATCCTTTTGATAAAAATTCTCCCAAAATTAAAGGGGAAGACGTTCGTTGGCGTAATTTAAGACAAAAAAGCGGAGATGACTTATTAAATACTATGAGAGATAAAGTCTTTCCTTTTTTGAAACAATGTGATTTTTCTAATACCAAAGCCGGAGCATATTTGAAAGATGCTTATTTATTGATTAACAAACCGTCTTTATTGAGTGCCGCTATCAATGATATTGACGATCTTCCTTTGGAACAAGATGATATTAAAGGCAATTTGTATGAATATCTGTTAAGCAAGCTTTCAACAGCCGGCATTAACGGACAATTCAGGACACCAAGACACATCATCAAGATGATTGTTGAATTGGTTGATCCTAAAAAAAATGAGCGTATCGCTGACCCTATGTGCGGCACCGCCGGTTTTTTGGTAGCGGCATTAAATCATATTTTGCAGAAAAACAGTTCCGCTTCAGGGCAAATAACCGATGATTATTATGCCGGTGATTTGCTTTCTGATGCCGATCGTAAATTTATGCAAAAGGAAATGTTTTATGGTTTTGACTTTGATGCCAGCATGTTACGTGTTGCTTCAATGAATATGATGCTTCATGGTATAGAAAATCCAAATATTTTTTATCAAGATGCTTTTTCGCAAAACTTTTATGAACGTAATCCGAAACAAGCTAAATCTTATTTTGACGTGATATTAGCCAATCCGCCGTTTAAAGGCTCTTTGGATTATGATGACGTTTCGTCTGATTTGTTGAGCAAGGTCAGAACTAAAAAGACCGAAGTTTTGGCTGTTCCGTTCTTTTTAAGACTTTTAAAATCAGGTGGCAGAGCCGGCATTATTGTTCCGGCTGGTATTCTTTCCACAGAAAATGAGGCGTATAAACAAGCCCGTAAGCTGTTGGTTGAAAACAATCAGCTAGATGCGGTTATTACTATACCTTCTGGTGTGTTTAAACCTTATGCCGGCGTGGCAACGGCGGTTTTGTTGTTTGCCAAAGGCGGAAATACCGATAAAGTCTGGTTTTATGAAATGGAAAATTGCGGTTTTAGCCTTGATGACAAGCAAACGCCGATAGATGATAATGATATTCCCGAGGTTATAGAATTTTACAAAGATAAAAGAGAAAGCAAAAAGTCTTTTAACGTGAGTAAAGAAGAATTGGTTGCTCAAGATTATTCGTTGTTGCCCTCTAAATATAAAGAAGTGGAATATAAGCCTCGTGTGTTTGAACATACCCCGCAAGAATATGTAAAAATGATTATCGAATCAGAAAAGAAATCTTTGGCAATGCTGGAAAAACTGCAAAAAATGCTGGAGGTAAAACATGGTTAATCAATTACCTCAAGGCTGGAAAGAAGTTCCTTTTAATAGTATTTTTGATGTGTGTAATTCGGGTAAAGAAAAAATAAAGCAATCAGAATATCTACCTAAGGCAGATGGTTTACTTCCCGTAGTAGATCAAGGGCAAAATTTGGTCTCGGGTTATTCAAATCAATTTCAAAAAGTTATCCTAGCAAAAGATAATCCTTTAATAGTTTTTGGCGATCATACTAGATGTGTGAAATATATTGATTTTGATTTTGTTGTAGGTGCTGATGGAACCCAACTAATTCGTACTAAAGAAAATACTTTGGTAAAATTAGGTTATTATCAATTAATGTCTGCTAATATCCCCAATAATGGATATAGCAGGCATTTTAAATATGTAAAAGAGCAAGCATATAAACTAATTATAGATAAAGATGAACAGAAGTATATTGTAGATACACTAGACGCAGTTGCAGAAATAATCAGATTGCGTAAAGAAAATATTCAATTAACCAAAGACCTTATCCCCACCATTTTCCACGAAATGTTTGGCGATCCAGAAAGAAAAATCTGTTTGGCAGATGTTGCAACAATAAAAGGAGGAAAAAGACTGCCTTACGGTGGACAACTGCAAGATGAAACAACTGTCCACCCATATATTAGAATTGCGGACATGGTAAATAATACAATTAAGAAGGATGAATTAAAATATATATCAGACGTAATATATAATAAAATACAGAATTATACAATTTCTTCAAGAGATGTATATATATCTATTGCAGGAACAATAGGTCGAGTTGGACTTGTTCCTGATAATTTAGAAGGAGCCAATTTAACAGAAAATGCAGCAAAAATAGTTTTAAATGAAAATAAAATTAATAAGGTCTTTTTGGTGTATGAACTATTAACAGATGTTTTGCAATCACAGATTAAATCGCTTACTGTCCAAGCTGGTGTTCCTAAATTAGCAATTTCAAGAATAGAGAGTTTAAAAATATATTGTCCTCCATTATCAGAGCAAGAAAAATTTGCTGATAAAGTTGAACAAATTAATAAGTATATTGCTGCTCAACAAGAGGAATTAGAGCAGTTTGAAACTTTATTCCAATCTTTGTTACAAGAAGCTTTTACCGGTATTCTAACTTGGAAATATCCAAGAAAGGAAAGCAATGACTGATAAAACAATTAAAAAGGAAGAAATTAAGGGTATTCCAGAAGGAAATATTGCTTTCCCAGAGACAGAAAAGTCTTATGCCATTGCAAAAGAAACCCTATGTCCTGTGTGTGGTGCTAAAGCCAAAGAATTTGTTAATTCACAAACTTTTGATGGTTTGAGACTAGATTGTCCTAACTGTGGCCGCTTCGACATCACACGCACATTACAAAATATTGCAGGCTTTAAAAACCTTTCTCAAAATGAAAAGAATAAAATCTCTACCTATCTTAAAGAATATTATACTGATTTTAATAAAGAATTTTTATTGCATTCTGTAAATTTTGCGCAAATTTCTTCAATCCCCGAGAATTTCATTGAAGAGGCCAGGCGGAGATACAGAGAAAAAGGAATATCTTATGATCGTTCACTTTATGAGTTTGCTCATCAATATAAAAATTTAAGGTTACCTAAAAAACTAGAACAATCTTTTCATGAACTAATCCAAAAGGTTGAAGAACAACTTCCTGCCGAACAATGTCGCACGAATGCGGTAAACGCTGAGTTGATGAAAAAGATTGTACAGTCAATTAAGGGTAATAACTATATCGTCGATTTAGCTGCTGGTTTAGGTGGTTTGGTTTGGCAACTTGATCATATTGATTGCATTCAAGATATTAATAGCGATATTTTAGAAGTAGCTGAATTTATAGCTCACCAAAACGAAAATTATAATGTTTCCGTACGGCTGTTGGATAGTATCAAAGAGCCTTTTCCCAATGAGGGAAAGGGTGTATTTTTGTTTGATCCGCCTATGGGATTACAGAGAGAAAAACCTCAGGAATGGGAACAATTTGAAAAAAGTTCTAGAGTTGGAATGGCGGAAACCGGATCTGCGATTGCCGGATACAATCTTTTGTCAATATGGGATATTATTGGGAAAAACTATAAGAATACTTCTTCATATACAGAAATTCTATTTATTATTAACTTTTTACTCCGCGCTGCTGATGATGCATATTTTATTTGTTTGGTTCCAGAAACTTTTCTAACTAAAAATGAAAATGAATACAACAACCTAAGAGCCTATTTGATTAAAAATAGTTTGCTTGCGGTTATCAAACCTCCTGCATCTTCGGGTATTAATACTGTCGTATTGTATGGTCAAAAGAAACGAAAAAAAGATAATCAAGTAAAACTTATCACGACTAAGAAATATGATTACCAAGAAATAATTGATTATATTTTTGAAGATAAAGAGATTAAGAGCGAAGATATTAAATCAGATGTTCTTAATCCAACAGAAATCACAGAGCCGTATTTAATAAAAATGCCGGTTATTGTTGGTAGTAAGGGGTATGAATATATTCCTTCAGAAAAAGTTATTGGTGCAATAATTGAAAATGAAAACCTATTGAATGAAAAGAAAAAGCCAATTATTTCTAAGGAAATTTTACATCACAAAATATTTGTTGAAGAAAATAAAAAAGAAATTAAAGAAGATACAAAAGTTTGGTGGGGAAACGAAAAAGAACCACAAAAGTTACGAGAGGAGTTAAAAAATCAAGATTATTCAGATTTTCAGTTATGTATTCAATTATTTTCTTCTTTAGGTTGTTTTAAAAAAGAAGAAGCAAAACAGGAGTTTGATATTTCTTTGTTGAATACATTTATTGATATGTCTTGTTTTTGCACCCTACTTGCGTACGGGATTGTTAGAAAAGAAGAAAATAAATATATAATTGATACGCGTAAACCTGAACAACAAAATTTTACACTGGAAGCCGACGATATAAAAAAGGCTTATGATATATATCTCAAACCAGATAAAAAAGGAGAGGCTTTTGTTTTGTTGGCTTATACAGATGAGTTTGTAAAAAAAATTTATTTTGATTTATGTCGGTATTATATTTCAGGTAAAGATCAAAACTCCACAGAGATTTATTCTTCAAAAAGAGCAGACATTTTAAGAGCTTTGAAAATATTAGAAAAATTAGGCTTGGTTAGGACACAAACGACAAATGATCAATTCATTTATAGTCATTATGTGCCTCGTTATTATTTTGAGGGGAAATGGATATATGACTGATAATCAATTAACTAAAATAGAAATTGATAATTATAAGGCATTTAATGGCTTTGTTATGAGATTGTGTCCCCAGGAAGGATTGAATCTGAATCTGTTAATTGGTCGAAATGGTTCCGGGAAAAGTTCTTTTTTAGATGCTTTAGCTGAAATTGGTTGTAACAATTTAACTTCTGCCCCTGATAAATCTGTTGATAATACAAGATTTAAATATACCCTAACACTTAACAAAAACGACAAGGTAAATCAAACAGAGAGAAATGAAACTGGTTTATGGGATAAGGTTGTGCGTTTTTATACCGGTTATACTGAGCGATCCTTTGAAGAAGAAAATCAAAATATAATTTCTGGAAATTCAGAAACTTTCAGAAAGGCTCTTTGGGCTTATTTGGCTGGTGGTTTCAATACTCACGATGATAATTGGCATAAACTTATTAACTTGATTTTTAATAACAGTTTTACAAAAGAGCCAATAAACACACTTAAAATCAAAGCGTTATGGATAGATACTATTAATATTATTACTAAAGAATCGCTTGATGATGGCGAAACAGAGACAGATGATTTTATAAAAAATAATTTTGAAAATGAACCTGATGTATGTTTACCAATGGCTTCAGAAGAAAATAAAGATGTCAGAAGAAGTTTTTGGACAATGAGGGCTAATGGCATATTAGCTAAAGGTGTAAGAGATAATCCATATGTCTTTTTTGAACAATTTTGCAATGCTTTTAAGCAAAACAAAATAGATAAATGTGGTTTTTTATACGAATTAAATGGAAAAGATGAAACTTTTGAAGAGCAGTTTTTAAGTGACGGTGAAAACGGCTTTATGTCAAGATATGCTTTGCTTTTCCTTATTTCAAAGACAACTAATGAAAAGTTTCTTATATTATTAGATGAGCCAGAAACACATTTTAATGAGCATTGGAAACGATATTTTTTAAAGCTTTTGTGCGATGTGTTAGCTAAAAAAAATGCAGATGTATTTGTTGCAACTCATTCAGCAATGCTGGTATCTGATGTAAAAAAGCACGAATTACATCGTTTTGAATTAAATGATAATGAAATTGTCAGTAATGATTACTTATTAAATTCTTATGGAGCCAATATCATAGATATAGGTCAAATCTTGTTCAAAATGGAAGGAAACATTGGAGAAAGAGCTAAGGATGAGATTGAAAATCTCTTAAATTCAAATTCTGAAAAAGATATAGCAAAGATAAAAAAACTTCTTGAAGAGGTCGGTCCCGGTGAATACCGTTGGCGTTTACGAGCAAAACTTTTAGAACTTAAAAAACAAAGCTAAAAATGCGAAATAAAAATTTAAAAATATTCAACGACTATTTACAATATCTTTTAAGAAAAGAGATGTTAGTTTTACGTAAAGAAATTGAAAAAGAGCATTATGACTGGAAAATAATAAGAAATGCCATATATAATGATTGTCGTTTTTTTGAAACAGATAAGGAATTTGAATTTAATGCCTATTTAAATACTTTAGAAGCAGATAAACAAAAGCAATTAAACAAGATTGTTTACGATGTATTAAATAAGGCCTTTGCTCATAAAATGAAAAGTTTCCCATCTAAATTTAAGAAGAAATTAAGCGGAATTTTTTCCGATATTACTCCTAAACAATTTTTTAATCTCAATTACTTTGACGCTCATGAACATAGATGTTGTTTGTGTGGGAGATTGCTTGATCATGACGCTAAAGAGTTACCAGTAGCAGAAATTGAACATTTATTTCCTCAATCAAAGTTTCCGCAGCTTATTTTGTGTATCAGCAACTATATTCCATGTTGCTCGAATTGCAATAAGATAAAAAAATCCAGTTTTTTTAGCTGCAAGAAAGAATTTATTGAGGATTTACAAAAATTAGGCAAAAGTTTTCATCATCCTTTGTTTTTTTGGAAACTTTTTGATGCTAATTTTGATTATAATTTGCCTGCAGTAAAAAAATGCGATATTGTTCAGTATTATAAAATTAATGAACGTTTTAATCAAATTCGTCATTATATGTATAGCAATCTCTTTAATTTGGTAAAATATCATAATATTGAAACTCCAGAAGCATTAGAGAGTTTTCTTGAAAGTTGTCAAAATGCCAATATGCAGGAAATGGTATCAGATTTTTCTTTGAACAATCATCCTAAATTATGGCATGACTTTATTGATTATGTTCTGTATGATTATAATAATCTCACAGCCCTCTGGGAGGAAATCAAGGAATATAATAAATTAAAATATTATTGCTAATTATGTAAGTTTTATATAATCCCTGACGTTATTCGTCCGCACATTTTTTATTTCAAAAAATCTGTCACATATTGCCAAATTCTTTTATATATATTTTATATGTTTCGTTGAATATGTTGTCTATGTACAATAAAATAAAGAACTGCATGAAAACATTACAACAATCAAGCTCTCTCCGTGAGCAAAGTTCCGTTATGTCGTTTTGAACCGACAGATTGACATAAGTATTGTGAGTCACTCTATTGCGGCATTTTATATTCCATTGCACATTAATTTTACAATCATCCTGTTACTACAATCTTCGGCAAGGCGATATCGTTATATTGACTTTAGCCGATTTCACGCATAGACTTTTGACAACGGAAGAAAACTGCAACTGTTTGGCGCAGGAAGCGTTTATTTTCAGGAGAAATTTATGAAAAAAATCGGAATTATCGGAACAGGGATTTTCGGCACAGCCTTAGCTTTAACCGCGGCACGGGCGGGATGCGACGTTCTTTGCTGGGACCGCAATTCCGACGTCATCGACGCCATAAGCCAAAAACATCTCAATACCAAACATCTGCCGAACATCCCCCTGCCCGACGCCATAAAATCGACTTCCGAAATTGCCGAAGTTTTCGATTTTGCGAACATCGTTCTGCTGTCCGTATCGGCGCAGGCAACGCGCTCAGTCCTGCGGCAGATAAAACCCTTTATCAAAACAAACACCGTTATTGTTCTGTGTGCCAAAGGAATTGAAGCGGAAACAGGAAAAATGCTGTCGGAAATCGCCGAAGACGAAATTCCTGCAGCAACCATTGCCGTTCTATCCGGTCCGGGCTTTGCCGTTGACATTGCTCAGCGCAAACTGACGTCCGTAACCATTGCCTGCGCCAAAGACGGTCTTGCCGCACAGCTTACCGACATGCTTGCCACACCCTATTTTCGGCCATATACCACATCCGACATGATTTCACCGCAAATCGGCGGCAGCGTCAAAAATGTTATTGCCATCGCCTCCGGTGTTATTGAAGGTGCAGAATTCGGCGACGGCGCACGGGCGGCACTGATAACACGCGGACTTAACGAAATGGGCCGCCTCTCCAGTGCTCTCGGCGGCCGCCACAGCACCATGATGGGCATGTGCGGCCTCGGCGATCTGGTTTTGACCGCCGGCTGCTCCCAATCCAGAAATTTCAGTTTCGGATACGAAATCGGCATTCGCGGCGAGGCGCGAAAACTGATTGAAGAAAACACCCGCACCGTCGAAGGCATTTATACGGCTCAAGCCGTCGTAAGACGCGCCTGCGAACTGGGAATAGAAATGCCCATTTGCGAAGTGGTAAACAAAGTTCTGTTTGCGGGCATTTCCATAAAGTCGGCGATGGAGAGCCTTATGTCCCGCCCATATAAAGAAGAAGGCTTCTGACAAGCGAAAAAATTTCCGTTGCTTTCATTCGTTGTTTTATGATATAATTGTTATTATTAATTGTAAGGAGAAAAAAAATTAATAAAGGATGGACTTATGTCGTTCTGACATGTATTTTTGAACTTCTTTGGATTTATGGTTTCAACGCGGCTGAAAGCTGGCCGCACTTTATTCTAATCGCGCTTATCATCGTTGCCGACTTTTATTTTCTGGAAAAAGCCTGCGAAACCATTCAGACCGGAACGGTCTACGCAATATTTTCGGCCGTCGGCACCGTCTGCACGGCGCTTATGGATACACTGATATTTAACGTTGAATTCACAATTGCAAAAGGCTTTTTCATTGCCCTGCTGATTGCCGGGGTTATCAGCCTGAAACTGGCCGAAAACGAAGAGACACCAGCCGAAAAGGAGTAAGCGAATGGGATGGATTTACGTTATTATTGCCGCAACGCTGGAAATTGCCGGCGTTGTCGGTCTGAAGATGTTCAGCCGAAAAAAGGATTTGGCCAATCTTCTTTTGTTTACCGGCGGTTTTGCCCTTTCATATCTTTTTCTGTACCTGTCGCTTGATTTTCTGGACATGAGCATCGCCTATGCGGTGTGGATGGGACTGGGAACCGCCGGCGCGGTAACCATCAATATGATTTTCTTCGGCGAAAGCCGCAGACTGTGCCGGATCGTGAGCGTCGGACTGATTATCATCGGCGTCGTCGGGCTCAAAATGGTTTCATAAAAATACAAATAAAAATTCAGAAAACCCACATTAGCTCTTGACTTAGAGTAAGCTCTAGAATTTATGATGTTACGCAGAATCGAATCTTACCACTAATATCAGGAGAAAAAGATGAGTTATCTGGACAACATCAATTCACCCGCAGACGTAAAAAAACTCAACCTGAAAGAGCTTGAAGCGCTGGCGGAAGAAATCAGAAGCGCCATATTGAACCGCGACAGCAAAATAGGCGGACATGTCGGTCCCAATCTTGGCATTGTCGAAACAACCATTGCCCTGCATTACGTTTTTAACTCGCCGGAAGACAAGATTGTGTATGACGTTTCGCATCAATCCTATCCGCATAAGATTCTAACGGGGCGCAAAAACGGTTTTCTGACCGACGAAGGAATGCGGAAGATTTCCGGCTACACCACTCCCGCAGAAAGCGAGCACGACCATTTTATCGTCGGGTATACTTCCACTTCGGTCAGTCTGGCCTGCGGTCTGGCCAAAGCCCGTGATCTCAAAGGCGAAAAGCACAACGTCATCGCGGTTATCGGCGACGGTTCGCTTTCCGGCGGCGAAGCGCTGGAGGGACTGAGCAATGCGGCGGTGCTTGACAGTAACATCATTATTGTCGTCAACGACAACGAAATGTCGATTGCCGAAAACCACGGCGGTTTGTATACCAACCTGCGGCTGCTGAGGGAAACCGGCGGCAAGGCCGAGTGCAACATGTTTAAGGCGCTCGGTTTTGACTATCGCTATGTCGGGGACGGAAATTCGGTCGAAGCGTTGATCGGAGTTTTCGGCGAAGTCAAGGATACGCCGCGGCCGACGGTTGTTCATGTTCATACCTTAAAAGGCAAAGGTTATAAATTTGCCGAGGAAAACAAGGAAAAATGGCACTGGAACCTGCCGTTTGACATCAGGACCGGCGAAGTTACGGTTGAAACCGGCGGCGAAAACTACAATGACATCACTTACGATTATCTGAAGAACAAAATTGCCGAAGACAAGACGGTGGTCGCGGTTAATGCCGGCACGCCGGGCGCTTTCGGCATCAATGCGGAAAAACGGGCGGCGCTGGGCGAAAACTTCGTTGACGTCGGCATTGCCGAAGAACATGCGGTGGCAATGTCCTCGGCCTTGGCCAAAGGCGGCTGCAAACCGGTCTATCTGGTCTGGAGTTCGTTCATACAGAGAACTTACGACCAGCTTTCGCAGGATCTGGCAATCAACAACAATCCGGCGGTGATTCTGGTTTCCGGCGCCGGCATTTCCGGCGGCGATGTCACTCACCTCGGCTGTTTTGACATTCCGCTGATCGGCAATATTCCGAATATCGTTTATCTGGCGCCGGCCGGCAAAGAGGAATATCTGGCCATGCTTGACTGGGCGGTGGAACAAACCGCGCATCCGGTGGTGATCCGCATTCCTTCCGAGGTTCGTCCGTCCGTCGGCGAGGTTGAAAAAGACTACGGCCGCCTGAACCGCTATCAGACGGTGAAACGGGGCGAAAAAGTTGCCGTTCTGGGGCTGGGCAGCTTCTTTGCCCTCGGCCAGCGGGTTGTCGAACGGCTGCGGGAACGCGGGATTGAGGCGACGCTGATCAATCCGCGCTATATTACCGGTCTGGACGGGGAACTGCTGACTTCGCTCAAGGCGGATCATCAGCTGGTGGCTACCCTGGAAGACGGCGAACTGGACGGCGGCTTCGGCGAAAAGATCGCCCGTTTCTACGGCGCCGATCCGATGAAGGTTCTCACCTTCGGGGCGAAAAAGGAATTTACCGACCGGGTGCCGCTCGACGAGCTTTACCGGCGTTATCATCTGACGCCGGAGCAGATTGCCGACGACATCATGAAAGCGCTGTAAAACGCGTATGAGAGGAAAAGCCGCGGACCCGCCGGATTAAGGCGGGTCCGTTTTTGTAATATTTTATAATTTTTGTTGATTTGCCATTTGCCGGACGCTGTTTCATACTCGGAAGCTGATAACGTAAGGAGAAAGACTATGAAACACGGGAAAAATTTTATCCTCGGGGAATATGTGATCATTAAAAAACCGGAACTGGTCGAAGTGGGCGACAATGTGCGGATTGCCGACTTCTGCCGGATTTCTTCGGCCTGCAAAATCGGTTCCGACTGCGAAATTGCGCCCGGCACCTACATTGCCGGCGGCGACGGCAAATATACCTTTGAGATGGGCAGCTATTCCAGTCTGGCGGCCGGCGTCAAAATCTGGCTGTCGAGCAACGACTACGTCAACGAGCTGGTTACCCATTCAGTTCCCTGCGTTAGGGAGATTCAGGGCAATGTACGACTGGGAAAATATACCGGCGTCGGCACCAA
>ERZ825137.3178-NODE-3178-length-17993-cov-11.136860_pt1 | contig 17993 bp, 19 predicted proteins | sample MGYA00519873_ERZ825137 | MGnify/ENA primary metagenome ERZ825137 (study PRJEB31778, sample SAMEA3449190) | human gut metagenome | biome: human gut; feature: human-associated habitat; material: faeces | place: United Kingdom | collected 2010/2012 ...
GTCCGGTCCCGGGACGCCCGTCTGCGCCCGCTAGCGCCCGATTGAAGTTCTGGGCGGTTTTGCAGGCGCGTAAGCCTGTTTTGCCAGGATGCCGCAAAACTGACCTGGGGTTCTATCGCGCGCTGCCGGCATCACGCCGCGAAAACCGCCCAGATGACGGGGACCGAAGGGCAAATCGGCTCCCATTTTCTGCAAAACCGCCCAGAAGACGCAGGGGGGCGGTCCGAAGGACGCTGCACGGCATCGCGCCGACGCGGTGCGGGGCACCACAGGCCCTGATTCTACTTCGACAGAATCTCTCGCAGCGCAGCTAGGAACTCGTCGTTCTCCTGGGGGCTGCCGATGGAGACCCGCAGGCAATCCTGCAGCATGGGCGCGCGGCTGAAGTCGCGTACGAGGATGCCGCGGTCGTACAGCTGCTGCCAAACCTCCCCCGCGCCTTCCACGCAAAACAGGATGTAGTTGGCGTTCGAGGGGTACGCCGTGACGCCCGGCAGCTGCGAGAGCTCGCGGAACACGCGCCCGCGCTCGGAGACGATCTGCATGATGCCGCGCTCGAACTTCGCGCGGTTGCGGAACACCACGCGTGCGATGGCCTGCGACACCGCATCCACCGAATACGGCTGGCGCACCTTCAAGAACTCGCGGATGACCTCGGGATTTCCCAGCAGGTAGCCCACGCGCACGCCGGCAAGGGAGAACGCCTTGGAGAACGTGCGCAGGATGACGAGGTTCTTGTGCTGCGCCAGGTAGGGGCGCACCGTGCCGCGCGAGAACTCGAAGTACGCTTCGTCGACCATGACGAGCGCGTCGGTGGCGTCGAGCAGGCGCAGGATGAAGCGCTCGTCGGCCAGATCGCCCGTGGGGTTGTTCGGACTGGTGACGATGACGTAATCGATGTCACCGCGCGCCACGCGGGACAGCACCGCCTCCTCGTCGATGGTGTAATCGGCGCGGCGCGGGATGTCGACCACCTCGGTGTTGGTGAGCTCGGCGTTGTTGCGGTACACCGAGAACGTGGGCGGCATGTTGAGGAACTTGCGCCCCGGCCCACCCCAGGCAAGCGCTATGTCGAACAGCAGCTCGTCGCCGCCGTTGCCCACGAGCACGCAATCGCGGTCAAGGCCGTTGGCCTCGGCGATCATGTCGCGCAGCTCGTTGGCCAAGGGGTCGGGATAGCGGTTGAAGGCCACCTTGTTGATTTCGCGCTTGATCTCGTTGCGGACCTCGGTCTCCACGTCGCAAGGGTTCTCGTTGGCCGACAGGTACGCGCGCGCCGGGAGGTACTTCGGGTCGTAGGGCGTGATGTCGGCAAGCTGCGGGGCGGATGCTCGGACGCTATTCATCGGCACCGTCCAAACCATAGATGTCGCCGGTCTCCACCAGGGCCTTACGCAGCTCGACGCTGCGGGCATGCGCCCACAGGCCCTCGTGACGGGCGATGGCGATGACGGCGTCGGCGTCGTTTGCCAGCGACTTCGCGGAATACTGGATGACGCTGGAGTGCTTAACGAACTCGTCGGTGGAAAGCGGCGAGGCATAGCGCGCGGTGCCGCCGGTGGGAAGCGTGTGGTTGGGGCCGGCAACGTAGTCGCCCACGGCCTCGGGGGTCCACTCGCCCACGAAGATGGCGCCGGCGTTGCGGATGGCGCCGAGCTGTTCGAACGCGCCGTCGAAGTGCAGCTCCAAGTGCTCGGGAGCGATGACGTTGACGGACTGGATGGCCTGCTCCATGGAGTCGCAGATGACCACAAGGCCCTGATCGGCCAGCGAGGCGGTGGTGATCTCGGCGCGCGTGGAAGCCTTCATGTGGCCCTCGATGGCGGCCTCGACCTTGTCAGCGTAGCCCTCGTCGAACGTGACCAGGTAGCAGCTTGCCAACGGGTCGTGCTCGGCCTGGGCCATGAGGTCGATGGCAACCATAGCGGGATCGGCGGTCTCATCTGCCACGACGCACACCTCGGAGGGGCCGGCGATCATATCGATGTCCACCACCCCGTAAAGCAGGCGCTTGGCCGTGGCAACGTAGATGTTGCCCGGGCCGACAATCTTATCCACCCTGGGAATGCTTTCGGTGCCGTAAGCCAGAGCGGCGACGGCCTGCGCCCCGCCTACAAAGAACACACGGTCCACCCCCGCGATGCGGGCGGCGGCGAGAATTTCGCGGTTGTTCAGTCCCGCCTTGGGGGGCGGGGTGACCATGACGATCTCCTTGACCCCGGCGATGCGGGCGGGAATGGTGTTCATCAGCACGGTGGAGGGATAGGCCGCCGTGCCGCCGGGCACATATACGCCCGCCTTTTCAATGGGGGTATATTTCTGGCCCAGCACGATGCCGGGCTTCTCGTTGATCACAAAGTTCTTGTGCACCTGCTGGCGGTGGAAGCGCTCAATGTTGGCGGCAGCCTCCCGCAGGGTCTCAAGGAAATAGGGGTCCATATTGGCAAAGGCCTCGTCGATCTCCGTCTGCGTCACCTGCAGGTCGTCGATCTTTGCCCCGTCAAATTTCAGCGCGTACTCCTTCAGCGCCTCGTCGCCCCGGGCGCGGACCTCGGCAATGATGCCGTCCACCACATCCTCCACGTTTTTCTCCGCGCGGATGTCCCGGTTCAGGATCTCCTCGGGCCTGAGCTCATCAAAATTATACAGCTTGATCATTTTGTTTCCTCCTGCAAGGTCTTGCGCAGCGCTTCCAGCATGGCATCCATCTCGTTGTGCTTGAACTGGTAGCTGGCCTTATTGGCAATGAACCGGGCCGAGATGGGCATGAACTCGGTGACCACCCGCAGACCGTTCTCCCGCAGGGTGGTGCCGGTCTCCACGATATCCACAATGACATCGGAAAGGCCCAGAATGGGGGCCAGCTCAATGGAGCCATTCAGCTTGATGATATCGATATCCCGCCCGATGGACGCATAGTAGCTCTTTGCAATGTTGACGAATTTGGTCGCCACCCGCACCGGGCGGCTGGGGTCATCCTTGTAATCCGCCGGGGCAGCCACGCACATCCGGCACCTGCCAAGGCCGGTATCCAGCAGCTCGTAGACATCGGCAGAGGCTTCGGTGAGGATATCCTTGCCCACGATGCCCACATCTGCCGCGCCGTGCTCAACATAGATAGCCACATCGCTGGGCTTGACAAGGAAGTAGCGGATGCCCGCTGCAGGGTTCTCCACCACCAGCTTTCGGGTGGCGTTATAGTCCTCGGTGCAGCCGTAGCCGATGCGGGCCAGCAGGTCATACATCCTGTCGCCCAGACGGCCCTTGGGCAGGGCCACATTCAGCATGACCCGGCCCGTGCTGTTCCTCTGTACCGGCGGGGTGGGGGCGCTCAGGCGGTCCAGCTCGTCCAGATAGACCGCAAAGCCGATGGCCCCGGCCCCGGGGGTGAACTTCTGCATCAGCAGGTCATAGCGGCCGCCCTTGAGCAGGGGCCGCGGCAGGCCCTGCAGGTAGCCCTGAAAGACCAGCCCGTTGTAGTACTCCATCTCACCGGCAAGGCTCAGGTCAAGACGGACCGCCCCGCCGGAGGCCTCCAGCGTTTTGGCCAGTGCCCGCAGCTCAGCGGCGGCGGCGCGCATCCGGTCGTTGCGGCAGGCACTCTCTGCCTTTGCCAGCGTCTCCTTGCAGCTGCCGGAAAGCTCCAGCAGGCCGGTCAGGGCATCGGCCCCGGCGGCATCCAGCCCGGCGGCCTGCGCGGCGCGGCGCAGCTCGTGCGCATTCTTTTCCCGCAGCTTTTCCAGCAGGCCGGGGCGGGCATTCTCCGGCACGCCCAGTGCGTCGAACAGGCCGAACAGATAGCCCATGTGGCTGACTTCCAGCACCCACGCGGCCCCCAGCTGGGCCAGGCTCTGCGCTGCCAGCCGGACCGCCTGCTGCACCTGTGCTTCCCCCACCGCGCCCAGCATCTCAAGGCCCATCTGGGAGATCTCCTGGAAGGTGTGGCTCTCTGCCGAGGGGCGGTAGACGTTCTCATGGTAATAATACCGCAGGGTCTCGCCGGGGGCGGGCTGGGCCGTCTTGGCAATGGACAGGGTCACGTCCGGCTTGAGCGCCAGCAGACGGCCATCCAGGTCGGTGAAGGTGATGACCTGCTCTGAAGACAAAAAGCTCCGGTTCTCCTGATAAAGCCCGTACTCCTCAAAGCGGCCCATGTGATATTTGCGGCAGCCCGCCGCCTCATACAGCGCCCGCAGCGCAAAGGAGGCCCGCTCCTTGGGCTGCAAACTGTCCAGACTGAATTCCATCTCGATCTCCTCGTTCCCTCTCTGCGTATTTCCCACTTCTTTTGTTTATTTTACTTTATCAAGATAAAGTTGTAAAGTATGAAAGTGACAGCTTTTCAGCCCTATCTTACCGTTTTTCTGTGCGTTTGTACAGAAAGGCGAAATCATTTCACCCCAGCGCCAAAACAGATGATGGAGAGCGAAAACCGGGGATAAAAAAAGGCCGGGCCAGTCTCCTGCATTGGAAACCGACCCGGCATCTTTCTTATTTTGCAAGCTTCAGATTCTGCGGCTCTTTGGGTGTGAACACAAGCTTCAGGTCCATTCCCATTCCGTCTGCCAGACGCTTCAGCAGCTTCAAAGATGGGTTGCGTGTTCCATTTTCCAGCTTGCTGATATCCGCCTGATTGATGCCGGTGCGTTCGGCCAGCTCCTTCTGGGTCAGGTTCTGAGAAATGCGTGCATCTGCCATCGCTCGGATGATATCCATTTCCGGCTGGTTCTCTTCCCACTCCTTGCGGAACTCCTCATTTTTCAGCTGTTCATTCAAATACAGATCCAGTGTTTTCATCTGATTCTCCCTCTCTTTCCAAAAAATCTTTCCGATACTGTTTTGCCCGTTCAATTTCACTCTTGGGTGTTTTCTGGGTCTTTTTGATAAAGCCGTTCGTCAGAATGATCCTTCCCCCATAATAGAAGAAATACATGACCCGCGAAATATCCGTTCCAACTTTTCCGCGGATCTCAAAAATCCCATCATCCAGATGCTTGCTGTATGGCTCCCTCAGACGGTTTCCCTGTTCCTGTAAAACCTTCAGGGTCATTACCAGCTTGCTCCGCATTTTGATATCCAGTTCATCCAAAAAATCTTCCGCAGGGCGCTGGCCATCTCTTGTTTCATAAAATTCCACCACGAACGGTCCCATTTCAAAATCCTCCCTACACTTTTCCCCTTTCAGTATATGGCAGATATGCCATATTGTCAAGTGCAAAAAGGCCGCCGCCCATTCGAAAACAGGCAGCGGCCATGCAGCTCGATTTTTTCTTTTAGCCCAGCAGCGCCAGCACACCGGCCTTGGGGCGGGCACCCACAGCCTGATTCACAAGCTTGCCGTCGCGGAACACCAGCAGGGTGGGGATGCTCATCACGCCGAACTGAGAGGCCAGCTCGGGCTGTTCATCCACATTGACCTTGCCCACCTTGACATCGGTGCGCTCCTCGGCCACCTCGTCCACGATGGGGCTCAGCATCCGGCAGGGGCCGCACCAGGTGGCCCAGAAGTCCAGCAGAACAGGCTTTGTGCTGTGCAGCACCTCGGCTTCAAAATTCTCTTTGGTAATGGTAACAACAGCCATATTGGTTTCCTCCATTTTTTATCCGCACCCTCTGCGGGGGCGGTCAGTTCCCTCAAAAGAAGGAGTGATTCTTACTTATGGCTCTAGTATACCCCAAACGACAGGATTTTTCCAGAAACAATCTGTGAACAAAAAAGGCGGCGGCCCGCCCGCTTGGGGAGAGCCGCCGCCCTGTGTTGTTCTTTGGAGTTCTCCGGGCTGTCTGGTCAGAACGATCAGGCCGTGACCCAGGCGATTGCGGTAACGGGCCACCAGCCGGTCAGGTTCAGAGCGGTGTAAACGCCAACGATCGCATTGCCGATGGACTTACCCATGTAATCGGCAGCGGCATTGATGCCCTTTGCTGCCAGATCTGTGATATTCTCGCCGTTCTTCTTGTTGTTCTTGATCCAGGTACGGGTCTGATCCAGACCCCAGATCAGGTTTGCAACAGAAATGACTGCGCCGATCGTCCAACCCACAGCAAACGGAGCGGTAAAACCGTCACCGCCGCTGGTATAGGTCATTTCTTCTTCGTTCATCACGTTGTAGTTCGCGGGCAGCATGAGCTTCTTTTCCATAATAATACTCCTTTACAAAAGCATTTATTGCACGGTGCAGCATACACCGCAAGTTACAGAAAACAGACCCGGTATCCCACTATCCCGGCTTACAGGATCAGCAGAACAGCGCTCAGGGGAGCCAGAGCCACCACCATGGTGCTGGAAACGGCATCCCGGACAAAGTTGGCTGCGGACTTGGACATATCCTCGCCGACAGCATCTGCGGCACGGCCCAGAACGGTGAAGAGGTTGCCCTCACGGTTGCTCTTCTTGTTCAGCCAGTCCTTGGAAGCGGAAATGCCCCAGATATAGCTGGCACCCAGCACCACAGCACCCACGACCGTAGCGGCAGTGGTTGCAAAGCCGCCAATATCGGAACCGCCCTGGGTATAGGTCATCTCTTCTTCGGAAAGCACTGCGTATTCAGCAGGCAGATTCATGTTCTTGTTCATAGGTCTCATACTCCTTTTTTGAGCAGCTTGAACCGATGGTGTTCTTTCCCAATTTACCATCTGGTTTCCAGCCTTATATTACTACATGACACAGTTTCATGCAATGGATTTTGTGAAAAACCATCAAAAATCGGAAAGTCGCATGAAAAAACAAACGAAAGTTTGGTGAAAAGCACTGCAATAATTTCCCACTCAGCCTGCCACGCCCGCACGGTAGAGATACGGGTCGGTGGTAAAGCTGGCATAGCTGTACAGCACAAGGATCTGGTCGTAGTCGTTGGCCGCAATGAGCTGGTCCAGCCCATAGTTATAGTTGCGGAAATCCACCACGTCGATGGCCGCATAGTTGGCTGTCAGGTAGGGCACAAAGCTGTTGGCATAGCTGTCCTTAATGACCAGGATCTTTCCCTCGCCGTCACCCTCCACCTGGCTCAGGCCGTTGTTGCCGTGCAGGAACATGGCGTACTTATCATACACCTTCAGCTTGTCCAGATCGTACAGGCCGGTGGTGGTGCCCTCGGTGGGCTGGCCCGGGCCGGTGACGTTCCAGACCGTCAGGCTGTTCTGCAGGTCGTACCAGGTAATGGTGTCAGGCTCGGCGTTCCAGGTGCGGGCCTTGGAGTAGTGGGTGCCGTAGAAATCCTCACAGGTCTCGGCCGTATGGGCATCCCGGTCAAAGGGGGTCAGGCCCAGCGTCTCACAGAACTGCTGGTAGGCGTAATAGGCCCCCAGCGTCGTCCAGTGGTGGTCGGTGCGGTAGTAGAGGTATTCCCCTTTGTGCTCCGTCAGGGCGGGCAGGACATCAATGAACCGCCCGTAGGCCTCCCCCTGTGCGGCAACGCCTTCCAGAATGCTCTTCTCATCGATCTGGGGTGCCCCCGCCGGGACATTCTCAGGGTAGACCACCGAGGCCGATGGCACCAGCATGAGGTTCACCCTGCCCGGGTAGCGCTGGGCAAGGCTCTGGACGGCGGCAAGGTTCTTGGCCATTCCCTTTTCCTCATTTTTCAGGATGCTGTAATGCCGGGCGAACATCATGTGCTCCCGGCCCAGCAGGATGCCGCCGCTCTGGGTCTTTTGGAAGAGGGTGGTCTCCGCCGCGCTCTGCAGGCTGATCCACTGGTCGCGGCCAAACACCTGATCCTTGACGTATCGGGTGTAGCTGGTGAAGTAGTTGTTCAGCCCGTCGGCGGAAACAGCGGTCAGTCTGGGCCGCTGGGTCAGGGTGGTGTTTTCCAGTTCACTGTACGCGCGGTCGGGCGTGGCCATATCCAGCACGAACAGCCCGATAAAGAACAGCCCGAAGGCCACCAGCACCGGATACTGGAACAGAGAGGGAGTTTTCTTTGTATGCTTGTCCATTCAGGTCCCCTCCTCAGAAGTTGAAATACAGGAACGGGCTGTTGGTGCTGCCCACCACATACGCCGTGGAGAGCACCAGCAGCACCAGCACCGCAGCCACACGGGTCACGGTGTGTTTGCGCAGGGCGTTCCAGAGTTTCTCAATGAGCGGGGTGCAGCACAGGATGCTGACCGCCAGCAGCACACCGTAGTTGCGCAGGAAGTAGACCGGAGACGCACCGCCCGAGGGGAGGAAGAGCTTGCGGAACAGCAGCCCGAAGCCCACCCCGGCCTCGTTGCCCACAAACATGGCCCAGCCCACCACCACAAGGAACATGGTGTAGATGTGGGGCCAGATCCTGCCTTTTTCCAGATACTTGAGCAGGAACAGCTTTTCAAGGGCCAGCAAAACAAAGTAGTACAGGCCCCAGCAGATAAAGTTCCAGTCTGCACCGTGCCAGATGCCGGTGAGCAGCTCCACCACGAACAGGTTGAAGATCTGCCGCTTCAGGCCCTTGCGGTTGCCGCCCAGCGGGATATAGACATACTCGCGGAACCAGCCGGAAAGGGTCATGTGCCAGCGCCGCCAGAACTCGGTGATGGAGCGGGAGATATAGGGGAAGTTGAAGTTCTGGGGGAAATCAAAGCCCAGCATCTTGCCCATGCCGATGGCCATCAGGGAGTAACCGGAAAAATCAAAGTAGAGCTGGAGCGAGTAGGCGATGACACCCAGCCAGACCAGCGGCGTGGACGCATTGGCAAGGCCCACAAAGGTGGTGGAAGGGCTGTCGGCAATGCCGATGATGTCTGTCCAGAGCGCGCCGACGGCATCCGCCAGCAGGACCTTTTTTGCCAGACCGAAGGTGAACAGGGTCATGCCTTCCTCGATCTGCTGCAAGCTGTAACGATGCTTGTAAACGTGCAGCTGGGCTGAGACATCCCGATACTTGACGATGGGGCCCGCGATGAGCTGGGGGAACATGACAACATAAGCGCCGAAGTTGATGATGTTGTGCTCAGTCTTTACCTCCCGGCGGTAGACATCAATGGTATAGGAAAGGGTCTGGAAGGTATAAAAGCTGATGCCCAGCGGCAGGACGCTGATGCCCTGAATGGCCGCAAATCCGGTGCCCAGCAGGCTGTTGATGCTGCGCAGAACAAAGTTTGCGTACTTGAAGTAGAACAGCATCCCCAGGCTGGCTGCAAGGGCGACCAGCAGCAGCACCTTACGCACGCCGGGCTTTGCGTCAAACGCTTCCAGCCCCAGGCCGCAGAGATAGTTGATGAGGATCAGGGCCAGCATGACCGGGAAGAACCGGACCTCACCCCAGCAGTAGAACACCAGGCTGCACACAAAGAGCACCGTATTCTTGAGCTTTGCGGGCGCAAGGTAATACAGCGCCAGCGTGATGGGAAGAAACCGGAACAGAAAGATGATGGTGCTGAAGACCAAGGCTTCGACCTCCTTTTAAAAAAAGAGCTGCTGCAAATGCCCTCTCACACTCGCTGCGCTCGTCAGCTCTCCCTTTGGGAGAGGCGGCAGTGCGGAGCATTGACGGAGAGGGCCTGCAGCAGCCCCATTCAGTTTTATTTTACTCTCCCAGTGCGCTGTCCACCGCGCTGTCCAGATCGGCAGTGCACTCGTTGGAAGCGATGACCATGACCACGGTGTTGTCCTTGAAGGCGATCACGGCGTTCTCCACATTTTCCTGGGCCTGTGCGAACTCAGCGTAGTTGCCGTAGAACGCCACCTGATCCTGCTGGTAAGCAGTCAGCTGGTTTGCAACCTCCTCAGCCTTGCCGTCAGCAGCTTCCACGACCAGCACCATACCGGCATCGCCGTTGTCGTTGCTCTTCACGCCCTTGTAGCTCACCACATCCTCAGCGGGCAGGTTGAAATCGTACTCAATGTTCATGGCAGCGATCTCAAACTGGTTGGAGATGGGGTTGGCATCCAGCAGGGTCTCGAACGGTGCATTCAGGGCATCGGTGCTGTTGTCCTCGCCCAGCGGGATGCTGGAAGCCTGGCTCAGCACAGTGGAGGCAGGCTCAGAGGACGCGGCAGAAGAAGCGGTAGAACCGGAAGAAGAACCGCAGCCGGCCAGCAGAGCACAGCTCAGGGCCAGAGAAGCAGCGGTCAGAATGATTTTAGCACGAAGTTTCATGGATTATTCCCTCTTTTATCTGTTTTACACCGGTTCGCCCACGCGGAAGAGTTTCCGACAGCGAACCATTGTTATCTTACCATATCAAAGCCCGAATTGCAAACGGCAGGCAGAAGATTTTACGGTTTCTTCACCAGCGCTTTGCCGCTCAGCCCGCAATCTGCTGCAGGGCGGCGATATAGTCCTCAAAGCACAGGCCGCTGGCATTGATCTTTGCGGCATTTTCCACGCCCACATAGCGCCAGTGCCAGGGCTCGTAGGTGATCTCGGTCTTCTCCTCGGCCCCCTTGGGGTAGCGCAGGATGAACCCGTACTCCCCGGCGTGCTGGCAGAGCCAGCGGAAGGCAGCCGTGTTCTCAAAGCCCTCGTCCAGGCCGGTGTGCTCGGGGCTGTTCAGGTCTGCAGCCAGGCCGCAGTTGTGCTCAGAATAGCCCGGCGGGTTGACGATGGCAGCAGCCATTTCCTTCGCCTTGGCATCGTCATAGCCCTGCTGCTTATAATAGTTGGTCTTTTTTTCGTAGAGATTGGTCTGGTAGGACACGCTGCGGTAGCCGCTCTGCATCCAGACGGTCACGTTCTCCGCAGCAGCAGCCTTCTGCAGCTCCAGAAAGGCATTGCAGGCCACGGTCTGCAGGGTCTTGTTCACTGCGGTCTTGGAGCCGCACTCGGCGGTCTCAAAGGTGTAGTTTTCCGGCATCTTATTGGTGTGGTTCACAAGGATCATCAGCGGGTCGGCCAACATGGCCTTTGCCTCGGCGGCAGTCAGGCCCAGCAGGTTGTCCCGGCTCTCCACGCTCTCGGCGGCGGCTCCGCTCACGGCACTGCTCTCCACCTTGCTGCTCAGCGCAGCCGACGGCAGGCTGCTGGCCGCACTACTGGCGGCGCTCCCGGCGGCATCCGCCGTGGGCACCGGGGCCTTGCGGCGGGAAAGCAGGAAGGACACACCGCCCACGGCCACGCAGACCACAAGGGTCAGCCCGGCGATGCGGCGGATGGCGCGGTTGCGTCGCCGCCGCCGGATCTCTGCCCGGGTCAGGCGGCGGCGGTGGATGGGTTGCTGCTGATTCATAAGAGACCTTCTTTCTCGGTTCATTTTCTGTATATTATGTTTCTCCGGGGGCATCCTAAGCCCGAGGTGACAGCCATGAAGGTGACAGCCATGAAGATGACAGCGGAAGAATACGCGCGGCGGGTGAAACAGGTCGGCCCCCGCTCCCCTCTGGGCTCCGACTGCCTGTGGGCCTTCTGCGTGGGCGGCGGCATCTGCCTGCTGGGCGAGGTGCTGCGCGGGTGGTATCTTGGCATGGGGCTGGAAGCCCAGCTTGCCGGTACCCTGACCAGCTGCACCCTCATCGTGCTGTCGGCCCTGCTGACCACGCTGGGGCTCTACCAGAAGCTTGCCGCCAAAGCCGGGGCAGGCTCGCTGGTGCCCATCACGGGCTTTGCCAACGCCGTGGTCAGCGCCGCCATCGAGTTCAAGCCCGAGGGCAGGGTCTGCGGCACCGGAGCCAAGATGTTCACCATTGCAGGGCCGGTCATCGTATACGGCACGCTGGCCGCTGTGGTCTACGGTGGGGTGCTCTGGCTGCTGGGCGGCTGACCGCTCTGTCTACAATACGCCTGCCGGGATGCAAAAATTGCAGTTTCCCGGCAAAGCGGACGGAGCAGAATATCGCACGAGCGCTATTATAGCACAAATCCCAAAGAAAAACAGCCCTGAAAGGGGGATTTTTTCATGGCGACCCGCCGGGGTGACACCCTGATCTTTCCAAAACCGCCTGTCATCGCCGCACATGCCTGCATCGGCGGCAAAAAGGAGGGCGAAAGCCCGCTGGCGGCAGAGTTCGATGAGCTGCACAGCGATAACCGCCTCGGGCAGGCCAGCTGGGAGGCCGCTGAAACGCAGCTGCAATTACAGACGGCGCGGCTCTGCCTGAAAAAAGCCCACGCCACCGAAAAGGATGTGAGCCTCCTGCTGGCCGGAGACCTGCAGGCCCAGTGCACGGCTTCGGGCTATGCGGCCCGGGCGCTGGGCCTGCCCTTTGCGGGGCTGTTCGGGGCCTGCAGCACCATGGCCGAGGCGCTGGGTGTTGGGGCCTGCCTGTGCAGCGCCGGAATGGCAGACGGCCTGCTGGCCATGACCTCCAGCCACTTCTGCACCGCCGAGCGGCAGTTCCGCACCCCGCTTTCCTACGGAGCCGTGCGCACCCCCACCGCCCAGTGGACTGCCACGGCGGCAGGGGCCTGCCTGCTTCGCCCCGCCGGGCAGGGGGTTGGCATCCGGGCCGTGACCTTTGGCCGGGTGCAGGATCTGGGCATCCGGGACATCAACAACATGGGGGCCGCCATGGCTCCGGCTGCGGCGGCAACGCTCCTGCGCTACCTCACTGATACCAACACCCAGCCGCAGGAGTTCGATGCCATCTGCACCGGCGACCTGGGCCATGTGGGCAGTCAGCTGTTCCGGGAGCTGCTGGCCGCCGAGGGCCTGCTCCTCAAGAATCATATAGACTGCGGTTCCCTCCTCTATGATGCCGAGGGCCAGTCGGTGCACAGCGGCGCTTCTGGGCCGGGGTGCTGTGCAGCAGTGCTCTGCGGGCATCTCCTGCCCCGGCTGGAGCGGCGGGGGCAGCGCCGGGTTCTCTTTCTGGCCACAGGCGCGCTGATGAGCCAGACCACCTTTTTGCAGAAGGAGAGCATCCCCGCCATCTCGCACCTGGTGGAGCTTGCTGCCCCGGAGGAACAGAACGGAGGGAACACATGAACTATTTCTGGGCATTCGTTACAGGAGGGGCCATCTGCGTGGTGGGCCAGCTCTTTCTCGACCTGACCGCCCTGACCCCCGCCCGCATCCTGACGGGCTATGTGGTGGCGGGCGTGGTGCTCTCGGCCCTTGGGTGGTACGCGCCGCTGGCCGAGTTTGCAGGCTGCGGTGCCACCGTTCCCCTGCTGGGCTTCGGGCATCTGCTTGCCAAAGGTGTGCGCACCGCCCTTGCCGAGGAGGGAGCCATCGGCATCCTGACCGGCGGGCTGACCGCCGCGGCTGCAGGCATCACCACCAGCCTTGTCTGCGGCGTGGTCTGTTCGCTGGTGGGCCGCAGCCACGACCAGAATTGAAGCAGAACCCTTCCTGGGACGATACGCTTTTTTCGTGTATCGTCCTTTTCTGCGCCGATTCGCGCCCTCTGCATGGTACACTTTTCCAGAAAAGGAGATGATAGTCATGCGCGAGACTCTTGCAACGATCTTATGGGAGGGCTGGACCGCCCTCGTGCTCTGCGCGGCGGCGGTGTTCCTGCCCGGCAGCGAGGCCCTTACATATCCCGCCGTGCTCTGGCCCGGGCTGGTGCTGGCGGCTGCTGTGCCTGCGGGCTGGGCGTTCTGGGCGCTGGCAGAGCAGCCCGCCCCCCTGCCCCCGGAACAGCTGCTGGAAAAACAAAAACCCCCGTATCGGGTTCCCGATACAGAGGTTTTGTTCGTCAGTCGATCACTTGATCTGTCGTAAATCAGGCGTTCTTGTTTGCACGCTTGGCCATACGGCTGATCTTGCGAGAAGCGGTGTTCTTCTTGATGACACCCTTAGCGCGAGCCTTGTCGATCGCGGAAACAGCAGCCAGGACAGTTGCGTCCTTGTCAGCGGCTTTAGCATCGATGGCAGCGTCTGCCTTCTTGACGACTGTTTTCAGGTTGGTCTTAATGGCCTTGTTGTGAGCCTGCTCTGCAGCAGCCTGCACGACGCGGTCCTTCTGAGATTTGATGTTAGGCATTCGTTCCACCTCCTTGGCTACCTATAACAGCGCACCTTATGATACCATATTTGCCGTACCAGCGCAAGCCTTTTTTGAATTTTTGTTTAGAATTTTTTCATTTTCCCATACTTCTGGTACCGTTTGGGCGGGAAAAGCGCCCAAATACGGAAATTCAGACGGATGGGGGATGCAAAATGCGGGAAACTGACCTTGCCGATGAACTGTTCGGCCAGCCGGGCAAAACCGCCCTGCCCGCCGGGGTGCGCGTGGCAACGGCCCGTCAGGGCGGCGTGACGATCACCCGGGTAGAGATCGCGCGGGAGGGGCTGGCGCGGCCGCGGGGCCGGTATGTGACGCTGGAGGTCCCCAGCGTGAGCCTGCTGGACGAGCGGGACAGCGCCGTGATCGAAGCCGCCGCCGCAGAGCTGCGGCCCCTGCTGCCGCCCGAAGGCCCGGTGCTGGTGCTGGGGGTGGGCAACCGCCGGGTCACGGCGGATGCTCTGGGTCCCCGCACGGTGCAGAAGGTGTTCGTGACCATGGGGCCGCGCACCGTACCGGTGCAGGGCATCCGGCCGGTGGCGGCTGTGGCTCCGGGGGTATCGGCGGCCACGGGCCTGAGCTTACAGCAGCTGGCCGGGGCACTGGTACGGGAGCTGCGGCCCGCCGCCCTGCTCTGTGTAGACAGCCTTTGCTCTGCTGAGCCGGAACGGCTGGGCCGGACGCTCCAGTTTTCAGACACCGGGCTCCACCCGGCCCAGCCCGACCACTCCCGGCATCTGGATGCCGCCCGGCTGGGTGTGCCTGTCCTTGCGGCGGGCATCCCCACCCTGATGCAGGCCGAGGAGGGCCGGGATCTGGTCGTCACGCCCCGGGATCTGGACGGAGTCATCGCCCACGGCGCAGCCCTGTTGGGGGCTGCCATCAACCGAGCCCTGCAGCCAAAGCTGAGTGTGGCGCAGTTGTGCTGGCTGGTGGGGTAACCCTCTCGGTCTCGCCTTCGCTCGCCTGCTCCCCTGATAGGGGCAAGGTTTATGCTGTTGCCGGCCTGCTGCTCCTACTGGGAGAGGCAGCAATCCGTTCGCATTGACGGGGCGGTTCTCTCATATCTATTTTGCAGAAGGGGGTGAGGTTCCATGCGCAGGCGGGAAATGGCGGGGTGCGGGCATCCCCTGCCTTTTGCAGCGGCGGCAGGCCTTGCGCTGGGGCTGGCACTGTTTGCGCACCAGCTGCTCCTCACACTGGCAGCAGTGGTCATCGGGCCGCTGCCAGCCGTGCAGACCGCCCTTTACCTGAGCCGGAAAGACCTCTCCGAGAATGCCGCACAGGCCGTGAGCGAACCCGCGCAGGAAACACAGGCAGAGCCTGCACAGGAGGCTCCCGCCCTGCCTGCCGGTGACATTGAAACCTACCTTGTCCCGCTGGAAGGCGACGAGGCCCGCCCGGAGGGAGCCGGTGCCATCCTGGAAAAGAACTATCCGCAGGGCAGCGGGGAGAAATACATTCCCTGCGGCAGCGGCAGCATCAAGAACAACACCAGCGTCTCCAGCGCCGACATTGCCGCCGAGATCACCAACCCGCTCCCCTTTGCGGTGGAGTGGAACAGCCCCGACCCGCAGATCCTCATCATGCACACCCATGCCACTGAGGACTACCGGCTCTCGGCAGGGCTGTGGTACCGCCCGGGGGACGGTTCCCGCACCACCGACCGGGACCTCAACATGTGCGCTGTGGGCCGGGTAATGGCGGACACCCTCAACGCCGCCGGGCTCAATACCCTGCACGATGAGACCCTGAACGACTACCCCAGCTACACCGGCAGCTATGCCAACAGCCGCGCGGTGGTACAGCAATACTTATCGCAGTATCCCAGCATCAAGATCGTGCTGGATGTTCACCGGGATGCCATTGAGACTGAGAACGGCTCCCGCATGGCCCCGGTGTGCACCGTCAACGGGCGGCAGGCAGCGCAGGTGATGATCATTTGCGGGTGCGACAACGGCACCACGGTCAGCCTGCCCAACTACCGGCTCAACCTCCGTTTTGCCGCCGCCTGGGAAACCGCCATGGAGAGCCTGTACCCCGGCTTCACCCGCCCGGTCCTGTTCAGCTACCGGTTCTACAATCAGGATCTGACCCCCGGCAGCCTGCTCATAGAGATCGGCGGGCACGGCAACAACCTGAACGAGGCCCTCTATGCCGGGCAGCTGGCGGCCAATGGGCTGATCCAGGCAATCAAAAATGCCGCTGGCTGACCAGCGGCATTTTTGATTGCTTATTCGTATACGATGCAGCCCAGGATCTGCTTGCCCAGCCGAACGATCTTCTCGTTCTGCTCCCGCACGGCATCGGTGCGGGTGACCGTGCAGTCGGCAGCCAGCACAATGGCATCGGCAGCCACCACATGGGGCACGGTGGCAGCGGCCTTGAGGATGCTCTCGGCGGCGGTCACGCTCTGGCCGCGCAGGGGTTCCGTGGCCTGCAGGGCAGCGGCCAGTGCTTCCAGCTGGTCCGCAGGCAGATCGCCGGTAACCAGAATATTCTTCGCCTCCGGGGCGCGGCTGCGGATGGTCTGAGCCATCAGGCAGAGCATCTCAGCGTCCGCGCTGCCATCGGGGCGGCCCTCCATCTGATAGAGCTTTGCATCCAGCCTTCCGGCCTTCTTGGTGCGGTCGCTGGCCAGCGCGCCCAGCACGGGCAGGCCGGTGGAGCGGTTCAGCTCGCTGGCCGAGTAGACCATGCCGTCCAGCAGGAACTTGACCACGACCACGCCGCAGGCAAGCACACCGCCCAGCAGGAAGCCAATAAGCAGGTACTTTGCCACCGAGGAGGCAGCACCGCCGTCCAGTGCGGGCTCCTCCGCACTCTCCCAAGTACTCTTAGCAGAAGCCAGATTGTCATCCAGCGCCTGACGGGCACTCTGCAGTTCCACCAGCTGACTCTGCAGATTCTGAACATCTTCATCGCTCGTCTGCTGCAACGCACGCAGTTCCGTGGAGACCCCCTGTGTCACGCTCTGATCAATCACGCGTACACTGTGGCTGCACACAGCAGCTGCCGCTTTATCATGGATCAGATCCAGACGACCCAGCAGCGCGTTCAGAATTTTCTCTGCGGTCTGCTGATCTGCAGCATACGCCTGCAAGGTCATCACGCCGTTATACTCGCCACTGTCGTTCTGGGAAAGTTCTGCCGTGACCACGCCCTTCAGGTAGCGCACATCTACCCCTACGGCATCAGCGGCAGCATTCATGGAGTCACCGCTGACCAGCTGTTTCTGATATACAGCCAGCAACGCACCGGTCGGGTCAACATTCTGATACGCAGAACCCGGCTGGATTTTGTAGCCGCTGTCAATATAAAGGTCAGCCTGCGCCGTCCAGACATTATAAACGTCCAGATTTTTTAGCAGCGACTTTTCTGCATAGTCCTGTGCCTGTTTCAGTGCTTCCTGCACACTAGACTGCGCATCTTCGTTGCTCTTCGCTGTCAGCTCGTACTGCTGCACAGCAAACTCATAATCCTTCTCTTTCTGCTGATACTCGGCCAGAGCCTCTTCATAAGCAACCTGATCTTCTGCCGAAACAGCGCCGCCGCGCAGGATCTTTACCCCGGCAAGGCCGCCAGCGATCACAGCACAGACCACCGCGGTCAGCAGGATGGGCTTGAGCTTGTGCAGAAGGGTCACCATGAGCGCAACGAGGTCGATCTCTTCCTCATCCTGTGCGCCGGTGGGGTAAGTGGTTTGATTTTCGTTCATGCTCTACTCCTCAGGACAAAGCCAATCTTCATGTTTGTTCCGTTTTGTGCAATGCACATACTATAGCAGGATAAATAATATCATTCTTTCCGGCAGAATTCAACCGTTTTTCCGCAAAAAGCCGATTGACAAACCGGTGCTGCTGTGCTATTTTTAGAATTACTGAAAAGCAAGGATCGGGAAAAGTAACGCATTCCGGACGCTACAGAGAGCGCGGCAGCAGCTGAGAGCCGCGTGCGGGCCAGTGCGCGAACGAACACCCGGGAGCTGCAAGCTGAACACGGCATTCCGCCGCCAGTAGGTGCGCCGCAAAGCCCAGCGTTACCAGGGCAGCGCTTATTGGAGCGCGCGAGCGACCGGACACTTCCGGTAATTCAGGTGGCACCGCGGACATTACAAGACAGC
>ERZ825137.3183-NODE-3183-length-17966-cov-29.404053_pt1 | contig 17966 bp, 13 predicted proteins | sample MGYA00519873_ERZ825137 | MGnify/ENA primary metagenome ERZ825137 (study PRJEB31778, sample SAMEA3449190) | human gut metagenome | biome: human gut; feature: human-associated habitat; material: faeces | place: United Kingdom | collected 2010/2012 ...
GCAATCAGGTGCCGGATGGCGATACCATCGGGCGTTTTCGGCATATCCTCGAACGAAACCAGCTTGGCGAGGCTTTTTTCACGAATGTGGTCGAAAGTTTGCAGAAGTGCAATCTGATGCTGAAAAAGGGAACGATTGTGGATTCGACGCTGATAGCCGCGCCTTCATCGACGAAAAACAAGGAAAAGCAGCGTGATCCGGAAGCTCATTCCGTCAAAAAGGGCAACCAGTGCGCTTGAATTGCGCTTTTTCTCGAAATTTGGGTCGGCGGGGATGACGTGGCGGGCTTGGGCGCAATTATGAGGGGTATCCTTAAATAAAATCGAGTCTCATCAACGCACGAAAAATACCTTACACGCCTGGAAGCTCCCTGCTGTACGCTGTGCAGCAAAAAATTTTATGCTGGATATTCTCGGCTTACTGTGCTATACTCTTGTTATCTGACAAGCAAAAGATCTTGGCTATATGGAGGTGAAGGCTGTGATCAATGTGGCAATTGTGGAAGATGAGCAGGAGGCCGTTGAATATCTTTCGGACTGCCTTCACCGGTATGGAGAGAAAACAGGGGAGACATTCAGCTTCACGCACTTCTCGGAGCCTATCACATTTCTGGAGAAATATAAACCGGTTTATGATCTGGTGTTCATGGATATCAGGATGCCGATGATGGACGGCATGCAGGCTGCGAAGAAGCTGCGGGAGGCAGATACCTCGGTGCTGCTGGTTTTTGTGACCAGAATGGGCGATTATGCCATTCAGGGCTACGATGTAGGCGCGACCGCTTTCATCAAGAAGCCCATCAGTTACTTCGATTTTGAGATGAAGATGAAGCGGATCATCTTCAACATTCGGCAGCGGGACAGCCAAGTCATCACAATTGTCAGTGGCACCGCTGTTCACCGCCTTCATGTGCGGGATCTGATGTATATCGAGGTATCAGGGCATCGCTGTACCTATCACACCTGCGACCATCTTGTCGAGGCGCGGAACTCTCTGTCCAGGCTGTCCGAGGAGCTGGCGCCCTATCATTTTATGATGTGCAACAGCTGTTATCTGGTGAATCCGCACTATATCCGCTCCATCAAGGGCCATACTGTGACAGTGGGGCCGGATGAGCTGACCATCAGTCAGCCGAAGAAAAAGGCCTTTATGCTACAGTTCAACGAGTGGATTTCCAGAGGAGGTGCGTGAAGCGATGATCGGATTTCAGTTCTATGCCGCCGGCACCTTTCAGTTTTTGATCATTCTGGTGCAGGGCGCGATCTTGTTTGCAAAAGGTGCGAACAGGTCGGAGCATTTTGCGCGTCGTTTGACGTTGGACCTGCTGGGGCTGTTCCTGATCAGCCTCCCGCTTACCCTGGGGTACTGGCGCATCGATCAGGCTGCCGGGAGCGCTGTGCTCAGCAACTCGGCCATTGTGGTGCTTTATCTCACGCTGTATCTGTTGACTGCCGCGATGCTGAAGCGATGCTTTCAGCTATCCTGCCGATCTTGTTTGATGGCGGCTGCGACCGGCTACGTCTGCCAACACATTTTTTACGAGATCCGTTTGATCGTGAATGTGTTCCTCAAGCTGGATGTCGCTCTCTATGCTGCCGTGGGCTGGCCCGCGGGATTCTGGGTTTCATTTTTTCTGGAGCTTGCCATGGCTGAAGGCGTCCTGTTCCTTCTCCGCCGCCTCTTCGGGCAGCGTGCAGCAGCGTTCAGCCTGGATGATGCCAGCAGTTCCGACGTGACGCTGATGATCGTTGCCACGCTGGGGTTGGTACTCATTGTCAACGCTTTTTTGAACATCTATGCTTCCGAGAGCCAGGCGCTGGCTATGATGGTACGGGCTCTGCTGACGATCGCCTGCCTGTTCATTCTGCTGCTCAGGGCGGGCTTCCTAAAATCCGGCCATCTGCAAAGCGAATTGGAGGTCCTCTCCCGGCTTCACGAGCAGGAGAGACGGCATTATGAGCACTTGAAAGAAAATATGGAGGCCATCTCCATCAAATGTCATGACATTAAGCATTTCATCAGCAGCCGCATGGCCCGGGCGGGGATCGACAACGAAGAGCTCAGCGAGCTGGTGAGAATCTATGACACACGCATCAAAACCGGCAATGATACGATTGATGTGCTACTGTCGGAGCAAAGTCTCGTCTGTCAGCGCCGAAACATCCGGGTGACCGTGCTGGCGGATGCCTCCGGCCTCAGCTTTATCGGGACGACGGATATATGCTCACTCTTCGGCAATCTTCTGGAAAACGCTGTGGAAGCGGAGGAGAAGATCGAGGATGAGCGCAAGCGGGTCATCAACGTGGAGATCCGCCCTGTTGCGGATCAGATCTTCCTCTGCGTCGAAAATTACTGCGCCGCTACGCCGGAAATGCGGCAGGGTCTGCCGGTCACCAGCAAGGGGGATGCTCAGCGGCACGGTTTCGGCATGAAGAGCATCAAGGCGATCACAGAAAAATATGGCGGAGTCCTCTCCTGCACGCTGGATCAGGATATTTTCAGGGTCAGCATCCTGTTTCCGGCACAATAACACCGCTCTATAGGACAGCTTTGACCAATAACACTTAGTTTAGGACAGGATTCCTGAACTTAGGTCAAAGCTGTTTTTTTGCTGCGCTGAAAAGACTATCATGATACCATCAACCGCATCATGGGCTGAAGCCGTTTGAGAAGCTGAAGCAAGCACGATCGTTGACATATACACCCCCTGGCATAAACTTCACAGGGCCTGCGCGGAATGGGCCGCGAAGGAGCCTGCTGTGAAGGTGCAAAATAAAAGGAGGAAAATACCATGATGAAGTCCTGCAAGATCCTGAACGTTGCCCGTCTGCTGGCACTGGCGCTGGTCGCTGTGCTGCTCATCCCCGCCTGTTTGCCGGTGGCTCATGCAGCCACTGCCACCAAGCTGGCTCTGCTGATGGAGGCTGAGAAGTATCAGTACATCGAAGGCGATATGTTCGATCCCGAGGGCCTTGTGCTTCGTGTCACCTATGATGACGGCACCACCAAGAACATCACGGAAGGCTTCACCTTTGACGAACGTCCCCTGACCTTGGAGGACGAGGAGGTGAAAATCACCTATGAAGGCCTGACTGTCGTGCAGGAGATCCAAGTGGCGTCCGCGGCTGACGCCCTGATCATCCGCTTCGGCTCCGGTGACTGCATCCGCTGCTACGGCGACGGCACTGCGATTGCCGGCGGTACCCAGATGAACAGCTACATCTGGGTGGATGGCGACGATACCAGCTTGGCCAACCTCGTCGAGGGAGGTATGAATATTGCCTATTCCGCCTGCAATGTCGGTACATGGAGCTGGGATGGCGAGACCTTCACCCTGGTCATCAATAACCACACCGTGGATGTGGTCTGCCACGTGACGGTGGATCAGGCAACCCACACCTGCGTGCTGGATGAGCCTTATCCCTTTGTGGACTACGAGAATCGAGTGTACAATTTCGGCGGTTCTGCCGATCCTGCTGCTGTGGAAGCCTATCTGACCCCCGACCGTGTGTGGCCTGTCGTTCGTGTGGATGAGGTGGCGGAATGAAAGCTGCAAAAGCGTTCCGTGGGTTGGCATGCATCCTTTCGCTTCTGCTGGCAATTTCCATTGGACTGACGTCTGGCATGTTCTCCGCAGAGGGACACATCAATCGTTTCCTCGGCATTGAGACCACTGTGCTTGTGCCGAAGGCAGAGGGGGTGGGTCAAGCCTCCTCTGCCCGCTATCCCAGCAGCTTTTCTGCGGATATCGCCCATTACACGGCCGAGGAAGAGGACGCCAAATCCAAAGCCGCCGATGAATTCATCGAGTGGGAGATCGAGGAAAGTGCTGTTCTGCTGCGCAACAACAACCATGCCCTGCCCCTGACAAAGGAAGAGATGGGTCGCGTAAGCCTGTTCGGCCGCGCTACCGTTGACCCCTATTTCAAGTCTCAGTCCGGTGGCGGTGAGGGTGGTGCCGGCGAACATGTGGATTACCTTGCTGCGCTAGGCGAGCGGGGATTCACGGTGAATGAGACCCTGCTGAACGCGTACCGGGCGGATCAATCGCCCAAAACCACCTATGAGCATCTGGGTGAATCCCCTGCCTCCGTGTATACGGACGACGTGCTGGCTTCCTTTAAGGATACCGAAGTGGCCATCGTCATGTTCTCCCGTATGGCTGGCGAGTCCCACGACCTACTGCCTGAATACAAGGACAGCGATGGTGCCATCATTGGTATGCTGGAGCTCTCCGCCAATGAGCGCGACATGATGACTCTGGTGAAAAAGTACAAGGACAGCGGCTGCTTCAAGAAGATCATCGTTCTGCTGAACACCAGCAATGCCATGGAGGTTGACTGGCTGGATACTTACGGTGTGGACGCCTGCATGTGGATCGGCGGTCCTGGCAACGGCTGCGGCTTCCGCGGTGTTGCTGACCTGCTCACCGGCGCATCCAATCCTTCCGGCCGCCTGACGGATACCTATGCCACCAGCGCCATGTCTGCCCCTGCCATGATGAACTTCGGGGATATCTCTTACACCAACGGCGGTAACTATGTGGTGTACGCTGAAGATATCTATGTGGGCTACCGTTACTACGAGACCCGCTATGAGGACGCGGTTCTGGGGCAGGGCAACGCCGTCTCCAAGGCTGGCGTGTGGGCTTCCGCCGACGGATGGAATTACGCCGATGAGGTAGTCTATCCCTTTGGCTATGGTCTCAGCTACACCACCTTTACCCAGAAACTGGACAAGGTGGAGGAAACAGACGGCAAGCTCCTGGCAACCGTGACCGTCACCAACACCGGCGACACGGCCGGCAAGGCTGTCATCGAGCTGTATGCCCAGACTCCCTACGGCGACTACGAGAAGACCAATCTGGTGGAAAAGTCCGCCATACAGCTGGTGGCCTTTGATAAAACAAAGCTGCTCGCCCCTGGTGCCTCCGAGACCCGTCAGCTGGAAGTGGACAAGTACTTCCTGACCGCCTACGACAGCCACGGTGCCAAGGGTTACATCCTCAGTGAAGGCACTTACTATCTGTCTCTGGGCGACGATGCCCATGACGCTCTGAACAATGTGCTGGCCTGCAAGAACGCTTCCGGGCTCACTGCCCCGGATGGCAGCGCCGTTGCCGGCGATCCCGCGAAGGTCTATACCTGGACGGAAAAGTTCGACGATGAGAGCTACCGCCATTCCGTCACCGGGCAGGAAGTCACGAATCGTTTTGACGACGCTGATATCAACTATTGGCAAAGCGGCGCTATGACCTACCTTTCCCGTCAGGACTGGGAGGGCACCTACCCCAAGAGCCTTCGCGGAGAGAATGCACTCACCAGGACCGAGAATATGGTGGAGCCGGGCTATGTGAAGCCCGCCGATGCGCCGTCCGTTGACGCTGTGGTCACCGAGAAGGTCACCGGTCTCAAGCTCCAGGACATGTGGGGCATGGAATGGGAGAGCAACTACTGGGATGAGCTCGTGGACGAACTCAGCGTGGATGAGCTCATCAGCCTCACCCAGGATTCCCGCTATCTGCGTCCTGTGGAAACCATTGGCTTTCCCCAGGGCAATGCCGCGGACGGCCCGGACGGCGTTCCCAACGGCAATGCCTACGCCAATTTCAACCTCTCCTGCTCCAGCTGGAACACCGAAGTGCTGGCAAAGCGCGGCGATTTCATCGCTGAAGACTGCATGTTCCAGAATGTGCAGTTTCTGTGGGGTCCGGGCTTCAACGTCCACCGCACGCCCTACAGCGGCCGTAACTTCGAGTATGTTTCCGAGGATAGCTGCCTGGCCTACAAGCTGGGTGCAGCGAACATTGCCGCCATGCAGGCCAAGGGACTGAACGTGGGCATCAAACATTTCTTTGCCAACGATCAGGAGACGCACCGTTCCGGCCTGGATACCTTTGCGACAGAGCAGACCCTGCGCGAGATCTGCATGCGGATGTTTGAGGGAGCCTTCGTGGAGGGACACACCCTTTCCACCATGCTGGGTACGAACAACATCGGAATCACTAGCGCCAGCCAGCACAAAGGCTCATTGCTCGATGTGCTGCGCGGGGAATGGGGATTCAAGGGACTGGTTATCACCGATGCCTGCGGCGGCAGCGAAGGCAACGTCAAGACGGTAGAAACGATCGCCTTTGGTGCCAATGTCTTCTGCTTCAGCGATGCCAAAGCCCGCTCACGTAAGATCAAAAACGCCATCATCGTTGAAGACGACGGCGCTCTGCTGAACACGCTCAAGGAACGAGTGAAGGAAACGCTCTACGCCTACGCGAATTCCAATATGATGAACTGCCTGACCTCGGACTATGAGATTGTCACCGTGACTCCCTGGTGGAAGACGACAGTTTTGGGTATTGACGCCGGGATTGCCCTGCTGACCATTGCCTCCTTCCTGTCCTTCCTGCTCTCATGGAAAAAACTGCGCAAGAAGGAGCGGAATGCGTGATGAAAATGCAGAAGAATCAGCCGATTGGTTTCCCCTGCGGATCGATTGCCCTCCTTGTGGGCGTCGTCAATGCCGCGATTTACCTGATTTACAGCACCTCCGTGCATCATTTCTCACCGCTGGTTTTCGCGGCTTTGGTTGCTGCGGCTATCAGCTGCCTGCTGATCATGTTCACCCGCCTGAAGCTGGCCACTCTGATCTCTGCCGCCCTGTTCGCCACTGCATTCGGCTTGTATGTCAATGACCGTCTGATCATGTTCGAGGAGATGATCAACAAGATCTACGGCATGACAGAACAAGGCGCTATCCTCTGGGTCGTCCTGATGGTCTTTGGGCTGATGATAGTCGGCTTTGCCGCCGTTACCTACGCGGCCTTCCGGGACGATCTGTCTACAGCGATAAAGAGCTGACCGATCGACCGTTCATATCGTATCACGGCACATCCTCCGTCTGTCTGGGGCGGAGGATGGATTCATACAGAAGGTAGTTTGGGACGATAAGGCTTAGTTTGGGACGCGATTCCAGAACTTAGGCCAAAGCTGTTTTTTTGCTGCGCCGGATGGATTATTATATAAACATCAGCAGCAAGAACGTTGCAGAAGTTGAAAGCGTATATGAAGGAGGAACAGTATCAATGAAGAAAAAGATGTCCAATCGCCGCTTCATGTCAATCTGGATCCCCATCGTCTCTGTCATGGTCGTTCTGGCCATCGGAGCGAACATCGCCGGGAGTGTTTTCGGAGGAATCCTGGATACGTCCCTCGGTCGCGGCGAGCGCCATGTCCTTCACCTGGAGAATGTGGCCAACTGGGATACGGAGTACTATCCTCAGCAGTACACCACACTCGCCCAAGCGCGGGAGGCCGCTGAACGCAAGATGTATGAGGTTGTGAGCGAAGGCATGGTGCTGCTCAAAAATGACGGCGTCCTCCCTCTGGAAAAGGGAAGCCTCGTCACGCCCTTTGGCCGTGGCTATGCGCATCCCATTTACAACGGCAATGCGATCGGCGGCTCCATCAAGTATACCTCCCCGGAGGATGGCATCACCCCCCGGCAGGCACTGGAGCGTCAGTTTACGCTGATCAGCGCTGCTGCGGATAAGCAGCCTGCACAGCTGGGCCGAGAAAAAGGCATGTGGACGCAGAACAATGGCAGCTGGTTCCAGCCCATCACTTACAGCGGCTATCCGGATGTCCCGGTCGCGCTGGAAGGCACTACCCGCCACGACGTGGATGCCTTCGGCGGTGACAATTACATCCTGGAACTGGATGTCTCCGCCTACGATGACATCGGAGCGGAGGAGCTGGACAGGATGAGCGGATCAACCGGCATCCTCTTCATCTCCAGAAGCGGCAATGAGAATGCCGACAAGAAGAGCGACGGCTACACAGACGGTACCCCGCATTACCTGGCGCTCTCAAAGAACGAGCGGGACATGATCGCCTGGGCGAAAGCGCACTGCCAGAGCGTGGTGCTGGTCGTCAACTCTTCCAACCCGGTGGAGCTGATGCCCGTCATGCAGGGAGAGCTGGAGGTGAACGCCATCGTTTGGGCCGGACATCCCGGCGATGTGGGCTTTGATCCGCTGGCGGACATTCTCTGCGGCGAGGTTAATCCCTCCGGCCGCCTCGTGGACCTGTTCGCTACTGATTTCCTGAAGACGCCTTCCTTCGCCAATTGGGGCAATTTCCACTACACCAACAGCGAGAGCGGTGTGGGCAGTGAACCCTATGTGGAATACGCAGAAGGCATGTACAACGGCTACCGCTATTATGAAACGGCCTACGATTTGAAGGCAGCAGGCTTTAGCTACGGCGAACTGAACAGCCAGGGCGCGGCCACGGCCGTGGGCGAAGTAGCCTACCCCTTTGGCTACGGCTTGAGCTATACCACTTTTGATCAGAAGATCCTCTCTGTTCAGGGCAAGGAAGAACTGGAAGTGACTGTCTCGGTGACCAATACAGGTGACCGGGCAGGCAAGGAAGTGGTACAGCTTTATCTGAATCCTCCCTACACGGATCTGGATCGGGAGATGAAGATCGAAAAGCCCACCGCTACGCTGATCGCCTTTGCCAAGACCGGTCTCCTGAAGCCCGGCGAGAGCACCCAGCTGGTGCTGCGCTTTGGGCGGGATGAGATGGCATCCTACTGCTACACCCGCGACAATGGCGACGGAACGACGGGCTGCTACATGCTGGAGGAAGGTCAGTACGTCCTGTCCCTGCGCCGGAACAGCCATGAAGTAATCGAAACCACCAACTGGCACAACAGCCAAACCATCTGGTATGATCAGAGCAACCCGCGCCCCTCGGAGATCAAAATGCAGGCTGCAATGGATGACGATGGTACCCTGCTTGACGTGCCTGAGCGGGCAGAGGCTGACACCGAGGCAGGCTTCATCGCTGCGACCAATCTCTTCCCCTATATGAATGAGTACATGAACGATGAGGTGGTTATGTTCACCCGTGCCAACTGGGAAGCAACCCTGCCCTTCGGTGAGAAGATCTCCGGCAAGCAGATCAACCAGAAGTATATTGATATGTTCGGACAGGAGAACGCCTTCAACGCCGCTTCGGACCCGAGGCTGGGCAATGTCCAGGGCAGCGATGTCTACGCGGCAGATCCTGTGCAGGAAAAGCAGAAGAACGATCTGACACTTATCAGTCTTCGAGGCAAGGACTTCTACGATGAAGCATGGGATCTGCTGCTGGATCAGCTGGATTATACCGCAGATCATGATGACATCCGTCAGATCCTGACCGGCACCAGCTATTCCACCAATGCCATCGCTTCTATCGGATTGCCACAGAGTCTGCACTGTGAAGGTGCCAACGGTGTCCGCCTGGACAATGGCGACGGCATTGGATCCGACCACAGCCGCGATACCTCTTCCTGGTGCATGGCGCCCGAAATGGCAGCGACATGGAATACCGAGCTGATGCGCGAGATGGGCGAAGCAATGGGACAGGAAGCGCTGCTGGGTGGCCGTCAGGGTCGAATGGCTCCGGCGATGAACCTGCACCGCAGTCCCTTCCAGGGCCGCGTGTTTGAATATTACAGCGAGGATCCCGTCCTTTCCGGCAAGGTCGCGGCGGCGGTTGTGACAGGTACGTCCTCCTCGGGCATGTTCGACTTCATCAAGCATTTTGGCCTGAATGACCAGGAGACGAACCGTGCCTCGTTCCTGCACACCTGGGCAACAGAGCAGGTGGTCCGAGAACTCTACAACAAGCCCTTTGAGATCTGCATCCGTGAGGCCCGCAAGACGATTCGCTATACGGCGGATGAAAACGGAACGGTGGCCACCAAGGTGATGCGTGGCTGCAGCGCGATGATGGGCGCACAGAACTGCTTCGGCCCTGTCGTGGCCTTTGCGAATGCCGATCTGATGACCAGTCTGGTGCGTGATGAGTGGAACTTCCATGGCTACATCATCACGGATATGTACAATGGCTCGAACGAATTCGTGGAGATGAGCATCCGTGCGGGTACCGACGGCTGGCTGGTCTGGAATACCCTCAACAACATGAACGACTTTGACAGCCCCACTGCGAAGGCTGTGATCCGGAACGCTCTCCACCATGTAGCCTTCACGATCGCCAACTCTGCCGTCCTCCAGCATACCGCGCCCGGTTCTGTCGTGTACTATGACGAGGCACCCTGGCGGATCGCTGTAAGGTGGACGACCATCGGCATCACGGTGCTGGCCGCGTTCATGATCGTCTGGACGCTGCTCCGGGCTGCTGACAGTAAAAAGCATCCTGATCAGTACAATGTCAGCAAGCGAAAGGCTGCCAAAGCGAAGTAAGTACTGAGCAACGGTTTCCTCTGGTGCTGATGACCAGCCCGTACTGTTTGCTGCTTGCTTCACCATTAAACAAACGAATCCTTAACACTGCAGCATCGGCCTGATACCTGTGATCAGACGGTGCTGCATCTTTTCCTTTGTTTTGCAGTCAGAGAGGAGCCTTCCCATGAAAGATCGGGTTTTCAATCCCTATCTCCCCCGGTGGGAGTACATCCCCGACGGTGAACCTCACGCCTTCGGCGATCGGGTCTATGTCTACGGCAGCCATGACCGCTTCAACGGTGCGCTGAAATACCTGTGATAACAAACGGCCAGCAGGCTATGTTCACCGCACCACTGACTGTTCCGGACGGCAGGCAAGCCCTGTACTTCCGTTTTTCCGGGCAAGGCGCGATCGCCTTCTATGCGTTTGAACTGGTGGGATGAACCGACAACAGCGGTTCCGACAAATCATCTGTAAGGTTTTCTGAACCTCCGCTTGAAGCGGGGGTTTTCGTTTAAGGCAATCCCGCACAAAGAAAGAACAGCAAAAAGGTCGGGAAAGGGAACGATTGTGGATTCGACGCTGATAGCCGCGCCTTCATCGACGAAAAACAAGGAAAAGCAGCGTGATCCGGAAGCTCATTCCGTCAAAAAGGGCAACCAGTGGTACTTCGGCTACAAGGAGCACATCGGCGTGGATGCGGACAGCGGACTGGTTCACACGGTGGAAACAACAGCCGCCAATGTGCACGACAGCAACATGGTTGTCGAGCTTCTTCAAGGAACAGAGGAGGATGTTTATGGGGACCGCGGGTATCTGGGTGCAGAAAAGAAGGATGATGCAATTCTTGTCAACAATGAAGGACATCCTATCCGGTATCAAATCAACAAGCGTCCGTCGCAGCTGAAGAAAGCAAGCGGTGAAAAGTTCGAGCTGCTCAAGGCAATCGAACATGCGAAATCATCGGTTCGTTCCAAAGTGAACATGTGTTTTGCGCACTGTTTTCCGCCCTTGACATCCCCTCGAAACGCTGTTATTTTATAAACAAGGCGGCAGCAGCTTGCGCCGCTCCCGTCTTGCATAAATTTTGCTCTATTTGCACTACGTTTTGCAGTTTACACAGAATTCGGGATTGCCCCCCGATTGGGCTATTGGCGAATTGCCGGAAGCCCAGTTTTAGCGTGTTCCATTACAAACGAAAGACTCGCAGCAGCAGGATACTTTGGCATCCTCAACTGCTACGAGTCCTTGCACTCATGCGATTGAACCGCCGTGTACCGGTCGGTACGCACGGTGGTGTGAGAGGTCGGCTCTCCTATTTAGGGGAGCCTCCTACTCGATTACCGCTTTAGCAGCCAATTCCACTGCGCGATAGGCGGATTGAAAACAAACAGAGTCTTGTGTAAGTTCCTGATGGTCTTCCTGTCGTCATTCTCCCACAACTATTCCATGGTGAACTGACTTTTTGGTGATGAAATTACGACTGTTATATTATCGCAACCATTTTCATTTCATGATTAGCGATATGAAATATGCCGTGAACAAACGAAAAAATCAATTCACGACGAAAAAATGATGCGAACACGTATGTTCAAAATGGTCAATAAATGGCCAAAACGATTGACAAAAGGTGCAGAACCTGATATAGTGCAGATAACGAGGTGAACGAACCTCAAAAGGAGGATGTTACCATGAAGAAAGTCATCAGTCTGCTGCTGACGGCAATGCTGTTGCTGTCGATGCTGCCCGCCACGATGGCGGAGGGCGTGGAGTACATTCCCGCGCCTTACGCGCTTGACGCGGAGAGGGCGGGACCGAAGGCGTATGTCGAGCCTGTGTTCTATGCCAACGGCGAGGGTGAACCGACCATCGGCGTCACCTATGTCGGCGTAATCAAGGCGGACGGAAAGTACTTCAAGGACTCGAACAACAACCACGAGTTGGATCCCTTTGAGGACTGGCGTCTGGAGCCCGAAACCCGCGCAGCCGATCTGCTTGCCAAGATGAGCGTAGAGCAGAAGATTGGTCTGTCGCTGGCGCAGATGGTTCTGATGCCCGGCGCGACCACCTACGAAGCGGCGCTGGATGCAGACGGAAACGTGGACTTCAGCAAGCTGATGGTTGTCAGCGAAAAGGTGTTTGACGTTGCGATGGATGATCCGACGCGTGTCAACAACTCAACGGCGGAAATCATCGCCTTCAACAATCGCATGGGCGTTGTCCGCGTGATGTCGGACGTGGGCGCGGGCGTGCTGTACAACAACGCCACGAATCTGACGACCGAATACGCCGCTGCGGCGACAGGCGAACCCTGCATTCCGTTCACCCTCATTTCCAACCCCCAGAAGTTCCCCGGCGAACCCGGCACCATGGGTCTGGCGGCGGCGGTGATGGGCGACGTTGCCAACGGCGGCGACTACAGCCTGATTGAACGCTTCGCGGATCTGGATCGCCAGATTTGGGACGCGAAGGGGCTGGATCGTATGTATGGCCGTCAGATCGACCTGATTACCGACCCGCGCTGGGGACGCAACGTGACAACGTTCACCGAGGATCCCGCGGTGATGGCGAACATCACGGCGGCGCTGGTCAAAGGCTATCAGGGCGGCACCGACGGCTTGCAGCCGAACGGCGTTGGTCTGATCGTCAAGCACTTCCCCGGCGACAGCGCTTCCTATAACGGCTTCAAGTCGCATTACAAGACGGGACAGTGGCGCATGTACCGCACGGAAAACGCCATGGAAAAGTACTTCCTGCCCGGCTTCCAGGCAGCGGTTGACTGCAAGACGGCGGGCATCATGTCCTGCTACAGCCGTCCCATGCCTATCAATGCCAACCAGACCTACCGCGGCGTGGACATCAATTCGGATTCCGTCGCGACCTCCTATAATGCGACCCTCCTGCAAACCCTGCTGCGCGATACGATGGGCTTTGAGGGCTTCGTCAACACGGACAGCAACATCCTGTTCGATATTCCGTGGGGTGTGGAAGAGCTGACGCCCCTTGAGCGTATCGCGCTGATGTATAACGCCGGTTCCGACATCATCGGCGACTGGTGGGGTAAGCCGATTGATTATTCTCTGGCGCTTGAGGCGTACAGCAAGGGAATGATTCAGGAAGAAGCCCTGACCCGCGCAACGACCAAGAACGTGGTGTCTTTGCTGGAATCCGACCGCTTTGAGAATCCCTATAAGGATTTGCAGACCAGTCTGGATGCCGAAGAGGCTTATATGCCCAAGGTGGAAACGCTGGCGCTCGAAATGTCCACGAAGTCGCTGGTTCTGCTGAAGAACCACAATAACGTTCTGCCGCTGAAGGAAACCGGCAAGAAGGTTTTCGTCGCTTCCTTTACCCGCAACGGCGAGGACGACAACAAGCTGGCGAACTGGAACAGAACCCTCACGGAAGCCGGCTATGTGATCGTTGAGAAGGCGGGCGAGGCGGATATCGTTCTGCTGGACGTGAAGCCGGACTTCCCCGCGAATAATGGCTGCATGAACACCCTTGACCTTGTTGAGGATCTTGAGGTCGCGGAGTATGACACCAACACCGGCATGAAGACGGGCGGCATGACGGATCTGACCACCCTGATGGACGTGAAGAAGATTAAGAACTACGCCAAGGCAGTTCATGCAAACGGCGGCGTCGTCATCTGCTCCCTGACCCTCAGCGCACCGTGGATTCTGACCAAGCTGGAACCCTACTGCGACGCGATTCTTGTGAACTTTGCCTCCGTGACCGAGCTGGCGGGGCTGAGCGAGCTTGTGACCATCACGGATCTGCAGCTTCAGGTGCTTTCCGGCGCTATCATGCCGACCGGTAAGCTGCCCGTGACGCTGCCCTCCTGCACCGCGGTTCTCGAGGTCACGGATACCGAGATCGACGGCGTGGTGTATGAGCTGTGCGCTTCTCCCAACGACGTGCCCGGCTATGACAAGGATCAGTACATTGCGCCCGAAGTGCTGGCGCAGTCGCCTTCCGGCAGCTATGCGTATCAGGATGAGGACGGCAATACCTACAAGGTATGGTTCGGTCTGACCTACTGACGCGATTCCCAAATTCCCAAAAGCAATCTGCCTGCGCGTTCTTATCGCGAACTTGTATGATATGCTATTTCGCAGGCAAATGCTGACGAGGGGGGCAATCTTCCCTCGCGGACTCCTTTTCCTCGGTCGCTGCTGATGCGCGACTTGGGCAGCGACCCGTTCTGCGCGCCGCCCCCTCCGAATTCATCGGAGGGGGCGGCGTTTTGAGTGCGCCCGGCATGGGCAACAGCTATGAACTTGTCTTCATAACTATGAATGAGCAAATCCCTAAAACGTCCAAACTTATCTTTGAACACAACTTCTCCTTAGGCCTGCAACAGACACTCTCGAAAATAGGCAAAGCCTTTTTCAGGGCAATCCCGCACAAAGAAAAAACAGCAAAAATGTCGGGAAAGAGGTATAATAAAGAGGTGAAGAAGCAATTGACGATGAGCCTGATCAGCGACGAGCTGGGGCAGGCCTCAACGAAGAAGAAAGAGTTTCTGGGAATCATGGAGAAACTGATTCCGTGGTCGGAATGGGTCGGGATTGTGCAGCCGCACTATTACAAAGGAGAGCGCGGCAATAAGCCCTACGACTTGGAATTGATGCTCCGGATATACGTGCTGCAGCACCTCTACAACCTCGCGGATGACGCGGCGCGCAATGAAATCATCGACAGCCGTGCATTCTCACAGTTCTGCGGCGTGGATTCCAGCAATCAGGTGCCGGATGGCGATACCATCGGGAGTTTTCGGCATATCCTCGAACGGAATCAGCTTGGCGAGGCGTTTTTCACGAATGTGGTTGAAAGTTTGCAGAAGTGCAATCTGATGCTGAAAAAGGGAACGATTGTGGATTCGACGCTGATAGCCGCGCCTTCATCGACGAAAAACAAGGAAAAGCAGCGTGATCCGGAAGCTCATTCCGTCAAAAAGGGCAACCAGTGGTACTTCGGCTACAAGGAGCACATCGGCGTGGATGCGGACAGCGGGTATCTGGGTGCAGAAAAGAAGAATGATGCAATTCTTGTCAACAATGAAGGACATCCTATCCGCTATCAAATCAACAAGCGTCCGTCGCAGCTGAAGAAAGCAAGCGGCGAAAAGTTCGAGCTGCTCAAGGCAATCGAACATGCGAAATCCTCGGTGCGTTCCAAAGTGGAACATGTGTTTTGTGTGATAAAGAGAATCTTTCATTTCTGCAAGACACGATACCGAGGACGGAAAAAATTGCATCAGCATTGCTGTACGCTGTTTGCACTTGCGAATTTATACCTTGCTCGCAATCGAATGAAGGTTGCGTAACGAGGTTTATTTCGCGTGCAAACAGTGCGCTTGAATTGCGCTTTTTCTCGAAATTTGGGTCGGCGGGGATGACGTGGCGGGGTTGGGCACAATTATGAGGGGGAGCCTTAGATTTTATTATCTGGATCTTCTATGCGTAATCTATGACTACTCGTTTGCGATCCGAATTCCCGTATACCTGAATTTCATTAAACTATTAAACTCTGTGATTTCAGGTGTGTTGCCCGCAATGATTCCGTTTTCCAAATAGTATTTCTTGGCAGTTTCAAATGTGGTATATGGCAGGTTGATCTCTCCCAGAATCCTTACTTTGGGAATCTCTCTGACCAAATAATCGTATATGGTTTCCTGCATCTCTTTCATGACCGTCGTCATGTTTTCCACACCATAGATCAGGATCTTCATCTTCATGTTATCACTTGAGTACGGCATTTGATGAGCTGTCAGGAATTCTTTTTCACTTTCAACCAGCCGTAGCGCATCATCCATTCCCAGAGTTTTCACTAAGACTAGCCTAAGCTTGTCAATAACAAAAATATTTGAAGGATCGGCACGAAGCAACTCTAAAAGCACCGTCAACCTCATGAACGGTGGCAGAAGAGAAAACGATCTCATAACCTGAGGGCTTGAACCGAATGGGTACTTTTTAAAGTAATCAAAGAACAGATAACAGAATGTAATCAAGCTGGCTTTCTTGACGTGTTCGAGATCAGCTTCGTCGGGCAGCACGGTTACTTTTGAATGGTTGGCATCATTTCCATTATTTCGTATAACCTTGTAAGCATCCCAGAAAAACTGCTCTGTCACGCCTGCACGCTTTAGAGCAGCGATTGTTCGGTCATCACCCAGCTCCAAACTTGAGTTTGGATTGTATTTTGTCAGCCTTCTTACAATATATTCTGTCAGTTTTCGGATCCTGCCAATTTTGCTATCACAGGATGCGTTTGAGTATATTATATCGCCGACTACGACAACCATGGCATCATGATACATTTCATCGCTGTAAACCGGCTTGCTCATTCTACTCACTCCTCCTAAAACCAATGAAGCACACAACCCTTGCAGATCGTGTGCCACGGTGTCATTCCGGCCGGGCATCTTCGCTGTGGTGTTTAAGTGCCACGTCCCTCACTGTAGACAGAACTGCAACGAGCATGTCAAGCGCGAAATCGACGGTCTTCGGATCTACCTTCATGGTGGTTTCCTCCTTGAGGTAAACGTAGGCAATCTGAGTTGCCCCAACCAACCGCCATGACACCAATTTGATTATAGCACACTACTGGTTGTTTGAGGAGGTAGCAGGAGAAATTTAATGAGTTTTTTCAGATTCTAAGGATTTTTGTTTCGAACTGTACTTTGACTTGCGTCGTTGCCGTCCGTTTTCAGTTTCCTCATAATTGCTCCGGCGTTTCTTCTCCTCCTGCACCTTCTGAAAAGTTTCGTCGTCAATGATCGCATCGACTCCATTAGTCATACAGTATTGCTCACGAAGCGCTCCACCGGCATTGCTGCGACGGACGCTGTACGGATAATTCACTATGACCGTTTTGAATAGCACGATTTTGCCTGTGTATTTTTCGTTGCTCAGGATGAGATCAATGGTTCGCATTGACCAGGTCTCCCCGCCGGACGGAGAGGGAATCCGCTGCTCTTCAAGCGATCTCTTGATTCCGATGATACTGGCTCCCTCCAAATATAACCGATAGATTTGCTTGACAACATCTGCTCTCTGCCTGTCGATCACAAGTATTCCATCGTCTGTTTTCCTATAGCCGTAGCATGGGCGTTTGTACATTTCTGATGTGCCATCTTCCACTTTTCGCTGAACACCCCACATACGGTCTTCCCGGCGAGAAGCGTTGTCAGCAGCAGCCATACCAGTCCTGATTGATGTAAACAAATCTGCGTCCTTATCATCAGAGGAGTATCCCTCAATCTGGAAATAAATAATGACGCCAGCCTCAAGCAGGGAGCGCATTGCGACAAGCGTTTCTTCAGTATTCCTGCCAAACCGCTGGACGCTCTTTGTGATGATGATTTCCAGCTGCTGCGCTTTCGCATCCTCAATCATACGATTGAACTCAGGACGGACTGCGGAGCCGGAGCCGCTTTCAAAATCCATGTATACGTCCACAAGCCGCCAGCCAGACCGCGAGGCAACAAAAGGGGTCAGCTCGGATACCTGGGCAGCCATGCTGTGAAGCTGAGCTGCTGAACGCGTGCTGACACGCGCATAAATACCAACGCCGGGATGCAGTTCTTTCTTCGTTGGCCGGTGGTATTTCTTAGGTATCTTCGTGGCTTTTGTCTCGCTCATGGCAGCGCTTCCTCGTCTGTTTTTATCTACTATAGCACTTCTCACAAAAGCGGTCACCCCTTTACAGCAGGTGTATAATAGG
>ERZ825137.3191-NODE-3191-length-17921-cov-5.422702_pt1 | contig 17921 bp, 13 predicted proteins | sample MGYA00519873_ERZ825137 | MGnify/ENA primary metagenome ERZ825137 (study PRJEB31778, sample SAMEA3449190) | human gut metagenome | biome: human gut; feature: human-associated habitat; material: faeces | place: United Kingdom | collected 2010/2012 ...
ATAGGGCTTCGCCCGTCTAAGAAATACCCCCGGCTAGGCCGGGGGATATTTATTTGCAAGGAGGAACCGCTATGAGACGAAAAACAACGGCAGCGCTGCTGGCGGCGCTGTGTTTAATTCTGCTTCTGCCCGGCTGCGGCCTGCGGGCAGCCAAGGACCGCCCGGCGGTCACACCGCTTTCCTGCACCGCGCCCACGGCGCTGTGCGACAAGGATATCACCCTGTCGGACAGCATGAGCGCGGATGCGGAGCTGGCGGGCATCTCCGCCATGCTGGACAGCATGAGCCGCGCCTTCGCCCTGTACCCGCAGGGCTTCCTCGCCCAGTTCCGCAACAGCGTGGGCGAGGGCGGCCTGTGCTTCCTGCTGGTGGCGCACATCGCCAGCGACTATGGCGTGGTGGGCTGCGCCTACGACTCCGCCGACTGGCAGTACATTGCCCTGGACGTGCAGGCCGATTACATGCGGGAGGGCACCGTCTGCCACGAGATATGGCACGCCACGGAGAACGAGATACGCTCCCGCGACTACACGGCCTTCGACTGGGATCAGTGGAACCGCCTGAACCCGGAGGGCTTCCTCTATTACGGCGACGGCACGATGCAGGATCCTGCCCAGCCCTGGACGCTGTACAGCAGCGCGCCGGAGGACGTCCGCTTCGTGGATACCTACAGCTGCGTGGCGGCCACGGAGGATCGCGCCCGCATCATGGAGTTATTCATGACCCACGATGACGAGGCGGAGCTGCTGATCCAGTCCCCCTACATCCGCGCCAAGCTCCAGATCATGTGCGACGCGGTGCGCCGCTATTTCGACACCGCCGGCTGGGGCACGCCCCGCTGGGAGCGGCTCCTGTAACGGCAAAAAGAGCACCCGTGAGGGTGCTCTTTTTTGCCACGCAGCCCCCGGCGGAAGCCGGGGGACTGCTGTTGCTTATTCGTTGGTGTAGTTGTCGAAATAGCCCTGAATGTAGATGATGGGCGTGCCCTTGTCGCCGCTGCCGCTGGTCAGGTCGCACAGGGAGCCGATCAGGTCGGTCAGGTTCCGGGGCGTGGTGCCCTCGGACACCATATTGCCCACCAGAGACTGCTTGGCGTCCTTGGCTCGGATCTTCTCGGAGATGGCCTTCTGCAGCGCCTCGCCGCTGAGATCGGCAAACTCCTTGTCCGCCAGATACTTCAGCTTCAGCTCGTTGGGCGTTCCCACCAGACCGCCGGTGTAGCCGGGAGCCACCACCGGGTCGGCCAGCTCCCAGATCTTGCCGGCGGGATCCTTGAAGGCGCCGTCGCCGTAGACCATGGCCTCGATGCGCTTGCCGGTGGCCTCGCTCATGGCCTTGCCGATGGCCTCGGCCACCGCCTTGGCGTCACGGGGGAACAGCTTCACCCGGTCGTCATCGGCCTTGTTGCTGCCCAGCAGACCGTACTGGGGATTGCAGCCGCTGCCGTCCACGGGGGCGGTCAGCAGGTCGTCCAGACCCAGCACCACCCTGGCGCCGGCGGCGGTCAGCAGCCGCTTGCTGCGCTGGCGGGTGTGGATGTCGCAGGTGATGACCGTGTCGGTGTAGGGCACGATGGAGGTGACGCGGTTGGCGAACACGATCTCCGCCTGCGCGCCGGCCTCCTCGATAATGGACTTGTAGTAGTCCACATAGTCCACGCCGGTAAAGGGATGCACCACCTGACCGAAGGCGGCGCGGAACTGCTCCAGCGACAGCACATCGTGCCACGGGTCGATGCCCGCCTCGTCCAGCTGGTCAAGGCTCACCAGATGGTTGCCCACCTCGTCAGAGGGATAGCTCAGCAGCAGCACCACCTTCTCCGCACCCAGCGCAATACCCCGCAGCAGCAGGGAGAAGCGGTTGCGGCTGAGGATGGGGAACGCCACGCCCACGGTCTTGCCGCCGGTCTTGGCGCGCACATCGGCGGCGATCTGCTCACAGGTGGCGTAGTTGCCCTGGCAGCGCGCCACAACGGATTCGGTCACGGCCACCACGTCGCCGTCACGGGCGGTGATGGCGTTGTCCTGCAACGCGTTCAGGACGGTGGACACGGTGATGTCCACCACATTATCACCCTCGCGGAAAATAGGCGCACGCACGCCGCGGACGACGGTTCCCAACGTTCTGCTCATAGCAACAGCACTCCTGTCATTTGTTTATTCCTGCGCGGCCGCAGCCGCACAACATTCAGTAGTATACCACATTTTCACCATAAGTAAAATACGAATATATAATAATTGCGTTTTCTCTTGCTAATGTCTGCGCAGACGGAGAAATTCCTCTTGCATTTTTCCGGAAAACGTGTATAATAGCAGGGTACCAAGTGAATACGGGCTTGTAGCTCAGCTGGGAGAGCGTTCGGTTCGCATCCGAGAGGTCGAGGGTTCGAATCCCTTCAGGTCCACCAAACAGGTATTGGACGAACACCTATTTCTTCAGCGGCGGCTTCGCCGTGAAGTGTTCGCTCTGATCCACAACAGAAAAGCGCCGTCTTGGAAGTGATTCCGAGATGGCGCTTTTTTGCCATATGAGGCACACATCTGCTACTGAATGCCACAAGTATTACCGACCTAATTTCAAAGCAGATGACCTATTTATGAACCATAGACGGCTACTCTCTGATATCGAAAAGCTATCATTGACGCAGTCAGCAAAGCAAAAGCAAAGATGCCATGTTTTATTTTGATTGCTTTCTAAGTGCCTCTATTGCAGCAGAAATATCCACATCGGTTGATTCTTTGGACCACTCATCCCAAAAATCGATAGTTGCACTTCTAGGTTTCATGTTATGTGGTGCGATTCGTATTCTGCTTGGCAACAAACTTGCATCCCCAACAACTAACGCTTCACCAATATCTAAAATTGGAAGCATATCTGCATAGTCTCCCAAACTGTCTGGCAGGAGTCGTTTAACAACAGACTGGTCGTCGATATTGGTAAGGCGCATTGCAATAAAATTGTTGCTCTGGCTCAGTACAGTGCGATTTACTTCGGAAGGTCTCTGTGAAATTACAACTAAGCCGATACCATACTTTCTACCTTCCTTAGAAATACGTTCAAAAGTCACCAAACTTGCATCATCAATACTCTTTTCGGTGTTGGCCGGAATGTACAAATGAGCCTCATCACAAAAAATTGCAATAGGATGTCGATGTTCAGCTGTTGTCCACTGTTGAACAGAAAAAATTACACGGGCAATAAGAGAAACTATCAGCGGAAGAACATCTGATGGGACCTCGGAAAAATCAATGATCTTTACTCCGTTTTTGCCTGCTTCAGAAGGTCGCATTAACTCACTGCAAAGCACACTCATATAATTATAGCTAAGGAGATCGTCATGTGATGCGAACATGAAATTTAATCGTTTATCTTTTTGCTTGCTTTCCAACCGCTGAATAAAACGAGTGAGTTTACCAAAGTATGTACCTTGTTTTTCAGTATTCGCCTTGGCTCCTGGAACCATCTCTACATCTTTTGATCTCAGAAAGCAGAGAAGTGCCTCAAGGTTATAGGGAATCGGACTGTCCAAAGTAATATTTGCTTCCATCTCCGTTTTGCCTGCATCTATAAGGAATTGCTTTTTCCCATCGATAACAGCACTGCTAAACATCATAGCTTGGTTAGGAGCATTGTTATCACTCCGATCAAGCATAAGCGATAGCATTTCTTCATATGTGAGCAACCAATATGGAAGAAAAAGTGTACCAGCTCCAATTGTATCGCTGGGACCCGCAACTTTGAGATGTGAAAAACCATCTCCTTGCAAAGTTGAGTATTCCCCATGAATATCAAACAGTATTGCATCTGCTGACTTAAGAGAAGCAACCTGCTCAAGTATTTTAGCTACACACCAAGATTTTCCCGATCCTGTACTACCAACAATTACAGCATGCCGTTGAAATAGTTTGTTACCATTAAGCCATGCAGTAGCCTCCTCATCGATAGAATAATTGCCGATTTGTAAGCTGACCACATTCTCACCTTCTGGAATTGATGAAATTGCTTGCATAAAGCGTTTCAATCTATCCCCATGAATAAGGTGGCACTCTGCATTTATTGTCGGGATTGTAGCTAGAGATCGACGGAATACATTTTCTTTCCCAGCATCTCTGTCGAAGTGTGTTCCTATAAGAATGACCTTAATAATATTGAAGCCAAGCTCTGGGGTCAAGTCAGCTGCCGGGTCGTTATATGCCGATTTACGAATTATTTTTGATACCAAGCCAATCAGATGCTGTCCAATTTTAGAGCTTTGAATGGAGACTAAATGATTTACTTGCAACCCTCGTAATTTGTCATCATTCTCCACTTTCACAATAACCGTAGATGTGTCTACACTTTCAACAGTTCCCAGAAGCTCTTCAGGCGCATACTCAAATATACTCATTCTATACCTCCTACCAAATTTTTAAAAAGTTGTCCAGCGACCAATATGCTCCATCATAGGTTTCTTCCCAACCGTTTCCGTACACTCTGGTATGTGCATCATCTGCACGCTCAAAAATGAGATATTTTTGAATTCCTGCATCAGCAATATGCTTTCGACAAGCAGCTGTCATCGTCCTTGCCAGCACAACAATTGGCTTTCCTTTTGAAATCTGAGTTAAAAGTTTTGGCTGGATATGTTCATCATTGAACCCATATCCGATACATAGGTAAGCCCCAGCTTGTACAAATGCACTGTCTGCCTCTGCAATCACCGTTCTATATGGTTCATCATGAGTGGCGCTATACTTTTCTTTCCCTGGCGGGATGATTAAGGGGTGAAATGCATCCGGAATTACTCGTGATAAAGGAAATGCTGCTATATTTCCATCTGAATCCATAAACCAATCTAACGAGCCATGAACTTTCCATATATCAACAACTCTTTCACGGGCTCTTGTTCGCCTCATCTTTAACACAGTTGATGGAAGTTCGATTTTCTTAATCAAAGAACCTTCAAATCCAGTTACTGTAGTTGCACCAACTCCATCAGCAGCATATTCAGCCAGTCTATCATAATTGGTAGTTACAATAACAGCTCTATTGGGAGTTGGAGAAAGTACTTTCCTAATCAATTCTGCAAGTGCTTTTGGCGGTTCGATTGGGTGCTGACCAAAATAATGAAGATCCTTTTCGTTGACAGATCTCCAAACAACCTTGCGGATTTCGTCCAGAGTTTCAGTCAGAAGTGTAGAAGTATCTATTGCTCCCTCCAATCCCAAACTGTCTAGTGCTGAACAGAAGGCACTGTAATTGGGATCAGAGCCAACAACAACGGACTTTTTTATTTCTTCTGCAAGCTCACTCATAGAAGGAAGCTCATATGGCATGGATCCCTTTGCCGGACACCCGTTCAAGGTCAAGGACGATGCCGAGATGAACACGCTGATCGAAAGCGTGCAGACACAAGGAATTCTTTCACCCTTGATTGTCCAACCCATAGATAGTACGGACGAATATGACGTGATTAGCGGCCACCGCCGTTTACACGCAGCACAAAAGGCAGGGATCACCGAAATCCCTGCCTTGATTTATGCCCTTGACCGGGATGCTGCCGTCATTGCCGTGGTGGACAGCAATTTGCATCGTGAGCATATCCTGCCATCCGAAAAGGCATTTGCTTACAAGTTGAAAATGGAGGCTCTGTCACACCAGGGAACTTCTCGCCAACTTGGCGAGAAGTGGAGCGTATCACAAATAAGCGAATCTTCAAACGAAAGTGAAAGACAAATCCACCGCTATATTCTCCTAACAAACCTTATTCCCGAACTTCTTGAATTTATGGATGAAGGTAAAATGGCGCTGTCCGTCGGTGTGGAGATTTCCTTCCTCGACGAGCAAAGTCAGCGGAATGTGTTGGAACAGTGCGAAATCAACGACTGCACGCCGTCCTACGCACAGGCTGTTCGTATGCGCAAGGCATTTAGCAACTTTGCGCTGACGGCGGATATGATTCGAAGCATTATGTCGGAAGAAAAGGCAAATCAACGGGAAACCGTGAAGATACCCACCGAAAAACTGCGGAAATTTGCGCCGGGCGCTAATCCACAGCAGCTTGAGGACTTCATCCTCAAAGCCTGCGAGTATTACCGCAAATATCTGCGCAGATAGCGAGAGAATGAAAGATAAGGAGCGTGTGAAGATGAAACAAAGAAAGAACCTGTTAACCGATGATGTGTTTGAAGCCGTAGCGAAGTCAGACTTTACAATGAAAATCGGCGGCACAGTCTACGAGATATCCACCCATTTCAGTGAGAACGGCAAGCAAAGCGTTTTGCAGCAGTTCCGTGACCTGCTGCTTTCGCAAAAGCTGATGTAACCGCACAATCGCAAAAGACAACCGAGCATAGTACAATACACTTGCCTTTGCCATGCCCGGTTGTCAAGAAAGGAGATCAAAACCAATATGACAACAGCAAGCAAAAACAAAGGGCAAACAGAAGAAAAAATCACAGCGCTGTATTGCCGCCTATCGGTGGATGATGATAAAGGCGATATGGAATCGAACTCCATCACCAACCAAAAACAGATTCTCTCGGACTTCGCCCGTCGGGAGGGCTACCGGAACACAATGTATTTTGTAGACGACGGCATCTCCGGCACCACATTTCAGCGTGAGGGTTTTCAGAAAATGCAGAAGATGGTGGAGGACGGACAGGTCGGCACAATTATTGTGAAGGATCTTAGCCGTTTTGGTCGTGAGCAGGTGGAGATGGGTCGGCTGACGCAGATCGTCTATCCGTCCCTCGGTGTGACCTTTATCTCCATTCAGGAAAATGTGAACACCGCAACCAAAACAGGGCTTGAGATGATGCCGTTTTACAACATTTTTAACGAGTGGTACGCCGAACAGACCAGCAAGAAAATCCGTGCAGTTTGGAAAAGCAAGGCGGAACACGGAAAACGAATTTCGTCAACCGTTCCCTATGGCTACAAAAAATCGCCGGATGACAGAGAAAAGTGGCTCATAGACGAGCCTGCGGCGGAGGTGGTGCGGAAGATTTTCAATCTCTGCCTTGCAGGGCGTGGCCCGTCACAAATCGCCCGTGACCTTGAAAATGAGAAAATAATGACCCCAACAGCATATTACGCCAGCACCGGCAGAGTTACCCGAAATCCTGTCCCGACTAATCCGTATCTGTGGGCGAGCGATGCAGTGAAGCATATCCTTGAAAACAGGCAGTACACAGGCTGCGCCGTGAACTTCAAAAGCACAACGGTCAGTTTCAAGGTTCACAAGAAAATCTACAATCCTGTAGAGGAACAACAGATTATTCCGAATATGCAGGAGCCGATTATTTCCGAAGAGCTGTTCGACCGGGTACAGGAGCTACGCTGCCACAAGCGCAGGAACACGAGAACGGGACGAAAGATCCTGTTTGCAGGACTGCTGTACTGCCCCGACTGCGGTGCAAAGCTGCACTTCTGCGCCGCCAAAAGCCTAAAACCCAATCAGGAGTTTTACCGCTGTGCCAACTATAATTCCGGGCGTGGGACTTGCGGCATCCACTACATCCGCAATGTGGCGCTGGAGCAAATCGTGGCAGAAGCGGTGGGCAATCTTGCGGATTTTGTGCGGTGTTATGAGTCCGTTTTCCTATATCTGCTGGCAAAAAACAACACCGCCGCAAGGCAGTCCGAAGCGAAAAGCTGAGGCAAACCATAGCAACCGGTGAGCAGCGAATCAAGGTGATCGACAAGGCGATTGAAGAACTGTTTGAGGCAAATATCTCCGGCAAGATCACCGATGAGCGTTTTGTAAAGATGACGGACAATTACGAGAAAGAACAGAAGGATCTGCTGGAGCTTGTGGCTGACGGTAACGAAAAACTACAGGCCGCCGAGCAAAGCAAGGTGGATTTAAAGCTGTTGATGAAAGCACTTCGAGATTACACGGACATCCGGCAGCTTACCCCGGAGATTGTCAATGCGCTGATACGGCGTATCGAGGTCCACAGCAAGGACAAGAAAACAAAAAAGGTGAAGGTGGGCATTTACTTTACTGCCGTCGGGCTGTTCACTCCGCCGACGGAACAGGAGCTGCAGGCGGCAATGGAGGAAATACGCCAAAACCCGCAGCAGTTCAGAATTTCTGCATAAAGCAGAACACGGTGCAGCCCCTTTTCAGAGACTGCACCGTATCCTATATAAATTACTTCGTTATGCGTCTCTCCCAACTGTCGGAGCGCCTTTTTTCGTTGGAACAGGCCGATTTAGTCCTTTTTGTTCTTGCGCTTGGTGACAAGCAGCACCACCAGGGCGATGATACCCAGACCAGCCACAGCCAGCACCACCCACAGGGCGGTCATGTTGCTGCTGTCGCCGGTGGCGGGCGTGGTGGGCTGAGACGGCTCAGCGGGCTTCTCCGGCGTGGTAGGCTTGCCGGAATCGCCGGGCTTGCCGGGTTCCACGGGAGTGGTAGGCTCCTCAGCGCCGCAGCGGCTGCACTTGCCATCCTTGTAGTCGTGGCCCAGAGCGGGGATGACCTCCGTCTTGGTATCGGTGTAGTCCTTACCATCGAAGGTGACCTTGGCGGTGTAGGTGCGAACGCCGGTCGACTCGCAGGTGGCCTCGGTGGTCACCTCATTGGTGACGGTGGCGTTCACCGTCTCCACATGGGAATCATCATTGGCGCAGGTGAAGGTGGCAGAAGCGGTGAAATCATCGTTCCACTTCCACACCGGGGCGCCATAGGCATGGCCGGTGGCGGGGATGACATCCGTCTTGGTATCGGTGTGGTCCTCACCCTCGAAGGTGACCTTGGCGGTGTAGGTGCGAACGCCGGTGGTCTCGCAAGCGGCGGGCGTGGTGACAGCGCTGGTCACCTCTGCCGTGACGTTTTCCACATGGGTGGTATCGTTGGCGCAGGTGAAGGTGGCAGTGGCCTCGAACCCATCCGTCCACTTCCACACCGGCTCACCGTAGGCGTGACCGGTGGCGGGGATGACCTCCGTCTTGGTGTCGCTGCACATGGTGCAGGTGTAGGTCATGACGCCATTCTCGGTGCAGGTAGCCGCCGTGGTGATCTGACCGTCATTCCACGTGTGCTGGCCGCTCTCCGTGGGGCAGGCCACGTAGTACATCCGCACTACATCGCCGTCCTTCAGCTGGTAAGTCCCCAGTGTGGCATAGATGGGCTGGCCGTTGTCGTAGCGCTCAATGGGCATCTCCCCATTGACGGTGAACATCCAGCCGGACCAACTGCCGAAGGCGCTGTCGCCGCCGGTAAGGCTCACGCTGTTGGGATCGGTGATACCGGAGAGATAGGTGCTGCTGCCGGTGTAGGTATACTGATTCTCCGTCAGAGCCGCCATCACGGCATCCGCTGCCGTGCGGTGATCTCCGGTGGAGCAGGTGTAGGTGGCGCCCTCCAGATCGGTGAAATCCTCCTTGAAGGTGCTGCCCTCCACATTCACGGTAACGGTCAGGGGCTGCAAATTGGGATCCTCGATGCCCTCGGTGCCGATGACGGTGACGGTGGTGGAAATGGGCTGCTTGTAGAACTGGGCAAACTGCTCATAGTCGGCATTGCCCTGGAACTTCTCGTAGTATTTGGCGTACTGGGTGTAGGTCAGAACACTGTCCACCGTAATGTGGGTGTTGTACTTGGGCTGGGTCACCAGCAGCGTCTCGTGAGCCACCACAGCGTTGTTGCTGGAGCGGAAGCAGCGGTACTGCTGAGCATCGTACCAGCCGGGAATATCGTCCGCCTTGACGCCCACGGCATTGTAGCTGTCCATGTTGCGGATGAACTTATAGCCGGTGGTGGCGGGGACGATCTCGATGAAGGAGCGCATATCGCCGGTGACGTGGTCACGGTCGGCGTTGGCCTTGCGGATGCCCTCCCAGTACACATCCTCGGTGCATACCAGCTTCATGAAGGCGGCGGCAGTGTCCAGCTCCTCCTGGGTCAGAGGCTGAACGGTGAGGGTGATATCCTTGCTGGCCAGCACCGGCATGGAGGCGTAATCCGTACCCTCGCCGCTGGGGCGGGAGAGGATCTTCATGGTGATGGTGACGGTCTTGGCCTCCTGACCGGGCAGGGGTCGATAGGTCAGCATCCGGGCCACATTGGCCGTGGTGGGACCGGCGGACACCACCACATCGGCGTTGCTGGTATACAGCATGATGGGGGTGTACTTGCCGTCGAAGCCCTGCTCATAATCCCGGTAGGAAATGGCGCTGAGCTGCTTGGTGGTGGGCAGCTGGATATCGGAGACCACGTTTGCGGTGTCGATCTTGGAATCGTCACGGGGATCCTTCAGGCCGATCTCACGCACCGCCGTCTCCAGCAGCGCCTGATAGTCCATGGCGGGAGGCGTATTGTCGCCCTTGACCACCACGGTATAGACCATGTTCAGGTTCAGATCCTCCCGGCCGTTATAGACCAGCTTCAGGGTCAGGGTCACGCTGGTGTCCTTCTTGGGCTGAGCCACCGTGACCGTATAAGGGGCAAAGTAAGGGGTAAGAGACCTCCTTGAAGGAGATCACGCCGGTGTTGCTGGAGGTCCAGCTGGCGGTGGTCCACAGCTCCAGATCCGTGCTGCTGCTGTAGTCCACCTTGCTCTCGTCCACGCCGGCCTTCAGGGGATACCTGGGCAGGCTGGTGAGATCGGAGGCATCCTCCACCGTCTCAGGCACGCTGATGCGGGCCGCCACGGTACGCAGAGCCTCCATGGCCTTTTCCTCGTCCAGAGGAATGCTGAACAGGCACCCGGTGGACTCCTTGGTGTAGGTATTGCAGGTCAGCACCAGCGTAGGCCGCACGGTGCCGGAAGCCGCCGTGGTGCTGCCGTTTTCGTTCCACTTATACTGGATGGTGCCGTCGGCCGTGATGCCCACGTGGTTATAGCTGCTGTAAGACGCCTCCTTCATGCTGACGGTGACGTCCGTGATCCCGGCAGCCTCCAGCTTGGCCCGGAGCATGGTCAGTGCATTGGTGTCCTTGCCGTAGGTGACGTTGTAGGTACCGCCAATGGCCTTCTCGGCGGCCTCCAGCTTGGCCTCGGCCTCCGACTGCTCCGGAGACTTGCTCTCCGTCCAGACGGCATAGAGGTTGTATGTCTCGCCGTCCTCGCTGCCTTCGTCCCAACCGTCACCCTCCTCGAAGGGGCGGTTGATGGTGGCGCCGTCGGCATACTTGACGGTGCTGCCGTAGCTGGTCTCCGACCAACCGGCGAAGGTATAGCCCTCCCGGCTGAAGCCGCAGGGCGTCAGCTGCACATTCTGACCGAAGGGTGCCGTCTGGTCGGCCATGGTGCCGGTGGTGGTGTTCTTGTCGCTGTACTTGACGTTATACTTGATGATGTACTGATAGTCGCGCCACTTGGCGATGAGAGTCACCTCGTCGCCGCTGAACACGGTGTCCTTGGTGACGGCCTCACCGAAGGAGCCGTCGGCGTTCTTGATGTACCAGCCGTCCAGTGCCTTGTTGGCGGGGTAGTAGTAGCTACTCAGAGAGGGCAGGCTGGAGAATACCTTATCCGGCGTCACGGTCTTGTCCTTCAGCGTGTTCTTATAGCCGTTGCCGTCGAAGTGGACGGTGATGCCCTTGGTCCAGTGGGCGTACAGATGGAAGCCGTTTTCGGCGTCCTCGGCAGTGAACTTGTAGGACGGGCCCACCGCATTGCCGCCCTCCGCCGCATCGAACCAGCCGTCAAAGATATAGCCGGTGCGGACGGGGTCCTCAATGGCGTCAAACTTGGTGCCGCCGCCCTCCTTAAGGATGTAGTTGTAGTTGCTGCCCACGATGCAGGTGCGGGTGCCGTTCTCTGCACCGTCATAGTTCGGGTGCAACGTCACGTTCACCGGCAGGCCGTACCAGGCGGCGTAGAGGGTGACCGTCTCTCCCTGCTTGGTGGTCAGGTTCTTCACCGGCTTCTCGTCGGCATAGCTGCCGCTGGAGGCGCCGGAGGATGCGCTCCAGCCGTTGAAGTAGTAGCCGGGGCGGGTAAAGGTGTTCTTGGGCAGCGTGACCTCCTGATCATAGGTGGCAGAGATGGAGTCCATGGCTCCCTGGCCGCCCTCACCGCCGCTGAAGGCGATGGTGTAGGTAATGGGGCTCCACTGAGCGGTGTAGGTAACATCGCCGGAGATCACCGTCTCCGCCGTCAGCTTCTCCTCGCCGTTGAACCAGCCCTCGAAGGTATAGCCCTTCTTGGTGGGGTCTGCGGGAATACGGCTGCCGATGGCGCTGTTCTGGGGAACCAGAACGGTGGTGTCGGTGTCGCCGTTGCGGAGCGTGACGGTGTAGGCGTCCGACCACACGGCGTACAGATCCAGATCCGTCTCCGTGGTGATGGCGGCGCCGTCCTCATAGACCACAGCCCCGCCGGCGGAGGTGGCCCAACCGGCGAAGATCTTGCCCTCGCAGGTGAAGGTATTGGCCTTCAGGGTGCCCTTGCCGCCGAAGATCTTCTGCGTGGCAGTGTCCTCCGTGCCGTTGTTGGCGTGGAAGGTCACCACCAGCGCCTCACCGGCGGAGAAGTTCCGCAGATAGACGCAGTCGTCGAACTTGTCGCCGCTGCTGTCCTTCTTGTACAGCACAGTCAGCTTGTCGCCCCGCTTGGCGTCCAGCTCCAGACCCTTCCACTCCTGATCGCCGCTCACGCCGTCGACGAGGGTGGTGCTGCCCAGTGTGATGGTGCACTTGTCGTATCTGGCCTCGGAGGAGACCTTATACTCGAAGGACAGGTGGGTATCTTCTGTAAAGGTCAGGGTCAGGGTGCTGGAGGAGTAGTTCTTTCCGGCATTGCCGGACATGAGGACCTCCTCGCCGTCCTTGGTACTGACCTTCCATGCGGTGGTGCCGGCGCCGGGATCAGCGGCGATGGGGAGCCCGTCGAAATAGTCGTCAACGGACTTCCTGGCCGCAAAGACCGACGTGGGGATCAGGCTCACCAGCATGATCCCCGTCAGCACCATGGAGAGCAGTCTCTTTTTCATGTTGCTTTCTTCCTTTCTCTGATACTCTCGTTGTCTCCCGCACGGAGACATTTCCGCCGCCGGAGGAGAAAATCGGAAGGAACGGATGCAAAAAAGCGGGTCCGCACCGGCACAGCGATGCGGACCCGCTTTGTTTCCAAGCGGCCCGGCGGATGTCCCAGTGTCGGCAGGCATCCGATCCAGCGGCCGGCGTATCTGACTTATCCGGCTCGGCCGGCTTCACAGTGACCCACTCGCAGGGCTTTGCACCCTATTCCGCCTGCCCCGCAGCATGGGGCAGGCCGCTCGATCTTCTATTCTCTTTTCGGCGGGGTTCGTCCCCGTTCAGGATGTTTCGACGTTTGTCAGTATACCACAAGCCTTCCCCCATTGCAAGGGAGACTTTGCCTCCCCCTCCAGCGTGTATTTTACCCCGCCCCACGCAAAAGCTCCCTGCGCCGGAGCCTTCCCCCCAGCGCAGGGAGCCTTCTTCACTTTTGCCCGGATACTTCCCGGCTTACTTGTTCACGCAGTACTCGCTGTTGGCAAGGCGCATGCTGTACCCCTCCACCGGCGCATCATAGCTGGAATCGCCATAGGAGACATAGTAATCTCCGTAAGCGCACCAATAATAGCCGCTCTCGTCCAGATACTTACCGTCGATGGCCTTGGTCATATCGGTGCCGCTGGGCTGATCGTTGCTCTTCAAAGTTGCCGTGCCCTTCACATCCACGTAGGTACTGCTCGGATCAAAATCCACCGTGATGTTCTCCACCGTGCAGTTCTCCACGCTGGCGTTGTCCACGCCGTTGCCACGCTGGATCATGCCGGCCAGACCGCCCATGTCATAGGCGGCGTGGATGGTGTTGTTCTTGGAAACGCAGTCCTTGAAGGTGACCTTCACGCCGGGATCGGCGCCCATGCCCAGCAGGATGCCGATCTTGCCGTAGCCCCAAATGGAGCTGTTGGTGACGCTGACATTCTCGAACAGAGTCGTGCCATAGGTATAACCCAGCACAACACCGCCCACGTTGCCCGCAAACTGCGGTTTTGCATAATTCACAAAGAACACATCCGCTCCATCAAAGGCGATATCCTTAACAGTGACTGCACCGTTGATATCACCGATGAAGCCTGCGCCGTAAAGGCTGCTATTCGTGCAGCCACGTACCTTCATATTCCGGATGGTATGGCCGTTACCGTTCACGACAATACCGGAAAGCCGCTTATAGCCGTTAATGGGCTTCCACAGGTACTCACCCAGATCCACATCATTGGCGAGATTCAGGGTATAACCGCTGTAATTCTTGCCGTCGTCCGTGACTTCCTTGGCAAACAGGGCCAACTCCTCAGCGGAGGCCACCGTCACCACCTTGTTGGCGGTATCCACCGGCGTGGCATAGCCGTCCGCCGCATGGTCAGTCCAGTAATCTCTGGCAAACACAGCGGTGAAGGGAGAGAAGTGGCTGACCTTCATGGTGACATAGCCGGTGGCGGCGTCGTACACATAGTGATCCGCCGCATCCATTAGGGTCCCATTGTCTTTTGTCATTTTCTCGCCATCATGATAGAGCTTCAGAGCGGTACGGTTCTTACCGACGTTCATCTCCACCGTCATCAGCGTACCATTCGTACTGACAGCGTTGCCGCTCTGGTCCTTCATCGTGACCTCATAGCTCTGGCTGCTCTCGGTGCTTGCAACCTTCACCCCAGCGGGCGTGGCGCTCTTCACCACCTCCAGCTTCAGGGACTGCACGCCCTCATCCAGAGCGCCCGCAGGCACCGTTACCTGAATGGTGTGATCCTCTTCCTTGTCCTTCAGCACGGTGTCGCCATTGGTGTTCACATCGCCCACAGCCACCACGGGATACTCCGCATCCGCATCATAGTCCTTGTCGAAGCTGTCGCTCTCCAAGGTGTCCTGCGTGGCCACCACGGTGATGGCGATGCCGTCAATGGACTCGTTCATGTACTCGTTGCCGGCAGACTCCTTCATGTGGCCCTTGATGGTGAAGGCATTGCTCTCACCGGCCGCCAGATGCTGCTCAGCACCCATCGCCACATCGCCGATGGTCCAGTCGATGACAGTGTTCAGCTTGGCGCTGCCGTTGATACCGGTGATGATCACCTGATACTTCAGCGCCAGATTGCCGTTGTTGCGGATCCGCAGGGCGGGCAATTCATAGGTACAGCCCGGCTCCCACAGGATGGCTTCGCCCTTGGCATCAGCGGCCTTGACGAAGTCCAGCGTCTTGCCCTCGGCGCTGACCCACTTGCCGTCAGCGTTCTGCATCTCCAGCGCCACATCCAGCTTACCGGCCTGGATCTTGTTGACGCCGGTGCTTGCGGTGTCGGTGAACCATGCAAAGGTAGCGCCTACCAGCATAGCCAGGCACAGAACCATGGCCATGACGCTGCCCAGCAAGGCCCGTTTGGTACTCTTGCGGTTTGTCATAGTATCTCCTCCTATTTTTGCGTGTGGGGCTCTTGGCTGGCAGGCTTTTGTAGCGGGACGCCGCAAAAGGGATACGGATCCTCCTGTCGGGGCTGCGCCTCTCCTCAGGATGACACTCCCTTTGAACACCCTTTATCGTTTCATTGAAACGATAAAAAGCCCACGGGCTTTTGGCCGCACGCTTGATAGTTGTATCATAGCACCGTGCTTGACAGAATTCAAGTACTTTCTGCAAATTCCGGGGGTTTTTACCGCATTTTACCGTTCCGCAAAAAACCCGGCAGACCGAAGGTCTGCCGGACTTTTATTCATTCGTCCTTCCCCTCCTGACGAGGCAGGGCTGCACAGAGTTCCGTGAAGTAGCGGTAGAAGGGCAGCAGCTCCCGGAAGCTCTCCAGAATCTCCTGCGGCAGCTGGGGGCTGAAAATACGCTGGTCCAGCGGGGCTTCGCATTGCAGGGACAGGGATTTTTTCTGATACCACGGGCGCAGGAGGTCGGACACCTGTCCCTTGCTGCGGGCATACTCCGGGCCGGTGAGCCGGAAGGTCTGCTGGCGGTCAAAGCGGCGCACCAGCTTCTCCAGCGGCTTGGGGTCGGCGTCGATGCGCTGGCGGTACAGGGCCATGAGGGCCGGGGCGGCACACCAGAAGCCCATGCCGTAGCTGTAATAGTCCGGGGCAATTTCAAAGTAGAAGGTGGGGCGGCCGGTCCAGTCCTGATCGCCGGTACGGACACAGAGCCATAGGTGATCCTTATAGGGTCCCTGCCCATGGAGGCGGCGGGCATCCCGGTAGATGCGGCTGACCTTCAGTATCAGCGGCTCATGGGGCAGCATGGCATGAAGGCCGTCGTAGAGCTGCTCCCCCAGCGCACGGGTGGGGGCCAGCAGGTGGGTCTGGTACTGCTCTTTATGCTCCTGAAACCAGCTGCGGTCGTTGTTGAAGCGGATGCCCCAGAGAAAATCCACCGTCTGCTGGTCATAGCCTTGAAACATCATCATATCCTCGCTTTCCTGACGGAAGGGCAGCCGGAGCGAAATGCTCCGGCTGTGGTTCTTTATCGCTGCTGATAGGCACGGATACCCAGCGCCAGCAGATCCATGGCACGCTCCAGATCCTGCTGCTTCAGGACGTAGGCAATGCGGATCTCGTTTTTGCCCTTGCCGGGAGTGCCGTAGAAGGGCTCGCCGGGGGCAAACATGACGGTATGACCGTGATCCTCGAACTCCTCCAGCAGCCACTGCTGGAAGGTGTCGGCATCGTCCACCGGCAGAGCGGCCATCAGATAAAAGGCGCCCTTGGGACATTTACAGACCACGCCGGGAATCTGCTGGAGCTTGCGGACCACCGTGTCACGGCGGCGCTTATACTCCTCACGGGCGGCGGCGAAATACTCCGGCCCCACCTGATACAATGCAGCGGAGGCCAACTGGTCCAGCGTCGGCACCGCCAGACGGCACTGAGCATACTTCATAGCGTGGGCCATGAGTTCCCGGTTGCGGGAGATGAGGCAGCCGATGCGGGCGCCGCAGGCAGAGAAGCGCTTGGACACCGTGTCGATGAGGATGACGTTCTCCGCTGCATTGGTGAACTCACCGAAGGACTGGAGAGGCTCCCCGGCGTAGACAAACTCCCGGTATGCCTCATCACCGATGAGGAACAGGTCGTGCTGCCGGGCCACATCCACCAGCATCTCCATCTCCTCATGGGTCAGGACGGTGCCGGTGGGGTTGCCGGGGTTGGTCACCAGAATAGCACGGGTGCGGGGGGTGATCTCCGCCTCGATGCGGCGGCGGTCGGCGTAGAAGTATCCCTCCTCCGGGGAGGTGGACACCGGGTGGATCACGGCGCCGCAGGTGCGGGCCATGGTGTTGTAGTTGGGGTAGAAGGGCTCGGGGATGAGGATCTCGTCGCCGTCGTCGAGAATGCAGTTCATGGCGATCTGGAGCGCCTCGGAGCCGCCGTTGGTGATGAGGATGTCCTCGGCGGCGAAGTGCATATCCAGCGCAGCATAGTAGTCCCGGATGGCCTCGATAAGGGCGGGGACGCCGGGAGAGGGTGCGTACTCCAGCACCGGCTGGTCAAAGCTGCGGACGGCATCGAAGAACGCCTTGGGCGTCTCGATATCCGGCTGACCGATGTTCAGGTGATAGATGTTCCGGCCCTTGGCCTCGGCGGCCACCGCATAGGGGTGGAATTTACGCATGGGCGACAGGCCGCATTTCTGCACTTTACTGGAAAACTTCATGGGGACTCCTCCTTCTTTGGATACTGGTGGGCAACGGGCTGCCCCGGTTGCAGGAAAAGCAGAGCCGAAGCTCTGCTTTTCGGTGCAAAGTCAATGCTTCTCAGTTCATCTGTCTTCTGCGGGACAGATTCACCGTTCCGTCCTGCATATCGCCCAGAGAGTCCAGACTCTTGCCGGTACCCTCCGCCACGCAGGAGATGGCGTCCTCCGCCACCACCGTATGGATGCCGGTGCGGGCGGTGATCAGCTTGTCGAAGCCGTCCACCAGACTGCCGCCGCCGGTCATGACGATGCCGTTGTTGGAGATAT
>ERZ825137.3195-NODE-3195-length-17894-cov-2.755143_pt1 | contig 17894 bp, 14 predicted proteins | sample MGYA00519873_ERZ825137 | MGnify/ENA primary metagenome ERZ825137 (study PRJEB31778, sample SAMEA3449190) | human gut metagenome | biome: human gut; feature: human-associated habitat; material: faeces | place: United Kingdom | collected 2010/2012 ...
GGTATAGGTGGCCAGCCCGATAAAGTTCTGGGCCAGGTTGCCCAGCGCCGCCACGCCGGTCTCCAAAATATAGCGCGCCTGGCCGCCCGCCAAAAACCATACCAGCAGCGCCCCGAACAGCCAGATGCACAGCTTTGCCGCAAACACGATGCCCTTAAAGGAGAACAGCACCGCCACCGTGTACAGCACCGCAATAAACACCAGCACCGCCACCGTCAGCCAGGTCGTGGCAGGCAGGCCGGTGATATGGCTGATGGCCTGGCCCAGCAGGGGCGTGGCCAGCGAAAAGGTGGTGGCGGTGCCCGCCAGTAGGGCAAACACGGCAATCAGGTCGATCACCCGCCCCCAGGCGCCGTCCACCCGGCGGCCCAGCAGCGGCCGGCAGGCTTCGCTGAATTTTTGCTTTTCCCGCCCGCGCACCTGCAGCATAAAGGCAAAGCACACCGCCAGCACCACATAAAAGCTCCAGGGGATCGGCCCCCAGTGAAAAATCGGGTAGGTCGATGCCCAGTCCTGCATGGAGCCCAGCTGGGCCACCCGGTCCTCCTGGGCATAAAGCGCCCATTCAATGAACGAATAATACAGGATGTCGGCCGCCATGGTGCTGGTAAAAATCATCGCGCCCCACTGGAAGTTCGTGTATTCCGGTTTTTCCGCCTGCCCCAGCCGGATGCGCCCGATCCTGGAAAACGCAAAAAACAGCGATACCCCCAAGCTTGCCACGCCGAACAGCAGGTAATACACCCCCAGGTTCTCGCCCAAAAAGCCGCGCACGCCGTCCACCAGGGCGGTGGTGCGCTGCGGCAGGGCAATGAACAGCACGCACAGAACGCTCACGATCCCCAGCGGGATCAGCATGGAGAACAGGTCCAGGTCCTGAAAAAGCTTTTTCTTCTTCACAAAAGCGCCTCCTCCCTCTCGCCCACGCCCCCCAAAAGCTGCGCCTGCTGGGCCGCCAGCGCGCTGAACGCGCGGGCATAGCCGTACTGCTGCGCCTCGTAGGCGTCGTAGTCCACGCCCATCTGCTTTTTGTACTCGCACCAATAGCTCCACAGCAGGCCGCTGGCCGCCATGTACGCATAGGTTTTAAAGCGGGTCACCCGGTCCGCCGTTCCCTGGTGATACAGGCGCAGCGTGCGCTCCACACCCGCCTGGTCGTAACCGGCATAAATGCAGAACATGGCTGGGTCAATGTCGGCGTCGCACATGGCGGCATACTCCCAGTCGATCAGGGTCGCGCCCCCCGGGCCGATCAAAAAATTGTCCTGTACCGGGTCAATGTGGCACAGCGTCCGCCTCTGCGGGCAGCGCTCCAGCAGCTCCCGCAGCCCCTGCACGGCCGCAAAGGTGTGCCGCCAATCCGGAAAGGGCAGTTCCCGGGTGCCGGTCAGCGCCACATAATCCTCCAGCTTTTGATACACGTCAAAGTGGTGGCCCACCCTCAGCTCCATACCGTGCATGCGCCGCAGCAGCTCCATCGCAGCCTGCACGTCGGCGGCGCAGCCGGGGTCGCAGTTGTGCGCGCTCTCAACGTAGCGGGTGATCTTGTACCCCAGCTCCGGGCTGAAAAACAGCACCTCGTCCGAGATGCCGCGCCCCGCCAGCGCCTGGTATACCTCATACTCCTGCCTGCGGTCCAGCAGCGAGGCGGTGCCCTCGCCGGGGATGCGCAGCAGGCATTCGCTCCCATTCAGGGCAAAGCGCACCAAATGGTTGGTCATGCCCTTTGCCAGGGGCTGCACCCGCCCGCAAAAGCTCCCCGCGCCTGGCTTCAGCAACCCCCGCGCCTCCAGCGCGGCCATTGCGTCCCGGGCCTGCTGCCCGCCGCAGCCGGTAATTTTGCTCACAAGCGCCGGTCCCGCGCCGTGATATTGGATCGCCACGGCCAGGGCCAGCCATTCCAGCGCCTGCATATGCGCCACCTCCTGTTTTGCGCAAGCGCCCCCTGGGCGGCTTTTCCCAGGGGGCGCCAAAAAATCTTATCGCTCACAACGGCCGATTCAAAAGTGCCCGTGCCGCGGCCTTTGGGGGCGGCCGGCGCGCCTGTGCCAAAAGCAGCCTCCTCTTTGCGCGGCTTTTGTCACGCCTGTTCCTGCTTGTGGGCCAGCACCATCTGGTAAAAGCGCTGAGCCACCTTGCGGCAGGCGATCAGCTGTTCCATCTCGTCCTGCTCGTCCGCCCCGTAAATCCCCACCTCAAAATCGGCGGGCAGGTCCAGCGGCGCCTTGGCCACCCACACTGCAATCTCCTCCCAGTCCATGGTGCCGTGCCCGCGCGGGTCCATGGGCACCCAGTGGCTGTCGTGGGCCAGGATCTCGTTGTCGTCCCCCGCCAATTCCTCGGGAATGGACGCGTTCTCCTGCAAATGTGTGGCGTACAGCCTCTGGTAATATTTGCGCAGGAAGTAGTTGTGGTCCTGCCGGCATTGCAGGGTCGCGTGGCCCGAGTCAAAGGTAAAGCCCAAAAAATCTTCCGGGTAACGGTCGAACATGCGCTCAAAGGTTTCGTCCTGCAGCTGCCAGGGGGTAACGATCAAATTTTCCAGCGCCACCCGCACGCCCGCCGCGCGGGCATAAGGTTCCAACTCGTCGAACGAGCGGTAGACCTGCCGGAAGTAATCCTCCTTGTCCTGCGGACTCTCCTCAAACAGCTTCCAGGGCTGCTGCATGTGCAGCACCATCACCCCCGCGCCGATGTGGCTGCAAAGGTCCACCCGGTTTTTCAAAAGCTCCACACCGGCCAGCCGGCAGTACTCGTTGGTGGAGGTGTAGTCCTTGCGGATGTCGGTCAGGCGGTAGCGGTTGCGGAACACCTTTTTCCCGTCCTGCACAATGGTGCGCACGCCGCCCTCCGAGGCATGGATGCTGTGGGCCTTCACCCCCAGCCCCCGCAGCAGGTCCCGCGCCTGGAACATCTCGCTGGGGCTGTACAAATATTCCCCCTCCCAGTCGTGGATCCACTGGGTGTGGGTGAAGCCCGCCTTTGCAATGTTGGTCACCTGGCGCTCGATCTCGGCCCAGCTGTGCCGGTCATTGTTGTAATCGCTGTTTACCGAACTAAGCAACTCTTGCATGTCTTTTTCGACCTTTCGTTCAAAATCAGGCCTCTGCGCCCGCGGCCTGGGCCGCGGCAATGGCCTTCGCGTTCATCCTGCGCAGCACCAGGCCGCACGCAAACCCCACAAGCGACAGCACCGCCATGGCAATCCAGCACTGCTGATACCCCTTCAGCGGGGTGGCGGTGCCCACATATTTGTCCACCATGTTGCCCGAAAGGGTGTACAAAAAGATCTCAGGGGCGTAGGTAACCAGCGAAATCACGCCGGAGGCCGTGCCCGCCAGGCGCTTGGGCACCAGAACCTCGTCGATGGTGGAGAAGTACAGCGCCTTGATGCTGTAAAGGCACAGGCCGTAGCAGATAAAGTTCGCCACAATCAGCGGAATGGCCGAGGGCCCCGCCGGGATCAGCACATACAGGCTGGCAAAAGCCGCCATGCCCACAAAGGCATACTGAATAAAGCGGATGCGGCTGCCCACCTTGTCGGAGATGATGCCCGCAATAAAAGCGCCCACCATCATCATAAAATAGGTGCGGATAACCGAAAGGTTTGCCACCACCTCGTTGCTGATGCCAAAGCCCTCCGACAGATACGCGGTGATGTAGCCGTGGAAGATCAGCGCCGAGTAGTTGCAGATGCCCAGCATGCCGCACAGCCACACGCGGGGCATTTTTGCCACCTCGATGAAGTCCTTCCGGTTCAGGGGATTGGCCTGCTTTTCGGTTTTGGCAACAGGCTTGTCGTCCTTCATAAAAATGGCTGCCAGCACGCCGGCCGCCACCAGCAGGATCGAATAGTAGAGGATGGCGTTGCGCATGCCGCCCACCTCATCGGCCGCCATGCCGAACACCGCCACCGAACCAAAGGCCACCACCGTGCCCATCAGGCCGCGGCCGCCCTCCAAAAAGCCGAACAGCTTGCCCTGTTCCTCGGGCCCGCCCAGGTTGTTGATGCTCTTCACCATGGCCGCCCAGAAGGTGAACACCGTGGTAATGGCAAAGATGGCGTGAATGATCATCAGGGCGGTAAAGCCCGGCAGGGTCCAGTACCAGAAGCCCGCCAGCGCGGTGCCGATGCAGGACACAATGATCAGTTTCTTGGAGCTGAATTTGTCGGCCAAAATGCCGCCAGGGAAGTAACAGATAAAGTTCACGATGCCGTAGGCGCTCATCAGCATGCCAAGCTGGGTCTTGGTGGCGCCGGTGGCCTGCTGCAGCGGGGCCATGTAGGTTTCGCGCAGGTAGGGCAGCTTGGTAATCAGGCCGCCCGCAATGGCCACAATGATCAGGGTCATCCACTTGACCCAGGCAGAACTCTTGTTTTTACTCATACTCCGATTCTCTCCTTTACTTATGGGATTCCGCACAGATAAGAGCGAGAGCCTTTCCCTTTTGCAGGCTGTGCCGGCCAGCCTAAAAAAGCAAAGATGGGCCACAAAGCACATCCTATGCCCTGTGACCCATCTCTCAACTCTTTGGGATAAACACATTGTAGCGATATGGAAATAAATTGTCAACGAAATATTAAAACTTTGTTAAATCTATATAAAATCTATGTTAAATTACTGATAAACCAACCAAATCCTTCGACACTTTTTTGTGCAAATGTGTTATAAAATTAACGTTTTTATCCTTCTTTTTCCAAATTACCTTCCCCCTGCCGCTTCCTGTTTTCTCCGCTCGGGCAGCACATAAAAAGCGCCCGCCGCGGCGGGCACTTGCAGCCGCCGGGCAGGCGTTTTGGGGCAGTGGGGCGCGTTTCTTCTCACTCCTCGTCAGGGGCGTTCTCGGCCCGTTCTCTTTTGCGGCGGTACGTGTACGCCATCAGCTGCAGCACCGCAAAGCACAGCGCGGCGGGCAGCGCCGCAAAACATACGGCCAGCAGCAGGATCCCGGCGTCCGCCCGCCCTGCGTTGCGCACAAATGTGACTGCGGTCACCGGCAGCAGCACCGCCCCCAAAACAGCGCTGGCTATGGCGTTGGTGCGCGGGTTCGGCTCCAGGCGGCGGTCCCAGATATTATGGCGCAGGCACTGCACCAGCATATAAAGGTTCATTGCCATAAAGATCGCCCACTCGGGCAAAAGCCCCCACAGATCGGCGCGGCGCAGCGCAAGCTGTGCCAGCATCGCCAGCAGCAGGCCGCCCCAGGCCAGCCAGAACCCCTGGCTCTCGATGTGCAGCAGGGCCTGCTCCTGCCGTTCGTCCAGGTTATTTTTCCGTTTTTTCATTCGTCGTTTCCTCCTCCCAAAACAGCTCGTCCAGGGTTTTTCCCAGCGCCCGGCAGATGGCCCGGCACAGGTTGATGGTGGGGTTATACTCGCCCTTCTCAATGGCGTTGATGGTCTGGCGGCTCACCCCCACCGCCTCGGCCAGATCCTTTTGGGTCATGTCCTGCGCGGCACGGGCGCTTTTAAGCGCCAAATTGCGGCTCACGGCATCCCCTCCTCTCTTGCTTTCAAGTATACCTTTATTTTTAAAAAAGTCAAGTATATTTTACATTTATTAAAATATACGCGTCTTTTTGTATTGCTTTTTCTGCACTGCTTGGCGGAACCGGGGGCGCGTTTGCCGGCAAAGCATAAGAAAAGCGGGCCTGGGGGCCTGTGCAAGAGGGATGGCATTCTATCCGTGGCAGCCTGCCGCCCTGCCGCCGCATCATTCCAGCGTGCACCGCAGCAAAAAACAGGTGTACAAAATATCTTGTACGCCGCAGGCGTATAAAGCGATTTTGAACACCTGTTTTGAAGCAAGGGCACGCGGTCGGCAAGAGCGCTCTCCTCAAAAGCAAGGCCCTTTGTGAGCGCGTTTGCCTTAAAAAGAAACCGGCCGCGGCGGGGCGGGGAGGCCGCGGCTGAAACGTCCGGCGGGGCCCCATCGCAGATGGGGAGGGGCCGGTTTCGGCGGTGGCCTCCCCGGCATGCCGGGACCCAAGCCCGCCTTACAGCCGCATCGTGCCGGAATCAAAACCCGATCCGCCTCTAAAAAGCAAATCCTTTCCCAACACCCCACAAAAAACCGGCGCCGCGGCTTTTCAAAGCCAGGGCGCCGGTTTTGTATGTTTTGTGTGCTCTCTTCCGCTTACCGCCGGGTCTTTGCGCGCTTCACAGCACCCTCACCCGCACCACCGAGGGGATCGCCTCCAACCGCTGGGCCAGCTGGGAGCTCACCGGGCCGGTCACGTCCAGCAGGGTGTACGCCATGTCCTTTTTGCTTTTGTTCATCATGTTCTCGATGTTCAGCGCCGCCTCGGTGGTCACCGCCGTGATGGCGCTGATCAGGCCCGGCTCGTTTTTGTGCAGCACGCACACCCGCTTGCCCGCGGCGCGGGGCAGCACCACCTCGGGCAGGTTCACGCTGTTTTTGATGTTGCCGTTCAACAGGTAGTCGGCCAGCTGTTCGGCGGCCATCACAGCGCAGTTGTCCTCGCTTTCGGGGGTGGAAGCGCCCAGGTGCGGGATGCACACCACGCCCGGCACCCCCAGCAGCTCCTCCTTGGGGAAGTCGGTCACATAGGCCGCAAGCTGGCCGTTCGCCAGCGCGGCCAGCGCGGCGGCGTTGTCCACCAGCTCGCCCCGGGCAAAGTTCAGCAGCCGCAGGCCCGGCTTGCAGCCCCGGAATACCCCCTCGTTCATAAAGCCCCTGGTCTGGTCGTTCACCGGCAGGTGCAGGGTGATGTAGTCGCACTGGGCCAGCAATTCGGTCAGGCTCACGCTGTGGGTCACGCTGCGCGAGAGCATCCAGGCAGCATCCACCGAGATGTAGGGGTCATAGCCGTACACGTCCATGCCCAGGTGCGCGGCGGCGTTCGCCACCTTCACGCCGATGGCCCCAAGGCCCACCACGCCCAGCTTTTTGCCCGCAAGCTCAGGCCCCACAAACTGGCCCTTGCCCTTTTCCACCAGCTTTGCCACCGCGTCGCCCTCGCCCGCAAGGCCCTGCACCCACTGCATGGCGGGCCACAGGTTGCGGCTGGCCAGCACCAGGGCGCCGATGGTCAGCTCGGCCACGCCGCCCGCGTTTGCGCCGGGCGTGTTGAACACCACGATGCCCGCCTCGCTGCATTTTTCCACCGGGATGTTGTTCACGCCCGCCCCCGCCCGGCCAATGGCCAAAAGGGTATCCGGCAGCTCCATCTCGTGCATCTGGGCGCTGCGCACCAGAATGCCCTGGGCCGCCGCGCCCTCCTCGTCGATGCGGAACTGGCTGGGCCCCAGCTTTGCCAGGCCCGCGGGGGAGATATTGTTCAGGGTCTTTATATCAAACATGTCACAGGTTCCTTTCTGTAAAAGCGTCAACCGTTCTTTTTGGCGAAGTCCTCCATGAACTGCACCAGCTTTGCCACGCCCTCGGCGGGCATGGCGTTGTAAATGGAAGCCCGCATGCCGCCCACCAGCCGGTGGCCCTTCAGGTTCACAAAGCCCGCGGCCGCCGCCTCGGCGCAGAACTTTTTGTCGGTGTCCGCGTCCGGGCTGGTGAAGGTCACGTTCATAATGCTGCGGAACTCCTTCTTCACCGGGTTTTTAAAGAATGCCTGCCCGTCCAGATAGTCGTACAGCAGCGCGGCCTTGGCGTTGTTGCGCCTCTCCATCTCGGCAAGGCCGCCGATTTCCTGCTCGATGTATTTCAGGGTCAGGCCCATCATGTAAATGCACCAGCAGGGGGGCGTGTTGTACATGCTGTCCGCCTCCAGAATGGTCTGGTAATTCAGCATGCTGGGCACCGTTTCGGCCGCTTTGCCCACCAGGTCCTCCCGCACCACGGCCACCGCCATGCCCGCCGGCGCCACATTCTTCTGCACGCCAAAGTACAAAAGGCCGTACTTTGCAACGTCGGTGGGGCGCGACAGAATGCAGCTGCTCATGTCCGCCACCAGGGGCACGCCGGGCACCTGGGGCAGCTTGGTGTAGCGGGTGCCGAAAATGGTGTTGTTCTCACAGATGTGCACATAGCTTGCGCCGGGGGTGTAGGCGATCCTGTCCACATCCGGGATATAAGTAAAGTTCTCGTCCTTTGAGGAAGCCACCAGGTTCACCTTGCCGAACTTGGCCGCCTCCTTGGCCGCCCGGCCCGAAAAGTTGCCGGTCACAATGTAATCGGCCTGGCCGGTGGTCATCAGGTTCAGGGGCACCATGTCGAACTGGGTCGAAGCGCCCCCCTGGAAAAAGCCCACCTTATAATTTTCCGGGATGCCCAGCACCCGCCGCAGCGCGGCCTCGGTCTCTCGGATGATGCCCTCAAAGCTACTGCTGCGGTGACTCATCTCCATCACGGACTGGCCGGATGAACCGTAGTCCATCAGTTCCGATTGGGCGGTGCGCAGCACCTGCTCAAACAGCATGGACGGGCCCGCGCTGAAATTGTACACTCTTGCCATAGCTTTATCCCTCCGAAATCGTTTTGCCGCGCAAACGGTGCGGTAACTTTAGTATAGTATAAAGCAAAAGCAAAAGCCAGAACCAACTTGCCCAAAAAAACGGCCGTTTTTCCGCCACAGACGCACAAACGCCACAAATGTCCTTATGCTGCGCACAATTCATCCCCTGCTCACGGCGCAGAAAGGCCCTGCCTGGTTTGAAGCCGGGCAGGGCCTTTCCGCTATGAAGAAAAAGAAGGGGCTTTACTTGTCGTCCAGCACGATGGCCTGGGTCAGGTGGCGGGGGCTGTCGGCGTCGATGTTCTTTTTTTCGGCAATGTAGTAGCCCAAAAACTGGCCGATGAAGCCGATCAGGGCCGCATTCTGCTGGGCGTTGTAGCCGCAGCCCAGCTCCAGGGTGTAGTCCGCGTCCGGCATGGCCGCGGCTACCCCGTCGCCGATGGCCGCGGTCACCGCGCCGTAGCTCTTCATCTGGCGCAAAAGCTTTGCGTCGTCCTCCAGCGCGGCGGGGTGGGCCAGGGTCAGCACCAGGGTGTTTTCGTCCACCAGGCTCATGGGCCCATGGCGGTATTCCAGGCTGTAATAGGCCTCGGAGTTGGCAATGCCCATCTCCTTCATCTTGTTCATGCACTCGTTCGCCACGCCGTAATAAAGGCCCTGGCCCAGGGTGATGAACAGGTTGAGCTCGTGGTGGCGCCCAATGATGTCCCGTGCCAGATTGTCCATCTGCACCAGCAGCCGCCGGGCGTTGGCCGGGTAATCGGCCATGGCGTCGATCTCGTCCTGTTTGCCGCCCGCGTACATGCTCATAATCACCGCCAGGTACACCATGCTGGTAAAGCTGCGGGTCATGATCACGCTGTCCTCCGCCGTTTCGGGCGACAGGATATACGCGTCGTTGTACTGTTCGGAATCCTTGTCGCAGGTGATGGCCAGGCTCTTCACCCCGGGGAAGGTGCGCGCCTTGTCAATGGCCATGCGCACCTCGGTGGTGTAGCTCTTGCGGGTGATGGGCAGCACCAGGACCCTTTTCCCCTTCAGGTAAACCTCCGGGAAAAAGTACAGCTCCGAGCAGCACACCGCCTTGGCCGGGGTGGCGTTGTAGGCGCACCAGGCGTGGGCCGCGGTCTGGGCCAGGTACAGGCTGGTGCCGCAGCCGGTGAAGATTAGCTCGTCGTAGGGCTCGGCGAACACCTTGTCCAGGGTGGCAAAAATGGCGGGCAGCGCGGCGTTGATGGCCGCGAACGAGTCCGCCTGGCCGTAGATCTCACTGTAGGTGAGGGAACTGTTTTTCTTTTCCATGATAAAACTCCTTTGTTGATACAGGATGTGGTCTTTCGGTCCCTTGCCGCATCATTGGGCCGAGGAGTCAAAAATCCTTCGCTTCATGGCGGTTCCTTTCCGTTTCATGCTTTTGGGGCGGCGGCGCTCACAGCTCGATCACCGGAATGCCCAGCAGCTTTGCCAGCTGGGCCAGCTCGTCGGCCACATCCTGCCAGACCACGCTGTAGTGGTGGCTCATACCGTTCTCGGCAATCTTATGCACCAGCTCCATCACGGGGGTCTTCACCTTCACGTTCACCATGGCGCCGCGGGTGCAGCGGCTGGTGGGCAGGGCGGTGCCCCGCAGAAGGAACAATTTGTACTGTCCGTCAATGTTGGAAAACCGCGCCGCAGTCACCGGCCCTTCCTTCAGCGAACACCAGAACGCGGTTCCCTGGCCCGCCAGCGGGTGGTTGCACATGCTCACCCCGTCCGAGAGGTTGTGCACGCTGGGCGCCGCGTTGCCGCAGTGCCAGAAGGTCACGGTGTTTTCCTCTTCGTCCAGGTTGATCAGGTCGGTAATGAAGGGGGGCAGGCCGGTCAGCACGTTCTGCACCGCGCCCGCAAGGCCCGCGTCCATATCGCCCTCGCAGCTGATGAACAGCCCCTCATCGTTCAGGCGGCCCAGCACCGCGCAGGGGGTCATGTGCAGGTTGCCCATCTCGGGCCAGCACTTGATGGCCGCGCAGTCGTAGCCCTGGCGGGGCATTAGCTTTTTCAGCGTCAGGTACAGCCGGGCGTGGTTTTCCAGGTGGCCGTCCGGCAGGGCGGTGGTGTCCCAGGTCCCGGCGGTGCGCTTCATCTCGGCCTCCACCTCGGTAAAGGGCAGGGCGGCCATCTCGTCGCACACCACCTTCAGGTCGGTCTCCTCCACATTAACGCCAAAGGTTTTGCGAATGGCCACCTCGTCGAAGGCACAGTTGTAAAAGGCCGTGGGCCGGTAGCCGAACAGCCCGAAGGTGAGCCCCTGCAGGTTCTTGCGGGCGGCGTAGGCGTTCACCAGGTCGTGCAGCTCCTTTTCCACCCGCGCCTCTTCCTTGTTGCCGTACACGATGTGCCAGGGCGCGCCGATGCGCCGCAGCGAGGCGCCGTTCATGGTGGCGCTGCACAAGGCGTTCGCATACAGCCGGTCCTGCCGCACCCACTGCTCTTCGCGGGGGGCCCACAGCACCAGGGGCACCCGCAGCGCGTCCGCCAGCCCGCAGGCAATGTCGTCGCCGGTAAAAGCGCCGTACACCAGCAGGATCAGGTCAACCCCGCAGCGCTTGAAATCCCCGATGCAGGCCTGCAGGTCCTCCTTGGTGCACACCAGCCACTCAAAGCGGTGCACCCGGCTGTTGGGCAGGTGGCTTTCGGCCCAGTCGCCGTATTCCTTAAAGCGCTTTTCGGGCAGTTCCCGGGGCCACCTGCCGGACACGGTCACGATAAACCCCACGTTCAGTTGTTTTTTCATGTTGCGCTCTCTCGCTTTCTTTCAAACCTGCCGGCGCCCGCCGCAAACTCCTGCGGCGGGCAGCCGGGAAGGGCTTTTACACCGTGCCCGCAGAGCCGGACAGGCGGATGATGCCCTTGATGTCCTCGGCCAGCGCGTCGCTGGCCGCCTGGCTCAGCTTCCAGGAATGGCCCTGGTGGTCCATCTGCTCCAGCGCCTCCTGGTAATGCTGCACGTATTTGTAACGGATCTCGGTGCCGAAGTTGATCTTGGCCACCCCCAGCTGAATGGCGTCGCGCACCACGCTCTCCTCCATGCCAGTGCAGCCGTGCAGCACCAGCGGGATATCGGTGAATCGGCGCACCGCCTCCAGCACGTCCAGATGGATCTCCGGCTTGCCCCGGTAATAGCCGTGGGCGTTCCCGATGCCGATGGCCAGGGTGTCCGGCCGGCACAGCTCCAAAAAGTGCCGCACCTCGTCCGGGTCCACGATGTTCTTGTTTTCCATGGGCACGCCGTTGTCCAGCCGCAGCAGCTCGCCGATCTCGGCCTCCACCGGCACCCCAAAGCACTTTGCCACCCGCAGCACCTCGTTGGTCATGGCGGCGTTCTCCTCGATCGGGTGGGTGGAGCCGTCGATCATCAGGCTGGTAAAGCCGAGCTTCAGCATTTCCATGCAGGTCTCAAAGCTGTCGCCGTGATCCAAATGGATCGACACGGGCACATCCACCTTATTTGCGCACCACCTGGCCACCTGCACGAACCAGTCGTGCCCGGAATAGGCGCCGGTGGCCACATAGTGGGCCAGGATAATGGGGCTGCGCATCTCCTGCGCGGCCTTGCAGCAGGCCCAGATAATGTCGTAGTTGCCGCCCTGGGTGTTGATGGCGGGAATGGCAAAGCCCTCCCGCGAGGCGCGCTGCATCAGTTCCAGATTGTTGGTCAGCATAAAGCATCCTCCATTTTACAGTTTGGGGTGCCGCAGCACCGTCACAGGCGGCCGCCCGGCAATGAGCCGGGTCCCGTCCGAATAGCCCTCTTCTCTGCCCTCCAGCTCCCGGGCCAGCAGCCCGCGCAGCCGGGCCAGCGTCTGCGCGCAGGCGGCTTCGCCCGCCAGGTCGCGCAGCTCCCTCGGATCCGCCGCAAGGTTGAACAGCTGCTCACGCCCGGTGTGGGAATACCAGATGTACTTGTATTCCCCCTCCAGCAGGTAGTGGGCGGAGTGGGGCGGCCCGCTCTGGGCGGTGTGTTCGCCGTGCAGGCTCTGCCGCACCGGCACCCCCGCGCGGGCCGCGTCCAGCAGGGGCTTTCCGTCCACGCAGCCCGGAATGGGCACGCCCGCAATGGCAAGCAGGGTGGGCATCACGTCCCGCAGCTCCGCCAGCGCCGTGCACCGCCCGCCCCGGGGCAGGCCCAGGTGGCCGCCGGGGTCCCACAAAAGCAGGGGCACGTGGGCGCTGCCCTCGTAGGGCTGGCTCTTGCGCAGCATGCAGTGGTCGCCCAGCATCTCGCCGTGGTCGCTGGTAAACAGTACCACCGTGTCGTTTAAAACGCCCTCGTCCTTCAGCTCCCGGATCAGCCGCCCCACCTGGTGGTCCAGGTGGGTGATCAGCCCGAAGTACCCCGCCTGCATGGCGTGCACCTGCGGCCCGCTCAGCGCGGCGGTAAAGCCGTCGGCGGTGTTGGCCGCCGGGTCCGGCCGCACGGCCCAGTCCCCCATGGCGGGGGGCGCCAGCGCGCGCCGGTCATACAGCTCAAAATAGGGCGCCGGCGGGTCCAGGGGCGGGTGGGGCGCCACAAAGCTGGTCCAAAGGAAAAACGGCTTTGTGGGGTCGCGCCGGCGCAGAAAATCGGCCGAGCGCGTCACCGTCCAGTTGGTGGGGTGGGCCCGCTCCGGCCCGGCCCAAGGCCGCGCCGCCCAGGAATTGCAGCCCAGGCCCAGGTCGTTGATGGTGGCGTCCGCCCCCACCGCGCCCTGCAGATAGGGCAGGTAATCGTCGATGCGGCCCATCCACTGCCGCGCCGCCGTGCCGGTATTGCGGTAGGGCAAAAAGCCGTCGTGCAGGTCCACGCTGTGAAAGCCCAGCAGGCTGCGGGGCGGCCACACGTGCATCTTGCCCGCGCAGTGGGTGTGGTAACCCGCCCGGGCCAGCTCCCCCGGCAGGGTCACGGGGTAATCCCAATCCACCCCGTCCTGGTAGCCCACCCGGCCGTGCCGCTCCTGGCTCTGGCCGGTGAACAGCGCCGCCCGCGCCGGGATGCAGGTGGGGGTGGCGCTGTAGCAGCGGGTAAAGGCCACGCCCTCGTTTGCCAGGGTGTCCAGATGGGGGGTCTCCAGGTCCGGGTGGCCCAGCGCGCCGATGCAGTCGAACCGCATCTGGTCCGCGGTGATGAGCACCAGGTTCAGGCGTTTCATCTCATCATCCCTTCACGGCGCCGGCCACCAGGCCCTTGATCATGTATTTCTGGAAGAAGAAGAACAGTAGCAGCATGGGCACGGTGCCCACGATAGAGATGGTGTTGATAAGCGACCAGTCGTACGAAAGCTCGCCCAGGTACCGCAGGGCCACCCCGGCCGACATGGTGCGCAGGCTGTCGGTCTGGATCAGGGTGATGGCGTGCAGGTAGTCGTCCCAGGTCATCAAAAAGGCGTAAATGCCCACCGCCAGCATGCCGGGCTTCACCAGCGGCACCACAATCCTCCACAGCACCTTCAGGCGGCCCGCGCCATCCACATAGGCGGCCTCCTCCAGCGCCTTGGGCACCCCGTCAAAAAAGCTTGCCATCAGCATCACCGTAAAGGGCAGCATGGCGGCCGTCAGGGCGAATACCAGGCCGGTCAGGGTGTTGATCAGGTGCATCTTGTTCATCAGGCCGTACAGGCTGATCATCCGGCTCACCACCGGGAACATCTGGCTGGAAAGCAGCGCCGCCATCACCCAGCCGTTCCAGCGGAAGTGGAACCGGCTCAGCGCGTAGCCCGAAAGGATCGCCAGGCAGGTGGTGATCAGGGCCGTGGCGCCGGATACGATAAAGTTGTTTTTGTAATAGGTAAAGAAGTCGTTGTTCTTGGTGAACAGGTTCACATAGCTCTGGAAGGTGGGGCTTGCCGGGAAAAAGGTCGGCGTTGCCATATACGCTTCCATGTTGGTCTTAAAGCTGGTCACCAGCACCCAGTACAGCGGGAACAGCAAAAAGAACAAAATCAGGATCAGGATGGCGTACTTGAGAACATTTACCGGCAGATCGCGTTTTTTCATGTCGCTCTTTCCCCCTTCCTCAGTCCATCTCTTCCTTGCGGAAGAGGCGGTTGTACACAAAGATCACCACGATCATCAGCAGCATCCACACGGTGGTCACCGCCGCGCCGCTGCCCAGGTTGTTCGAAACGAACGCCTCGCGGTAGCTCAGGATCGCCAGGGTGGTGGTGGCCCCGTTCGGCCCGCCGCCGGTCATGGTCCAGAACAGCGGGAACTGCTTGAAGTTCTCAATAATGGCCATGCTCACCACAATGCTGATCACGCTCTTCATATAGGGCACCACAATGGCAAAGAACTTTTTGACCCGGCCCGCCCCGTCAATGGTGGCGGCCTCCAGGATATCGTCGGGCACGTTCTGCAGCCCCGAGAGCAGCAGCAGGGTGGTCAGCGGGATCTGCTTCCACAGCGCCGCAATGGCCACGCCCAGCATGGCGGTGGAGGGGTTGTTCAAAATGGCAAAGTCGGTCACCGCGCCGCCGGTGAACATGCCCACCACGTATTTCAGCAGGCCGTACTGCGGCTGGAAGATCCACATCCAGATCAGCGCCGAAATGATGGTGGGCACCACCCAGGGCATCATCATGGCGCTGCGGATGAACCGCGCAAATTTCACGTTGGAGTTCAGGATCAGCGCCAGCGCCATGCCCAGAATGAACTGGGCCAGCACCACGCCGATCACGAACGCGAAGGTGTTCAGCACAGCGGGCAGCATTTTGCCGCCGGTGAACAGCTTGAGGTAGTTGGCGAAATTATTCCACACGCCGGGCTTGCCCGAAATGATATTTTTAATCTTGTAATCCATGAAGCTCTTGATCACCGAGTCCACCACCGGCACCAGGATGAACATGATGGTCACGATCAGGGTGGGCGCGATCAGCGCGGCGGAGAACAGCTGGTCCCCCAGGCGCTTGCGGTTCAGGCGCAGCTGGGCGCGGCCGCCCGCCGTGACCGCTTTATTCTTTGTTCCGGTCATTCTTGACTCCCACTTTCTTTTCTTCATAAAAAGGTGGCGAACGCATGCCCGCGGCGCGGCGCCGCCGGGCAAAAAAGGCTCAACGCGCGGGGCCCGCAGGCCCTAAAAAATCCCGATAAAATGGGCGGGATAGACTCACTGCTCTATCCCGCCCGGGGGGCTATTGATCCCTGTGCGGCCCAAAGCAAGCCGCGCAGTATATTTTATCAGCCGATGATGTTGCTCGCTGCGGTGCGGAAGCTCTCGATGGCCTTATCCACGTCGGTGCCGCCCACGGTCACATCCTGCGCCAGGGTGCACAGCTCCAGGTTCAGATCGCCCAGGGTGGGGATGAACGGGGTGGTGGTCAGGTTCTCGATCGCGCCGGCGGCACCCTCCAGCACCGGGTTCAGCGCCATGGATTCCATGCTCTTGGTGGCGGGGTAGGCCGGGGTGATGTTGGTCATGTAATCCTGCAGCTGGTCGGCGGTCACCAGATATTCGGTGAACAGCCGGGCCGCGGTCTTCTGGTTCTCGCCGTTGTCCATGTAGGCCAGGATGTGGGCCTGCAGCATGGAGGCGCCGTTGCCGCTGCCGCCCTTCAGGGGCTTGGCGGTGGCGGCGAAATTCTTCGCCTCGGGGTTGATGCTCTGCACGCCGTTGAAGCCCCAGCTCTGGTCATAATACATTGCCAGCTGGCCGGTGGCGAACAGCTGCCGCAGATCCTTCAGCTTGGAGTTCTGGGGGTTATAGCCCTTCTTGTCCAGCTCCTGCAGCATGGTGATGGCGTCCTTGAAGCCCTGGTTGTCGATGCTCAGGGTGCCGTCCGGCGCCAACACAGTGCCGCCGAAGTTGTAAACCATCGCGTTGATGGACGAACCGGACACCGCCACCGAAGCGGTGGTCTGGCCAAAGGGATACACCTTGTTGCCGTCGGCGGTCTTCAGCTCCGCCAGCTTGCCGGCCATCTCCAGCATCTCGTCGTAGGTGGTGGGGGGAGCGTTCGGATCCAGGCCGGCCTGGGTGAACAGGTCCTTGTTGTAGTACAGCACCCAGAAGTCGCTGCGGAAGGGCACGGCGTAGAAGTTGCCGTCATCGGTGGTCAGCTGCTCGATGGTGCCGTTGAAATCGCCAGTGTCGCGGGTCAGTACCTCGTTCAGGGGCTTGAGGTAGTCCAGATTGATCAGGTTTGCGTAGCCGGGGATATCCTTGACGGTCACGACATCCAGATCGGCGCTGCCGGCCAGCTGGGTAGCCAGAACGGTCATGTAATCGCTGGAGCCCAGATCCACCATCTCGATGGTCACGTCCTTGTGGCTTGCCATGTAGCCGTCGGCCATGGCCTGCCAGTAGGGGGTGGACTCCTTATCCCACACCGACCACTGCAGGGTAACAGGGCCTGCGGCTGCGGATGCAGCGGTGGAACTGGCAGCGGAGGAAGCAGCCGTGGAGCTGGCGGAAGAGCCGCCGCAGGTCAGGGCAGCAGCTGCGCCGCAGGCAGCGGCAGCGGTAAGGAACGAACGACGAGAGATCTTTTTCATAAGTGTGTCCTCCTTCAGGGCAGTGTGTGTATTTCGTGCAGCGTTCTCCCCCGTGCCGGGGAGCCGCTCGCTTTTGTTGACACTAGGATACCGCACAAACGCAAAAACCGGAATGGAAAAATTCCGGGAAGAGTTGCAGTTTTTCTGTATCTTTTAAAAAAAGATGCACTTTCTTACACTGGAGTCTGCACTTTCTTGTTCTCTTGCACAGTTTACATCCATGGCACAAGAAAAAAGCGTATAAAGTACACAATTTCCATGAAAAAGTCGTTGACAAACCGCGCCGGAATCAGTACTGTATAAAGGAAAGAATGCAAACTGTCACCAGAAAGGAGGCACCGTTATGAAGAGCAGCCACCGTTTCCCGCTGCGGCGGCAGATCGTGTGGGGGATGCGCTTTTTTACCATCCTTACCTCGCTGGCTGTGGGCGCGGCGCTGTTCACCCTCTCCAACCAATATGTGCGCGCCAACTCCCTGCAGGCGGCAGAGTTCAACCTGCGGCTGGTGGCTACCTCCATCGAGACCAGTCTGGACAGCGCCGATGCTCTTTTGAACTGGGCTTCCATCGACAGCACCGTGCGGCGGTACATCACGCAGGAAAATATCAACGGCACCCAGACCATTGCCGCCTACGAAGCCATGCAGGAAAAATACTATTCCAGCACCCTGTACAGCCATATCCTCCGCTTTTTTGTTACCAATGAGAACGACCGGCATTTGCAGTTCGGCCCGCTGAACGCCTCGGCGGCGCTCAACCGCACCAGCATAAAGCAGTTTCTCCCCAAGGGGTACGGGATGCAGTTCACCACCGACCCGCTGCTGCCCGGCAGTCCGGGCTGCATCGCCCTCAGCCAGCCTGTCCGCTGCGGCAAGGGCACCTTGCACCGGGGCAGCACCTACCTTGCGCTGGACACCGCCATTATCACCGACCCGGCAGCGGGTTACAACCTGA
>ERZ825137.3202-NODE-3202-length-17885-cov-3.746214_pt1 | contig 17885 bp, 19 predicted proteins | sample MGYA00519873_ERZ825137 | MGnify/ENA primary metagenome ERZ825137 (study PRJEB31778, sample SAMEA3449190) | human gut metagenome | biome: human gut; feature: human-associated habitat; material: faeces | place: United Kingdom | collected 2010/2012 ...
ACAGAAAGCGGCAGCCAAAGCAAACACGGCCGCCCCGAAAAGAGGCGATAATCCTAAGAAATAGGCTAACCCCAATCCCCCGAAAGAAGCATGTGTGATTCCCCCACTGATAAAGACCATCCGTTTGGCCACGATATAAGTTCCTACCAATCCACAACTCACGCCAATCAGAATTGTACACAACAGTGCATTCTGGAAAAAAGTATATTCTAATAATTCAAACACCTTATTAATTTTTGATTTAATGATTTTAGATTTTAGATTGAAAAAACAATCAATCTAGTGCTTCCCTTCACTTTCAATTTTCAATTGTACGATCGTGTTTCAACAACACCCGATGAGGTACCGTACCGTGAGAGATCAATTCAATCGGACAATTATATAATTTCAATTGTTCCGGCGTGATCAAATTTGATTCATGATAATGCAAGCCGCCATTTACGCAGGCTATCGTCTTCACGTAAGAGCAGATTGTTCCCAAATCGTGAGAAACCATCACGATACTCATCGTTTTGTTCAACTCGCCCAACACGGAATAGAATTCGTTCTCAAAATTCGCATCCACGTAAGTAGAAGGCTCATCCAGAATAAGAATTTTCGGGGAAGAAATAATAGCTCGACACAGGAATACCCTCTGCATCTGTCCTCCGGAAAGCTCTCCTATCGGGCGATTTCCGAAACCTCCCATTCCGTATGTTTCTAAAAGATCATCCACCTTTTCCCGATCAGCCTTCGTGTAACCCTTAAAAATTCCCTTCTCCGACATCAAACCGGACAAGACGACCTCTTTCACGCTAATCGGAAATCTTGCATCAAAACGGCTGTTCTGAGGCAAATAACCAAACAACGATTGTTTCGTAACATGATAAACAATTCCACCGGAGAAAGGTTTTAGCAATCCCAAAATCACCTTCAATAAAGTTGTTTTCCCTCCCCCGTTCGGTCCGATGATCCCGATAAAATCATGTTCCCGAATGGTAAGATTTACGTCCCGCAACACGACCGTCTGCTCATATCCCGCTGTAATCCCTTTTAACTCCAGAAGTTCATTCATTCTTCTATTTCATTTTCTGTTCAATGATACCCAATAAAGAACACATCTCGGCCTTCCAGTCCGGGCTCAACGGGTCTATGGCTATCACCTCTCCATCAATCTCCTTGGCGATAGCCTTGGCATTGTCCACATCAAATTGATTCTGAATGAAAACAATCTTTATTCCTTTAGTCCGGCAAGAATCAATCACCGCTTTCAAGTGCGAAGGATTCGGTTCCTTTCCCTCATCTTCAATAGAGATTTGTTCCATCCCGTAATCCTTGGCAAAATAAGTCAGCGCCGGATGATAAATTAGAAAAGTTTTATTCTCTTTTTTCGGAATAATCCGACGGGCTGCCTGATCAATGCTATCAATCTCCACCCGGAACTGACGATAGTTCTTTTCAAACGTCTCCCGCTGATCGGGGAACTTTGCCGCCAACACATCTAATATCGTACGAGCCATCATCTCCGCGTACCGGGGAGACATCCACACGTGAGGATCAAAATTCCCGTCATGCGAACCATGATCGTGCTGATGCCCATCCCCGTGATCATGATTACAAGCTCCTTGTTCCAAATCCATCCCGACAGATTGCTTCACAAGCAACATATTTTTCTGCGTTTCCAGAAAAGGATACAAATTACTCAACTCGAAAGGCAAATATCCCACAGCAAAATAAACAGAGCTATTGTGTAAAGCCTTCAACTGCTCCGTACTCAGATCACTCACCGCCGGATTCGCTCCCGGTGGAATCATCACGTTCACCTTCACGTAATCACCCGCAATTCTCTCCACGAAATAACGCTGCGGTAAAATACTCACGCTAATCGTTCTCTCCTTGTCTTTATTCTCCCCACAAGCCGTTAATAAGGCTATCAAAACAACTATAATTCCTATTTTCATTACATTGGATATATCAAATTCTTCTCCTCAATCACATCTAACACTTCGGAAAGATATTTCGCAGCCTCGTATTTTGCCATAGGCAAATTGTGTAACAAATAATTACCACAATCTTTAGCGGCAACACCGGGAAGTTCTCCCTCGAAATCCCGGATAAAACGGAAGGTTTCCCGCATTAACTCCACGATGTCACGGGACTCCAAGTCACCTTTCATCAAAAAGTAATTTCCCGTACAACATCCCATGGGTCCCCAAAACACGATCTTGTCACCCCACTCCTTATGATTACGCAAATAGGTCGCCGCCAGATGCTCTATCGTATGTAACTCCCCCTGCCCCAAAACGGGTTCCCGGTTCGGTTCCTTCATGCGTATATCAAACGTCGTGACCACCTGATCGCCTAAATAGTCTTTACGGGAAACATAAATTCCCCTCAACAAGCGCAGGTGATCAATCGTAAAACTCGGTATTTTTTCCATACTTTAAATTTTATTCTTCTGATAAGACTTTAATCAACACTTTAATCATTTCAAAAGAACGTTTAGGTGCCTCTTCCCAAAAATTCAAATATTGTTTGTAATGATCTTTTACCCCGGGAGTATCACTGATAATACGATAGCTCAAGAATGGAACCCCACACATATAGCAAACTTGTGCAATGGCACATGATTCCATGTCTACCGCCATTCCTTCCGGAAAACGTTTTTTGATCTCCGTCAACTCCTCTTTATCGGTAATAAACTTATCCCCGCTACATATCAAACCACCGTAAACATTACCCTCATGAGCAACAGACAATGCCAATTTACACAACTCCTTATCCGAAACAAAACGAGCCGGCAAACCTTGCACCTGACCATATTCATTTCCTTCCCCACACCAAACGTCATGATAAACCATATTCTCGCCCACAACAATATCCATCACTTGTGTCAAGGGATCTATCCCTCCCGCTACCCCGGTATTGACAATAATATCCGGTGCGTAATGCTGTATCATTTCCATCGTACCGACAGCAGCACATACCTTTCCAATACCGCTTTTAACCAAGATAACCTCCACGTTCCCGATATGTCCTTCCGTGAAAAGAAGCCCGCAAACAGATTCCTCTTTTGTCTGTTCCAATAATGATTTCACCAATCCATATTCGGACGTCATGGCCACAATTATTCCGATCCTTCTCATATAACTCTATTGAAAAAATGGATTCATTCTTTTTTCTTCCCCGATCGTCGTGAATCCTCCATGCCCGGGAATGACACGAACATCATCGGGTAATACAAACAATTTTTCCCGGATACCATTCAACAACTGATTCATATCCCCACCCGGCAAATCAGCCCGGCCGATACTTCCTTGGAACAAAACATCCCCGGCAACCAGTAATTTATCCTTGTCACTATAAAAGCAAAGCCCTCCCGGAGAGTGTCCCGGGACATGAATCACCTTCAATTCCGAATGTCCGAACTTCACGACCTCCCCATCTTTCAGGTATTCCCCCAAAGCCGGTGGCGGGGTAATTCCTTTCACACCTAACATAGCCGCATATCTTTCGGCATCTTCTACCCAAAACGAATCCGCCTCATGCGCCCGGGCTGATAGCCCAAATTCATCCAGCATGAAATTATTCCCGAAAATATGATCTATATGCAAGTGCGTATTCAACAACGCTACCGGTTTCAAATGATTTTCCGCCAGAAAATCTATCAAACGCCGCTCTTCGTCTTTCGAAAAACAACCGCAATCAATAATCACAGCCTCCCCTGTCTCGTCATACAACACGATCGTGTTCTCTTGCCATGGATTATTTGTAAATACTTTAATTTTCATCTGTCGTGCATTTTAACCCGACAAATATACGAAAAAAAGAAGTGGATCAAAAAGGCTTTTGATCCACTTCTTTGTCCGTAACGTTTATAAACGAATCGTCAGATTTTCAGCGTATCGAATCCCCGACCATAAACTCCCATAACGGTATTCATCGTCAAGAACGCATCAGGATCAACCATTTTCGTTACACGCATAATATTTTGCATTTCGCTCTTACGAGCTACGACAATCAACATCTTACGAGCCTCTCCGGTGTACCATCCCTGACAATCCACCACGGTAACACCGCGTCGCAAATCACGAGTAATGGAATTCGCCACATCCTCGTATTTTTGGGAAAATATAAGGAATTGTACCGATTGCATCTGTCCCGTGAACACCAAATCAATCGTGTAGGAGTTAACCCCCATCACCACGTAACCATAGATAATAGTGGCTATTTTTGCCGTGGGATCTATCACGGTATCCTCCCCAATAAAGTAACTACATCCGATGATAAACACATCGATATACATGATAATTTTACCAGGACTGATATTCCGGTACTTGTTGATAATCATGGCAACAATATCCGTACCGGCAGTACTTCCCCCGTTCACCAGAGAAATACCGATCCCCGCACCACACATGATACCGGAAATCACGGCACACATGAATTTATCTTCCAGCAGAGGTTCGTGTATCAGGTTCTGAAACACACTCAACAAGAAAGAACTCATGAAAATAGCGTAAATGGTCTTAAAACCAAAACGAGGTCCCAGAATCTTGATAGCAATCGCCACCAACAAAAAGTTGATCACGAAATAGCTATACCCGATCGGAATCACCTCTCCGGAAAGGAAATAAATAATTGTTGAAATACCGGTCACTCCACCACCGACCATGCGATGCGGAGCCAAAAATGCCGTCACGGCGAACGTGTATATCAACAAACCGAACGTGATCAACAGATACGCCCGGATTTCACTCATCAACTTCTCCTTTGTAACTTTCATCACATTAATTATTTTGTTTTGCCCACGTATCTTTCAAACCAACAGTCCGGTTAAACACCAGCGCTCCCGGCTTGGAATCTTTATCCACGCAGAAATATCCCAGACGTTGGAATTGGAAACGGTCACCTTCTTTCGCCTCCTTCAAACTCGGCTCCAACTTACATCCCGTCAAAACTTTTAATGAGTTTTCATTCAAGAATTCCTTGAAATCCACATCTTTATGTCCGGCGGGGTCCGGATCTTTAAACAATCGATCATACAAACGCACTTCCGCCTCGATAGCGTCCGGGGCTGACACCCAATGCAAAGTACCTTTCACCTTCCGGTTACTTGCCGATCCGGTACCGCTACGGGTATCCGCATCATACGTACAATGAATTGTCGTGATATTTCCCTCCGCATCCTTCTCCACGCTTTCACACTTCACGATATAAGCACCTTTCAAGCGAACCTCATTACCCAAAGTCATCCGGAAGAATTTTTTCGGAGCATTCTCCATAAAATCATCCCGTTCGATATATAGTTCACGAGAAAAAGGAACCATCCTCGTTCCAGCCGTTTCGTCTTCCGGATTATTCTCGATTTCCACGGTTTCGGTCTGTCCTTCCGGATAATTGTCAATCACCACCCGAACCGGGTCCAATACGGCCATCACGCGGGGAGCAATCTTATTCAAATGCTCCCGGACACAGAATTCCAATAAAGCCATATCTACCACGATCTCCCGACGGGCAACCCCCACCTTCTCTGCAAAATTACGGATAGATTCAGGGGTATATCCTGCACGCCTCAACCCGGTAATCGTCGGCATACGGGGATCATCCCAACCTGCCACAATTCCCTTCTGAACGAGTTCCAGCAAACGACGTTTACTCATCACCGTGTAACTCAAGTTACGACGGGCAAACTCAATCTGCCGGGGACGATACTCTGTGTCAATCAACTGATCCAGAAACCAGTTATACAGAGGACGGTGCACCTCGAACTCCAACGTACATATAGAATGCGTAATACCTTCCAGATAATCGCTCTGACCATGCGTGAAATCATACATCGGGTAAATACACCATTTATCCCCGGTTCTGTGATGAGCCACGTGCATAATACGATACATGATCGGGTCACGCATCAGCATATTAGAAGATGCCATATCTATTTTTGCTCGCAGAACTTTCTCTCCGGCTTGGAACTCACCGTTTTTCATCCGGCGGAATAAATCCAAATTCTCTTCCGGAGTCCGATCCCGGTAAGGACTATTTACTCCGGGTTCAGTGGGAGTCATACGTTGAGCACTGATCACTTCTGCCGGCTGATCATCCACGTAAGCCTTTCCCTCCAGAATCAGTTTTTCAGCCCAGTCATATAACTGTTGAAAATAATCAGATGCAAAATGCGGTTCTCCTTCCCATTGGAAACCTAACCATTGAATATCTTGTTGTATGGAATCAATATATTCGACATCCTCTTTCGAGGGATTCGTGTCATCAAAACGCAGGTTACATTTTCCCTGGTATTCGGTTGCTAATCCGAAGTTCAAGCATATAGAAGTTGCATGCCCGATATGTAGGTACCCATTCGGTTCCGGCGGGAAGCGAGTATGTACCCGACCGCCATTCTTTCCCTCGGCCAACTCCTCTTCAATAATCTGTTCGATGAAGTTTAATGATTTACCTTCACCTTCTTCTTCCACGAGATGATTTTTATCCATACTAAAATTATTATAACATATTCGACGCAAAGGTAATTAATTTATGAGAGTTTTAAAAGTTTCTGTATATTTGCAGGCCATGAAAAATATATTTTATACCATAATATGCTGTCTGATTTCACTCACATCGTTAGCCCAGAGTGATTTCGGTTACGAAAACCCCGATGGAAGGGATCCCCGGGAAGAAGGAATGCAACGTGATTCCACGAAAGAACAACGTTACGTTCCGCATCATCGTTTAACTTGGAAATGGGTACACGACGGTGTGTATAAAGAATTTTACCAGATTGATACACTTCAAGACGGGCTACAAAATACAAACTTGATATTCAAACACAGTGTTTCCAATACATACCTGGGAAACTTCCCGGCACCTTACGTATCGGACATTTACATCCTGCGTCCCCGAGGAGAAGATTTCTTACCGCAAGATCGGCTAAGAGATTATTTTTTTAAACCGGAAGACGCGTTAGATTACAACACTACCACGCCTTTCACACAATTAAGTTATTTCAACGGCGGGGGCCGGGGAAAAACAGAGGACTGGCTGGACGTGTGGCACATTCAGAACATACGCCCCTATTGGAATGCCGGATTCCGGTATAACCTCATTTCATCGGATGGAGCCTATTCTTATCAAAAATCCAAAACTTACAATTTTTCTTTTTTCAGTTCATACGAGAAAGACCGGATGGCAGTATCCATGTTCATAAACCAGAACATGGCACACATCACAGAGAATGGTGGTATCGAAAACCTAGCCGATATCCGGGATACCTCGCTTGATCCCAAAGTTGTCGGTACACGGCTTGCCATGGAGCCAAAGAACAACCTTATGAATTTCAATTTCAAGGCTCTGGCGCAATACAATATCGGTAATCCCAAGGAAATCATCACGCAAAAAGATAGTGCCACGATAGACACCACGATAACCTATCCCATGAAATTTGCCTTGGCCCTCAAAGCAGAGGACAATCGTTACTCGTTCAAAGAAGAGAGTGTCGAAGAAGGATTTTTCTCTGATACTACCTACATTAGTAAACAGGGAAATTCCGATATGATCAAAAACCGGAAATATGAAATCGACGCCAAATTCATCTTGAATGAACATCCCAAATATAAATATTTACCGGGCGTATATGCCGGACTTAAATTCAAATACCTGAGTTACGATCAACGGGTCTCGCTGGACACGATTAATAACAGGGGAACCAGCAAATACACCGGGACATACCTGACAGCCGGAACCTTTAACATGGACAGTACCACCATGTTTAATTTCGACATCTGGGGAAGTTTTTGCCTGGCCGGAGATTATTCTGCCGACTATTCATTAGAAGGACGAATTATCCAGTACTTGAATAAAGGGAGAAATTCCTCCGTCACCGTCCACGCCTTGCTGGAAACGCAAACCCCGAATCACTACTATCTCCAGTACCAGGGGAACCACAATCAATGGAAGAATAGTTTTGACAAGATACACGCCTACAATTTACGAGGGCATTACACGAATAAACGCCTTCGAACAGAAGTCGGGGTGGCCCTCAACAACACGAAGAACTATATTTATTTCGACACAACCGCTATGCCCCGTCAATATGATGGAAACCTTATGGTATTCACGGCATGGGCAAAACAAATATTCCGACTAGGACATTTCTACTTCGACCAGAAAGTATACTACCAAGTGACCAACAAGGAAAAGATATTACCATTACCCCAAGTAGCACTTCACTCGCACAATTACTACCAGAACCGCTTTTTTAAACAAGCTTTGGGTTTCCAGATCGGTATCGACTTGTTCTACAACACCTCGTTCTATGCTAATGCGTACGATCCGGCAATCATGCAGTTCTACAACCAGGAAATCGAGAAAACCGGAAACTATCCGAAAATGGATGTATTCGTCACGTTAAATATAAAACGAGCCGACTTGTTTGTTAAATACGAACACTTTAACGAATTCTTTGGCAGCAGGGATTATTTCTCGGCATACACCTATCCAATCAACCCGGCAAAAGTGAAATTCGGTATCCGGTGGAACTTCTTTGACTAGCGTGGAAAAACGGACAAATACTTTCCTGCAGAATCCATAGACTTTATGGATCTTATGGCTTTATGAACCTTATAAACTCCACTAATTTGGTAATTCACAACATTTTCCGTATTTTTGTGGTATGTATATAATAAGAGTTGTTACGTACACGCTGTCACTCTTATTTTGTTTCGTCTCGTGCAAAACAAAACAAGAAGAACCGCTGATTATACCAGAACCCGGAAGATTAGAACAAATAGATCAACGAGGGGTATTAAATGTTTGTAGCTACTACAACACGACAGACTACTATGTGTACAAGGGTATTCCCAAAGGATTCCATTACGAATTGGTAAAAGATTTCGCCGACTATTTGGGAGTAAAATTAAATATTGAGGTCAACACGAATATTGACGAAAGCATACAGAAACTCAATGAAGGCAAATATGACCTGATTGCCATGAGCCTCTCGGTCTCGAATTCCCGAAAAGAAGACGTGCAATTCAGCCAACCCCTATTCACCACCAGTCAAGTACTGGTGCAACATAAATCAGACACGCTGATCCCATCGATTCAAAATTTAAAAGGCAAAGAAATCTTTTTACAGGAAGGCACTTTCTCCACCAAATTCCTGCAACTATTAAACGATTCCTTGCAACTCGATTTGAAGATTACCGAACTGGAAGACGTCACGTTCGAAGATATTCTATTAAAAATAGAAAACGGGGAAATCCCCTATACGGTAATCGACCAAAACATAGCCCAAATCGCAGCCCAATACATGAAACATATTGATTATTCCCTTCAATTATCTCCCGAAAACCCTGTGGCTTGGGCTGTCACGAAAAAAGCGACCTTATTGGATGAGGAAATTAACAATTGGCTGGGCGCAATTAAAAAGAGTGGAAAATTAAACGTCTTGTACAATCGATATTACAAAAACAGTTACATCACATCACTACACAACTCCAAATACTACAAACTGAAAAATGGAGTTATCTCCAGCTTTGACCCGATCATCAAAAAAGAGGCTCGGGCAATCGGTTGGGACTGGCGCTTGTTGGCAGCCGTTATTTACCAAGAATCCGGTTTCGACCCGGAAGCCACTTCCCACCTTGGGGCTGTCGGTCTGATGCAAGTTATGCCGGAAACCTCCCTACAACTCGGATTCGAGGAATACGAAGAACCCAAAGACAATATTCACGTCGGGGCTTACTATCTAAAATACCTGGAAAACAAGTTCAACAAATTCGACCTCGACACGCTGGAACAAATTAAGTTCACTTTGGCTGCCTATAATGCAGGGCTGGGACACGTACTCGATGCTATCCGATTAGCCGAATCATACGGGAAAAACCCCAAAGTCTGGGATAACAACGTGGATTATTTCATGCTCCATAAATCCCAACCGGAAATATACCGGGATTCTGTTGTCCGTTTCGGCTATTGCGACGGGAAACAAACATTCAACTTCGTCAACAATATCATGGAAAACTATACTCATTATAAAAACACGATCAAAAAATAATCTTAAATTTAAAATCGAAAAATTCAGAATGAATAGAATCACAGAATTTAAAATCATGAAATTTAAAATTCGAAAGGCGAATATTGATTTACATTAATATTTTTCATACCTTCGCATCAGAGTTTTGATTATTATTTAACTAATTACTAAGGATATGCCTTACAGAAGATTACCGAATACAGATGCAGCAAGGATAAGGGCATTAGAAACAGCCTTGAATAACGAAGAGTTTTCTAATATCAACAACTTACCGTTTTCATTACATCTTAGGCAAAAGATTGAGTTTTTCTTACCAAAGTTCAAAACGGCAATCACGAATTCTCAATGCGCCAGAGATAAACAAAATGTGAACAGTAGGAAATATGCAGAATATACTCGAAAAGCAAAATTATACATTTCTCATTTCCTGCAAGTACTGAATTTTACAATTGCCCGGGGAGAATTAAAACCAATGGCAAGAACTTTTTACGGAATTGACGAACACGACACCAAACTTCCCTCGTTAGTATCAGACCAAGATTTGTTGGAATGGGGAGCAAAAATTATCACCGGAGAACAGGAACGTACCCGCAATGGTGGCGGTAGTCCCGTGTACAGTCCTTCCATTGCCTTGGTGAAAGTGAACTACGAAAACTTCAAACAAGCCTATGCCTCCCAAAAGCAATTCCAACAGAATTCAGCTCGTTGTAGCGCAGAAGTTGCACAATACCGAGGCGAGGCCGACGAATACATCCTTACTTTATGGAACGAGATCGAGGCTCATTACGCGGACCTCGAAGATGAAGAAATACGCCGCCAAAAATGCGAACATTTCGGTCTAGTCTACGTCTTCCGCAAAGGTGAAAAAGAAGAAATAAAAAGAAAAAAGGAAGCTGAACGCATCACGCTCAAACTCCCCTTTTAATATTTTAGATTTTAGATTTACGATTTTAGATTCTTAAAATCACAAATCGTAAATCATAAATTACATATACAGATCTCTCTCCCCTCTCGCAATTCTATCATAATAAGAACGGAACGTGGGGAGTAATTTTTTGTCTGTAAAGAATGGCATATTTTCAATTTCCTGCAATTCTCGTGCAATCAACTTTTCGCCAATTTCTCTAGTCTCCGGAGAAGCATAGTCATTCAAATATTCCCGAAACGTCAACACCGCGTTCAGTTTACAAAATTTACCTTCCACTCCTTTCTCCAACAAATTCATGATCTTATCTCCCGTACGCCCGCAGCGATAACCTGCCGTACAGAAAGAAGTAATCATCCCGTCATTTGCCAGTTCGCAGATCACCTCGTCCAAAGAACGCTGATCACCCAACATAAACTGCACCTTATCCGGGTTCTCCTCCTGTTTCAATTTCTTGGCATAAGCCCCGATTCCCAACTTAGAAGAAGCATCCGTTTGGGTACATCCGTAATGATTGATCAAATCACGTTTCAACACCGGATTCTCACGTGCCGTCACGATCAACCCGCTATACGGGATTGCCAGACGCAACACCGAAACCACCCGTTTCATGGCTTCATCACTCACGATATAAGGAGAATGCTCGCTCAAGAAAGAACCGGGAGCCGGTTGCATACGCGGGAATGACACGGTATGCGGTCCGATACCGAAATGTTTTTCCAAATCCCAAGCATGATGAACCAAACCCATCACATCGAACTTCCAATCGTACAAACCGAATAAAGCCCCGATAGCCACGTCGTCCACCCCGGCCTCCATAGCCCGGTGCATGGCGTAAAGCCGCCAGCGATAATTTCCTTTCACCGTGTTTGCCGGATGTAATTCGGCATATCTCCCCCGGTGGTAAGTTTCCTGGAATACTTGGAACGTACCGATTCCCGCACGCCATAATTTCTTCATATCGGCAATCTCCATGGGAGCCGCATTCACGTTTACCCGGCGGATATTATTAAAGCCATTTCCCGTCGGCGTCGTGCGTTTCACGGAATAAATCGTGGAAATAGACTCTGCGATATAATCAGCTCCATTTTTAGGATGCTCGCCATACACGGCAATCATCCGCTTATGTCCCTCATCAATCACGGCAGCCACCTCATCCCGCACCTCATCCATCGTCAGCACGTGACGAACCTCGTCTTTATTTTCCGCACGGAATCCACAATACTTACAGCTATTCACGCAAAGATTCGACAAATACAAGGGAGCAAAGAAAACGATACGATTATCATACACTTTCTTCTTCACCTCCAACGCCGCTTCTTGCATTTCATGCAATAACTCCGGATCCTCCACGTTCAGCAACGTAGCCGTCTCCGCCGGAGTTAAAATTTTTATATCCAAAGATTTTTGTAAAATATCCCGCACTTGTTGTTTATCGGGATTCTTATGCTTTTCAATATCCGCAAATATCTGTTCTTCATCAATAAAATCCTTTCCGCCATCCAGATATTTATCGATTTCCGCTTGTTTGATTACACTGGCAGTCCAATCTTTTACACTACTCATTTTTCACTTCATTACAAGTTCATAAAAGTCCTAAAGTCTACAAAGCCCACCATGCACGTTTTCCCCACCCCTCTCATCACGTGGAATCTTTATGCATACACAAAGATCGTTAATTATTTCATCAATGCTCTCTATTCCTGATATTTATTTTCAATCAGCTCATAAAGAAAATCAATAACCCGATCATGTACCCCGTAAACGTCCCTTCTAAATTCCTATGAACCTTAGCTTAATAATTCTTTTACCATAGCGGAAATCGCTTTACCGTCAGCCACCCCGGCCAATTCCTTGGAAGCGACTCCCATCACTTTTCCCATCTCTTTGGCTGAAGTAGCTCCAACCTTCTCGATGATCACTTTCAACGCGGTTCTCAGTTCTTCCTCACTTAATTGTTTCGGCAAGAATTCGTTCAACACTTCGACTTGCGCCATCTCATGAGCATACAAATCTTCTCTCCCTTGATTTTTATATATTTCAGCCGACTCTCGTCCTTGCTTTGCCAACTTCTGGATAATTTTCACGCTTTCACTATCAGCAATTTGCTCCGGAGCCCCGGCAACAGATTTTGCTTCGATAAAAACCTTCTTTATATTTCTCAAAACTTCCAAACGAATGGTATCTTTAGCTTTCATGGCTGCCATGATGCCTTTGCTAACCTGTTCTTCTATTGTCATTGTTCCTGAATTTAAAATTAAAACCCACGAAGTTACTATTTATTCCTCAAATTTCCACCAGCCATTTTTAATTTTCGAAATCCTGACGTAATTTTGTATCGTAAAAATATCTGCATGAAAACAATCCATTGGATGAAAATGAGCAGCTGTATTATGAAATCTCTTCGAAAGTGGAGAAATACCAGGATGCAGAGAAATCTGGAGAATTTTTATTGTTCTTGATGGCATTTGTGATAGGACTTATAATAATGGCTGCGTTTCTGTTAATTCACTCTTGTATCCAGACAGAAAAAGAAGAAAATAGCAGGGCAGTTTGTAGTTTGCGACTGTTGGGAATGACGGACAAGGAAATTGTAAAGTGCCTATGCTATAAGAATTTCCTGAGATTTATACCACCAGCGGTTGTGGGAACAATCCTTTCTTTCCTGCCATCTTATTATTTGAATGAGAGTTATGGAATGGGGACGAATGGAATTCTGGCAGGAATCGTATTTGGAGTAATTTTGGCAATTGGAATATTCGTAGTGATACGTAGGTATTCTGAAAAAGAAGTAAAAATTTATTAAAGAATTTTTTGTAATACACGGGAAAAAGATTCAGATCCTGTGTATAATCAAAAGATGAAGATAGGGACAATTCGGAATTTGCTGATATATGCGTACCGTAGACGGGGTAGACAAGATCGTGGTATTGAAGGATGGCACGGTAGCAGAACAGGGAACACCGGAGCAATTGAAACAGCAAAATGGTATCTACAAGCATATGGTGGACCTGCAGTTGCAGTCCGAACAGTGGAAATATCAATAATAGAGAAATTATAGTTGCTCACATGTGCAACAATAATAATTTAATGTTTAACATTAAAAAGTTGTTGACAAATGATAAAGTCTTGTTATAATGGAATTATCGATAAACATTAAATATTTAATGAAATGTGTTTTTTTGATATGAAGGAGGACTTTATTATGAAACCAGAAGCAGTCGTTAAGATTAATAATATGGGTAAGGTAGCGGGCATCATTACGTTGATTGCCAAGATTTTGGTAGGAATCGGAATTGCGGGAGTCCTGATTGCGACCATTGCATTGGCAGCACTTCCGAAGGACTTTGTGAAAGCAACCGTTCGAACAGGGACAACCATATATGTGGATATGTCGCAGTTTGGGAATTCCTTTTCGAAGGAAGGACAGAAGGAGATGAAAGAAAGTCTCACGAAGGTGGTAGAGAATAGCACAATTGATATGAACGGGATTACAGCAAAGATATCTAATATTGAGGTAGATGATAAGGGATTTTCATTAGATGCAGACGGGCAGACCGAAGCGATTTCTTTGAAAAAGATCAGTGTATTTATGATTGGTGCGTGGATCAATCTGATCGTGACAATGGTAACATTGTGGTTTATCGGTGCATTATGCAAGGCAATTAAGAATTGTGATTCTCCATTCAGTGAAGAGGTGATCCGGAAGATGAAGCATTTTGCATATTCCTTAATCCCTTGGTGTGTGATATCTTCGGTTGCTAATTCTGCAATGTCAAGTTTCTGGTCAGATCGTTGGAATTTCAATCTGGCTGTCAATGGTAATATGGTAGCAGTCGTATTGGTTGTGCTTGCACTCACATATATTTTCCAGTATGGAGCTGTATTGCAGCAGGAATCAGACGAGACATTATAGGCTGGAGGCGGAAGTTATGGGTAAGATTATATTGCGGCTTGACCGTGTGATGGCTGACCGTAAGATGAGCCTCAATGAATTATCAGAGAAAGTAGGAGTATCGAATGTGAATCTTTCCAAGATTAAGACCGGCAAGGTAAGCGCAATTCGATTCTCGACATTGGAAGCGATCTGCAATGCGCTTGATTGCCAGCCGGGTGATATATTAGAGTATGATCCAGAGAACGTGGTATAGTATAAGTAGAAAATTTGAAAAAAAGGGGTACATAATTATGTGGCTTGTTTTAGCAATTCTTTCATCTGTATTTGCAGCATTGACCTCCATTCTTGCAAAGATTGGAATAGATGGTGTGAATTCAAATCTGGCAACGGCAATTCGTACGGCAGTGGTTTTAGTTATGGCATGGGGCATGGTATTTCTTACAAATGCACAGTCCGGAATTGGAGACATTGGTAAGAAAAGCTGGTTGTTCCTTATCCTGTCGGGATTGGCAACCGGAGCGTCATGGCTTTGCTATTACAAAGCGTTGCAGATGGGAGATACATCAAAGGTTGTTCCGATTGATAAGCTGAGTGTTGTGATCACGTTAGTTCTTGCGTTTGTGTTCTTGCACGAACAAGTTACACCAAAGTCGGTCATAGGTTGTATTCTGATTGGAGCCGGAACGTTATTGATGGTGTTATAGGGCGATAAAGACAAAATATAGATTTGACGTAAGAGGGTTGTAAGAAGATGAAAAAAGCAGGAATATTATTTTGGGATTTTCTTAAGATTGGTGCATTCACATTTGGCGGAGGTTATGCAATGATTCATTTGTTAGAACGCCAATTTGTGGCACGAAGGAAATGGCTGGACAGAGAAGAATTTTTGGACATGGTAGCAGTTGCAGAGTCGACCCCGGGACCGGTTGCGGTTAACAGTGCAACATATATTGGTTACAAGGTAGATGGTGTGATCGGGGCATTGAGTGCAACGGTGGCAGTGTGCCTTCCGTCCTTTGTGATCATATATCTGATCTCCTTGTTTTTGGATCAGTTTCTAACATTGACCTATGTTGCATATGCATTTAAGGGGATACAGGCATGCGTAGTCTATCTCATCCTGAGTGCGGCTTGGAAATTGTGGACATCCATGGAAAAGAACTGGATGAATGTGTCAATATTAACTGCAGTCAGTATTGCAATGATTTCGTTCTCTGTCTTTGCGGTAGATGTTTCTTCTATTTTATATATTATAATATGTGGAGTGATCGGGATTGCTGTATATGGAATGAAATGCATGCGTAAAGAGAGGAATTCTGCAAAGGAAGGAAAAATGCTGTGATATATCTAAGATTGTTTATCGAATTTATGAAGATTGGGGCTGTTTCCCTTGGCGGTGGGTATGGAATGATTGCTTTAATCCGGGAAATGGTGTTAGAGTATGGATGGATGACGGAGAGCGATTTTACCAGCTTTATTGCCATTTCAGAGTCGACTCCGGGACCGTTGGCGGTAAATATGGCAACATTTATAGGTTCTTCGCAAGGTGGAATAGCAGGTTCACTGTGTGCAACTGTAGGAGTGGTCCTTCCGTCCTTTGTGATTATTTTATTGATTGCAGCTATCATGCATAATCTCTTGAAATATAAAGGTGTACAGGCATTTCTTACAGGGGTTCGTCCCTGTATTGTGGCGATGATATTTGCTACAGGTATTTTGATGGCGATTCATACATTTTGCTCGGTTCAGCTGGTGGGGGATAATTTGAATCCGGATATCCGCTCGATAGTCGTGTTTGGTGTTCTTATCCTGACGCATGTGGTTGTGAAAAAGAAATTTCATCAGGAACCGTCGCCGGTTGCAATGATTATAGTGTCTGCACTTTTGGGGATTTTGCTATGGTCTGTCAGATAGTGAAGAATATATATAATGAATAAAAAACGGGATGCCGATTGTATATGGCATCCCGTTTCGTATTACGATATGTTAAGAAACTGAGAGTTTCTTATGTTTGAATTAAAGCTGAGGACCAGCAGCTACTAAAGCCTTACCAGCTTCGTTGGTCTCGTACTTCTTGAAGTTCTTGTTAAATCTCTCAGCAAGATCCTTAGCCTTGGTCTCCCATTCAGAAGCATCAGCGTAAGTATCACGAGGATCTAAGATTCCTGAATCAACACCCGGAAGTTCTGTAGGAACTTCGAAGTTGAAGTAAGGAATTGTCTTGGTAGGAGCGTTCTTGATATCACCATTTAAGATAGCATCGATGATTCCACGAGTATCCTTGATTGTGATACGCTTACCTGTACCATTCCATCCTGTGTTAACTAAGTAAGCCTTAGCACCACTCTTCTCCATCTTCTTAACAAGCTCTTCACCGTACTTAGTAGGATGAAGCTCTAAGAATGCCTGTCCGAAACATGCTGAGAATGTAGGAGTTGGCTCTGTGATTCCGCGCTCTGTACCGGCAAGCTTTGCAGTAAATCCTGATAAGAAGTAGTACTGTGTCTGCTCTGGTGTAAGAATAGATACCGGAGGAAGTACTCCGAATGCATCTGCTGAAAGGAAGATAACATTCTTTGCTGCAGGAGCTGATGAAATAGGACGAACGATGTTCTTAATATGATCGATTGGATAAGATACACGAGTATTCTCTGTAACGCTCTTATCTGTGAAGTCGATCTTACCATTTGCATCTACTGTTACGTTCTCAAGAAGAGCATCTCTTCTGATCGCATTATAGATATCTGGCTCTGAATCCTTATCAAGGTCGATAACCTTTGCGTAGCAGCCACCTTCGAAGTTGAATACGCCGTTGTCATCCCAGCCGTGCTCATCATCACCGATCAGGAGACGCTTAGGATCTGTTGAAAGTGTTGTCTTACCTGTTCCTGAAAGACCGAAGAAGATAGCTGTGTTCTCACCGTTCATATCTGTGTTTGCTGAACAGTGCATAGCTGCCATTCCCTTAAGTGGAAGGTAGTAGTTCATCATTGAGAACATACCCTTCTTCATCTCTCCGCCGTACCATGTATTGATGATAACCTGCT
>ERZ825137.3206-NODE-3206-length-17873-cov-4.943035_pt1 | contig 17873 bp, 14 predicted proteins | sample MGYA00519873_ERZ825137 | MGnify/ENA primary metagenome ERZ825137 (study PRJEB31778, sample SAMEA3449190) | human gut metagenome | biome: human gut; feature: human-associated habitat; material: faeces | place: United Kingdom | collected 2010/2012 ...
TACTCCCCCGACGGAAAGCACGACCTGAAGTTCCCCTCCCCCGACGGACGCTTCTACACCCGTACCTGCACGGGCGCGCCCAACTACCGCAACATCAAGAACGAGACCCACTACATCAAGCCCGAGGAAGAGCACGAGTGGTATCATCTCACCAACAAGATGGAGAATCTGGACTACGTTACGCTGCCCTCCGTCTCCGGCGAGTACTACCCCGGCGATGCGATCGACGTTTACGTTCTCGCCGACGCTCTCAAGCTCTCCGGCAAGCACATCTGGATCCAGCCCTACGAGGCGGACAACGTACAGTTCCTCATCGACATGGCCGCGGCGGCCGTCGGCGGCTACGACAAGCTCCGCGAGCGCCCGATCGTCAGCATGATCGCCTGCAGCGTCCCGGCGCTGACCTACAAGCACATGGACGCCGAGATCCTGTACCTCAGCGCGAAGTACGGCGTGCCCGTGCAGCCCTGCGCTCTGCCCACCGCCGGCGCGAACACCCCCGTGACCGCCCAGGGCACCGCGTTCGTCGCCTGCGCCGATGTTCTTGCCCAGATCGTCATGCTCGAGCTTCTCTGCCCCGGCCTGCCGATCATCGCGACGACCCTGCTGTTCTCCATGGATATGCAGAGCACCTACACGCTGCAGTCCAACACCGAGATCACCTTCGCCCGTCTCATCTGCATGGACCTCTTCGAGCGCGGCTACAACATTCGCGCCCATTCCTACGGCACCGGCACCGACAGCCTCTGCCTCGACGCGCAGAACTTCATCGAGCGCACGAGCCTCATCCACGCGATGGCGATGTCCAACGCCTCCGTCCTCGGCGGCATGGGCCAGCTCGAGACCGCGAAGACCATCTCCCCGGTGCAGCTCATCATCGATAACGAGATCATGGGCATTGCCCAGCGCCTGCGCGCCGGTCTTGACGTCAACGACGAGACCATCGACTGGGATGAGCTCATCGAAGGCATCGACAAGGATCCCGCGTTCAGCTTCCTTATGAGCGAGCACACCTTCCGCCACTTTGAGGAGCCCCACCGCCCCGACATGTTCAACCGCGACGGCGTCGTCCGTTGGGAGCGCGAGGGCAGCAAGACCCTGCTCGACAAGGCCGAAGAGAAGTATTACGCCCTCATGGCCGAGGAAGCCGACTACGCGCTGCCCGCCGACAAGGCTGCGGCCGTGGACGAGGTCCTCAAGAAGGCGCACGCCGCTCTCGTCAAAGACTGATTTCAGCAGCTTCCTGCCGGAGGGCGTGTGGATCGCCTCCCGTCCGTTCTCCGGCAGGATAAAATAATGTTAATAGCGATGGAACCAGCCCTGCCGGAGGCCTAATACCGGCAGGGTGGAGTTTCTGTACCCTTTTTCCCGCGATCGCCGCAAAAAAACGAGTAACAAGGAAAAGGAGAGAAACATGAAGATCACCAAGACCGAAGGGATCTGGCTCATCATCACCACGATCCTCTACATCGCCTACAACATCCCCGGCGTCCCCCCCTACAACCAGCCGACAGCGACGCTCATCCACGCCGCGCTCACGGTGGTGCCCATCTGGGTCATCACCTACATCTTCCTCCCGAAGGTCTATCGCATCTACAAGCTGAGAAACGAAAAGAAGGAGGATAAGTAAGTTATGCTGAGTCCGACTACTATCTGGATCGCCTTTGCGCTCTATATGTGCTTCCTCCTGGGCGTGGCTGTTTACGTCACCGTTCAGGACAAGAAAAAAGCCGCGGGCGGGAGCCTGCTGACCGCGTCGGTCAAATGGCCGGTGCTCGTTATGACCTACATCGCCTCGCTTATGAGCACGTGGGTATTCTTCGCCGGACCCGGCGCGTACTACCGCGGCGGTCTCGGCTACTGGATCAGCGAGATGAGCTACATCGCCCTCTTCCCGATCATCGCTCACTTCACGATGAACAAGGTGTGGATCATCAACCGCGAGATGGGCGGTACGTTCTCCACTCCCGCGGACTTCTATGACGCCCGCTTCAAATCCCGCGCGCTGCGCATCATCCTCGCGCTCATCTTCCTGTGCGCTTCGTTCCCGTACATCGCCTCGGTGCTCGTGGCCATCGCCAACGCCGCGCAGTACGCTACCGACGGCGCGATCAACTACCGTCTCGCGGTCATCGTCGTTGGCCTTATCATGACGGTGTTCGTGTGTGTCGGCGGCGTCAAGTCTGCCGCCACGGCCGACACGGTGCAGGGCCTCCTCTTCATTCTCCTGCTCTGGGTCATCGTTATCGCGGCGCTCATCGTCGGCTTCGGCGGCTCGCTGAGCAAGGCGGTCACGAAGCTCTGGGATGACGTCCCCTCGTTCTTCTCCTACCCCGGACCGGACGGCTGGGTGCCGTATGCCTCCCGCTTCGGCTATCCGTTCTCCTGCGCCATCGGCTGGACGATCATGCTGCCGCACGTGTTCGTGCGCTCCGGCTACTTCGGCGACGATCTCAAGGCGCAGCGCCGCCTTTCCTACATGACGCCGGTCCTGCAGGGCATCGTCTGGACGGGCACCATGCTCATCGGTCTCATCGGTCTCGCCCTCGTGCAGGGGCTGCCGACCTCCGAGACCGAGCTCATCATCCCCTACATCGTAAAGAACTTCGTTGTGAGCTTCAACCCGGTGCTCGCGAAGATCCTCATGGTCGCGTTCTTCATCGGCGCTTCCGCCGTCGGCCTTTCGACCTCCAACGCGTTCCTCTCGGTCGCCTCGGCCATCGTGGCGGACGACCTGCTGCGCAACACGTTCCACATGGATCTCAGCGGCAAGAAGGGCGTGAACGCCAACCGCATCATCATCGCGGTGCTCGGCATCGGCTCGATGCTGCTCGCGCTCGATCCCCCGGAGCTCATCTTCACGCTCATCATGTTCTCCATCGCGATCGTCATGCCGCTCTTCCCGGTGCTGGTGCTCGGCATCTACTGGAAGAAGGCGACGAAGCAGGCGGCCATCGTTTCCTCCATCGTCGGCACGGTGCTCGTGCTCGCGACCTACTTTGTGTGGAACATCGGCGGCACCTGGTACGGCGCGATCGGCATGCTCGGCGCCGCGATCTGCATGGTCGTTGTGAGCCTCTTCACCAAACAGGACAGCAAGGACTCCGAAGCGTTCTTCGCTGCTCTCAAAAACGGCATGAACCGCAGCTACAAGATCGAAGACAAGGCTGTTGCGGCGCAGGCCGGTATGAGTACCGAAGACTGAACCACCAGCGCATTTACGCCGGCGCGGCAGCGAAAAGAGCCGCGCCGGCTCTCTTTATGCCCCTATGAGGAATGGACGAAGGGCGTCAGCAAGTGCGCCGAAGCCATCATCAAGGCGACCGGGGAGATCCGGTTCCTCAACCCGCGCGAGACATCGCGCATGAGCGGGCACATCGCGCCGGCCCGCGCGGTGCGTGCGCACGGCGCGTGGTTTCCGCAGACAGAAGCGGCGGAGTGTCCGGTAAGCGCTTGACGCGCGGGGCACAATATGGTATTCTGTCATAACTATATAAAAATGGAGTGTGATGACCCCACATGGACGGCGACAGTTGGCTGTCTTGGATACCTATCGTTTTTCTTCTCTGCATGGCGGCGTATTTTGCCGTGGCAGAGACGGCCGCCACGTCCGTCAGCCGCATCCGGCTCAAGACGCGGCTCGATCAGGGCGACCAGAAGGCGAAGAGAGCCCTTTACGTACAGGACAATTTTGACCGCGCAATTTCCGCGATCCTCATCGGCACGAATATCGTCCACATCTCCACCGCTACGCTCACAACGGTGCTCGTTACGCGCACCTGGGGCGCGAGCTGGGTGGCGCTTGGCACGATCGTGTGCACGATCGCGGTGTTTTTTGCCGGAGAGATGCTCCCCAAGAGCATCGCCAAGCGCTACAGTGAACGGTGCGCCCTTGCGACGGCGCCGTCCCTGTGCTTTTTTATGCGCATTTTCGCGCCGCTGGCGAAGGCGCTTTCGCACATCGGCGAATTCTTCTCGAATCTCGCCAAGGGCGAGCCGGAGATCACCGTGACCGAGGATGAGCTCTACGACATCATCGAAACGATGACCGACGAGGGCGAGCTGCCCGAGGACCGGGCGGAGCTCGTCCACTCGGCGCTGGAGTTTGCGGACGTAACGGTCGAGCGCGTGTTCACGCCGCGCGTAGACGTTGCGGCGCTCGATGTGAACACGCCGCCGGAGAAGATCCTCTCGTTCATCCGTGAGCAGCGCCACAGCCGCCTGCCGGTGTACGAGGGCAGCATCGACAACATCATCGGCGTGCTGCAGATCCGCAAATACGTCCGCGTATACCTGCGTGAGAGGAAATACCCGGAGCTTCGCAGCCTGCTCGACGCGCCGTGCTTCGTGCACCAGAGCACGTCCATTGACGAGCTGCTCGAAGAGCTCAACCGGCAGAAGGTCTCTCTCGCCGTCGTCACGGACAACTATGGCGGCACGATGGGCATCGTGACCGTCGAGGACATCATCGAAGAGCTGGTCGGCGAGATCTGGGACGAGGACGACGTCGCGCAGGTCGAATTCCGCGCGCTCGGCGGCGATACCTACGAGGTCAGCGCCGACATGGACATGGAGGACCTTTTCGACGAGCTCGGCTACGACGATCCCGAAAATACCGACTGGGAGCACAAGCCCGTCGGCGAGTGGGTGTATGAGCAGTTCGACATGATCCCCGCGCAGGGCGAGAGCTTCACCTGGCACCGGCTGAAGGTGACCGTGGAGGCCATTGACCACCGGCGCATCCGCAAGCTCCTCATCCGGCTTCTGCCCGAAGAGACGCAGGAAGGGGGCGAGGAGGCATGACAACGTGGATCTATGTGCTTTTGATGCTCGTGCTGCTTTGCGGTTCGGCGTTTTTCTCGGCATCGGAAATGGCGCTCTCGTCGGCCAACCGGATGCGTCTTGCGTCCGCCGCCGAGGAGGGGAACCGCGCCGCCGGGATCGCCTGCAAGGTGATCGACAAATACGAAAACGCGCTCTCCGCCATTCTCATCGGCAATAACCTCTGCAACATCGGCTCGGACTCGATCGTGACGGTGCTCGGCATTGCGCTGCTGGGCGAAAAATATAACGGCTGGGTGTCGGTCCTCATTACGCTCTGCATGACGGCGATCATCATCGTGTTCTGCGAATCCGCGCCGAAGATCGCCGCAAAGAAAAACGCGAACCGCTTTTCGATGACGGTCGCGCCGTTCGTCCGTTTTCTTATGATCGTGCTCTCGCCGGTCATCTTCCTCGTTTCGCTGCTCATCCGTCTTATTACGCTTCCGCTCAAGGACGAGCACAGCGGCGAAAATACCGAGGAGGAAGCCGCCGCCGAGCTGCAGTCCATCATTGAGACCGTTGAGGACGAGGGTGTCATCGACGAGGACCGCAGCGAGCTTCTGCGCAGCGCGCTCGACTTTTCCGAGATCGCCGTCATGGACGTGATGACCGCGCGCGTGGACGTCGAGGCGCTCGATATTGACGACGACTGGCGCGAGCTTTTGCTCTCGGGCGAGGATTTGCCGTATTCGCGCATCCCCGTGTATGAGGACAGCATCGACAATGTCATCGGCGTACTGTATCTCAACCGCTTTTACAAGGCGCTGCTCGACGATCCCGACGCGGACATCCGCAGCAACCTTATGAAGCCGCTGTATATCTATAAGACCGTGAAGCTGCCGGACGTGCTCGCGCAGCTGCGCAAAAACCAGCAGCATCTTGCCGTCGTCACGGACGAATACGGCGGAACGCTCGGCATCGTGACGCTCGAGGATGTGCTCGAAGAGCTTGTCGGCGACATCTGGGACGAGACCGACGAGGTCGAAGACGAGATCGTTGAACGGCCGGACGGCATGTATGAGATCGACGGCGATCTCCCCATCGGCGATCTTGCGGAGCTTCTGGACGTGACCGAGGAATCGCTCGACACCGCGAGCGCCACCGCCGGCGGTTGGACGATCGAGAAGTTCGGCGCGTTCCCCAAGGTGGGCGATACCGTGGAGGCGGACGGTCTTCGCGTAAAGGTGCTCGCCATGGGCGAGGACGGGCTTCGCGTGGAAAAGATCCTCGTGGAAAAGCTGCCCGAGGACGAAACGGACGATTGACCGGGAGGGTTTACCCATTCAGGACTTGACGCAGAAAAGAGAACGGGCGGTGCTCGCGGGGCTTTCAGCATCGAGCATGGACGCCGAGGAGCGCTCCACCGAAATTTCGATGGAGGAGCTTGCCGCGCTCGTGGATACCGCGGGCGCGGACACGGTCGCCATGGTCTTGCAGACCCGCCAGTCGCCCGACCCGCGCAGCTTTCTCGGCGCGGGCAAATTGCAGGAAATAAAGGAGATCGTAACGAACAACGAGTGCGATCTCGTAGTCATCGACAACGAGCTCTCACCCTCGCAGGCGCGGGCGATCGAGGAAGAGCTCGGCGTGCGCGTCGTGGACCGGAGCGGACTCATTCTCGATATTTTCGCCCAGCGCGCCCGCACAAAGGAGGGCCGGCTGCAGGTGCAGCTCGCGCAGTATGAATATCTGCTGCCGCGGCTGACCGGCATGTGGACCCATCTCAAGCGCCAGGCCGGTACGAGCGCGCCTATCGGCACGCGCGGCCCCGGCGAAACGCAGCTCGAAACCGACCGGCGGCATATCCGCCGGATCATCCAGAATCTGCAGGCCGATCTCGAACAGGTGCGCCGCGTCCGCTCGACGCAGCGCCGCCGCCGCGAGAAAAACGCCATGCCGATGGTAGCGCTCGTCGGGTATACGAACGCCGGAAAATCCACGGTGCTCAACCGTCTGACGCGCTCGGACATCCCGGCGAACGACCGCCTTTTCGATACGTTGGACACGACGACGCGCCGTCTCTGGCTGCCGGAGCTTCAGCGGGAGATTCTGCTCTCCGACACCGTCGGCTTCATCCGCAAGCTGCCGACGAACCTCATCGAGGCGTTCAAGGCCACGCTCGAAGAATTGCGGTATGCCGATCTCCTGCTGCACGTCATCGATGTTTCCGCGCCCGACTGGGAGGAGCAGGCAAAGGTCACCGACGCGCTCATCCGCGAGCTGGGAGCGTCCGCCACGCCGGTGCTGCGCATTTATAATAAGTGCGACGCGATCCCGGCGCTTACGGAGCTTCCCCACACGCGCGACGGCGTGTGCATTTCCGCGCGCACCGGCGAGGGCGTGGACGCGCTGCTCGCACGCATCACGGAGGAGCTGAAGCAATGACGCCGTACCGTACCGCCGCCGGATACGGCGAGGCGGAATATGAGGACAAACGAAGCCGGTTTATCGGTCATATAAAGCCCGTGACATCGGAGAACGAGGCAAAGGCGTTCATCGACGAAATGCGCCGGACGTATGCCGACGCGACGCACAACGTTTTCGCCTACGTCCTGCGCGAGGGGAACATCCTCCGCTGGTCGGACGACGGCGAGCCGGGCGGCACATCCGGCCAGCCGACGCTCGCCGTGCTGCAGGGCGCGGGGCTGACGGACGTCTGCTGCGTCACGACGCGCTATTTCGGCGGAACGCTGCTTGGCTCGGGCGGGCTCGTGCGCGCCTACTCCGCCGCGGCGCGCGCCGCGCTGCGCGAGGCGGGCACCGCCGTCATGCGCCCATGGCGGCGCGGGAGCTTTGCCTGCTCCTACGCCCGGTACGAACGGCTGCGCCGCCTTTTGGAAGAACGCGGCGCGCGCGTTGAGGAAACGCTCTTCGGCGCAGAGGTCGAGATCGTTTTTTCCGCGCCCGAGACGCAGAGCGAGAGCTTTGTGACGCTCCTGCGCGACGCGACCGCCGGAGAAGCCGAGGTGCGTCTCGGCGAGAGCGTTTTCCGCCCGGAGCGGGAGGAAGAATAATTTAAAAATTTTTTCTCCGAAAAGCAGGGAAAATCGCGGGCAATGTCGTATATAAGTAATGCAGAGGTCTTCTGCATTACTTTTTTCTTTGGTCAAAAGGCGCCGGAACCCCTTCGTCTTTTGCCTTCGGCAAAATCCACCTCCCCTATTAGGGGAGGCAAGTGGGGTTGCGTACAATTAACTTGGCTCCCCTAACAGGGGAGCTGGCAGCGGCAGAGCCGCTGACTGAGGGGTTTGCCATTTTATTAAATTTTTTTCAAGGAGGCGGAGCGCATGACTTGTCCGCGGCAGGAACGCGAGGAGCTGGAAAAAATTCTGGTGGGTGACTTCGGCGTGCGCGCCGCCGATTCCCACGGCCGCCGCCGTGCGGAGGAAGAGGACCCCGTGCGCACATGCTTTCAGCGCGACGCCGACCGCATCACGCACTCGAAGGCGTTCCGGCGTCTCAAGCACAAAACGCAGGTCTTTCTCCAGCCGGAGGGCGACCATTACCGCACCCGGCTCACGCACACGCTGGAGGTAACGCGCCTTGCGCGCACCGTCGGGCGGGCGCTGCGGCTCAACGAGGATCTGTGCGAGGCCATCGCTCTCGGCCACGATCTCGGCCATACGCCGTTCGGCCACGCCGGGGAGCGGGCGCTCAACGAAATTTACGGCCCCGGCTTCCGGCACTACGAGCAGTCGCTGCGCGTGGTGGACTGCATCGAAAAGGACGGCCGGGGGCTCAATCTCTGCCAGGAAACGCGCATCGGCATTCTTGCCCACACAAAGGGCCATCCCGAGGAGAGCCGCGAGGCCGTCGTCGTGCGGCTGTGCGACCATGTGGCGTATCTGAATCACGATCTGGACGACGCGATGCGCGCCGGCATCGTCGCGGAGTCCGAGCTGCCGGAGATCATCGTAAAGCGGCTCGGCACGCGCAACAGCCGCCGCATCAACTCGCTCGTCGATAACATCATCCGGACGAGCGGCGCGGGAAATGTCGGCATTTCGGACGATATGCAGGAAGTCTGGGACGTGTTCCACGAATTTCTTTACGACCGCGTGTACCACAACCCCGTCGCCAAGGGCGAGGAGGCCAAGGTCGAGAACATCCTGCGCGGCATCTGGGAGCATTACTGCCGGTGTCCCGAGAAGCTGCCGGACGATTTCCGCGGCATTATGGAGCGCGACGGGCTCGAGCGCGCCGTGACGGACTATGTCTCCGGCATGACGGACGACTACGCGATCTATCAGTACGGCGAGATATTCATCCCCATGGCGTGGAGCGTGAAATAAGCGCTGCACGGCAAACGAAAGAAGCCCGGCCGGATGCCGGGTTTCCAACCCAAATTTATTGCAATAGGAGGCGGACGTATCATGGCATTTCCCGAACGGTTTCTCGACGAGCTGACCGAGCGCAACGACATTGTGGACGTGGTGAGTCAGTACGTCCGGCTGACGAAGAAGAGCGGGGCGAATCTCTTCGGTCTGTGCCCGTTCCACAGCGAGAAAACGCCCTCGTTCTCCGTTGCTCCCGATAAGCAGATCTACCACTGCTTCGGCTGCGGCAAGGGCGGCGGCGTCATCAACTTCATCATGGAGATCGAAAATCTCTCGTTCCCGGATGCCGTGGCGTTTCTGGCGAGGCGCGCGAACATGCCTCTGCCGGAGGAAGCGCAGAGCGAGGATACGTCCCGCCGGGCGCGGCTATTGGAGCTCAACCGGGACGCGGCGCGGTTTTTCCATGATATGCTCAAATCGCCGCAGGGCGCCCCGGCACAGGACTATGTCCGCCGCCGCGCCATTTCTCCCGCGATGGTCACGCGCTTCGGTCTCGGCTTTGCGCCCGATTCGTGGGAATCGCTCGCGAACGCGATGCGCAGGAAGGGGTACAGCGATCAGGAGATGTTCGAGGCCGGCCTCGTGAAGCACGGCAAGTCCGGCGGCGTGTACGACGCCTTCCGCAACCGCCTCATGTTCCCGGTCATCGATGTGCGCGGCAGCGTGATCGGCTTTTCCGGCCGCATTCTCGGCGACGGCGAGCCGAAGTACTTAAACAGCCCCGAAACGCCCGTTTTCAGCAAAAGCCATAATCTTTTCGGTTTGAATCTGGCTAAAAAGTCAAAAAACGGGTATATCATTCTCGTAGAAGGCAACATTGACGTCGTCTCCCTGCATCAGGCGGGGTTCGACGGCGCGGTCGCTTCGCTCGGCACGTCGCTCACGCCCGAGCAGGCGCGGCTTATTTCGCGCTACACGAACGAGGTCGTTCTCTGCTACGACAGCGACGAGGCGGGAAAAAAGGCGGCCTCACGCGGCATCGGCATTCTCGAGAAGCTCGATCTCAAGGTGCGCGTATTGCAGGTGCCGGGCGCGAAGGACCCGGACGAGTTCATCAAGAAAAACGGCGCGGACGCCTTCCGCAATCTCATTGATGCGAGCGCCGGACAGATCGAATACCGGCTGCGCGACGTGGAAGCGAAAAACCCGCCCACGACCGACGAGGGGCGCGTGGACTATCTCAAGAGCGCGGCCTCGCTTCTGGCGTCACTGCCGGGCGCGGTCGAGCGCGAGGTATACGCCGCGCGCGTGGCGGAAAAGGCGGGCGTATCGCGCGAGGCGGTGCTGCAGGAGGCCGAACGGCTGCGCCGCCGCCGCATTGCCGACGCGAAAAAGCGGGAAGCGCGCGACGCCGCCCGCCCCACGCAGACGGCGCAGCCCGCGCAGCGCTCCATCCGGTACGACGATCCGCGCTCGGCGCGCGCGGAGGAAGGCCTGATCCGGATACTGTATCTCGATCCGGGCGCGGCGAAGGGCAAGACCCTGCCGCCGCCGGAGAGCTTTTCCTCTCCCGTGCTCGCGCGGCTCTACCGCGAGCTTCTGCGCCGCGTGCAGACCGGCGAAACGATCTCCATGGCGGTGCTGGCCGGACAGTTCACCGGCGACGAGATGAGCCACTTCACCTCGGTGCTCGGCGCGCCGGAGGATCTTTCCCACGCGGACAAGGCCATATCCGATTACATAGCCGTTATTACCGGACGCACGGAGGACGCCGAGGACGATCTCCGCACTCTGGCGGAAAAATACAGAAGGACAAAAAGTTTTGGAGGATAAACGATGAGCGAGCAGAAAGAAAAGAACATGCCGGAAGAAAAGCTGCCGGAGGCGAAGCTGCCTGAATCCGCGCCCGTCAGCGAGGGAGAGGCTCTTACGGCGCTGGCCGACGCCATTCTCGCGACCGACGAGCCGGAAGAGATCGCGGACGTTCCCGAGGATGACGAGCTTGAGCCCACCCACGGCGCGCGCGGCAAGAAGGAAAAGCCGGAGGACACGCAGAAATCCCGCGAGGAGCGCCTGTCCAACCTGATCGAAAAGGGCAAGAAGGCCGGAAAGCTGACGCTCAAGGAGATCGCGGACGTCATCGACGGGCTGAATCTCTCGCAGGAGCAGATGGACCGGTTTTACGATACGCTCGAAGAGCTGAACATCGAGACCGTCGGCGAGGATCTGCCGCCCATCGACGATGACGAGCTCCTTCCCGCGCTCGACGAGCTTGAGGAGATCGATGAGGTCACCGAAGAAGAGATCGCCGAAGCTGACAGCATGGTGGATTCCTACTCGACCGACGACCCCGTGCGCATGTATCTCAAGGAGATCGGCAAGGTCAGCCTGCTCACGCAGGAGGAAGAGATCGAGCTCGCCGTGCGCATGTCGCAGGGCGACGAGGAGGCCAAGCGCCGCATGGCGGAGGCAAACCTCCGTCTCGTCGTGAGCATCGCCAAGCGCTATGTCGGCCGCGGCATGCTGTTCCTCGATCTCATTCAGGAAGGCAATCTCGGCCTCATCAAGGCCGTCGAAAAGTTCGACTATACCAAGGGCTACAAATTCTCGACCTACGCGACGTGGTGGATCCGTCAGGCCATCACCCGCGCCATCGCCGACCAGGCGCGCACGATCCGCATTCCGGTGCATATGGTCGAGACGATCAACAAGGTCATCCGCGTTTCCCGCCAGCTGCTGCAGGAGCTGGGCCACGACCCGAGCGCCGAGGAGATCGCCGCGGAGATGAACATCCCCGTGGAGAAGGTGCGCGACATTCTCAAGATCGCGCAGGAGCCGGTCAGTCTCGAAACGCCGATCGGCGAGGAGGAGGACTCCCATCTCGGCGACTTTATCCCCGACGAGGACGCCTCCGAGCCGAGCGAGGCCGCGAGCTTCTCACTTTTGAAGGAGCAGCTCATGTCCGTGCTCGCCACGCTCACGCCGCGCGAGGAGAAGGTGCTCCGCCTGCGCTTCGGCATCGAGGACGGCCGCACCCGCACGCTCGAGGAGGTCGGCAAGGAGTTCAACGTCACGCGCGAGCGCATCCGCCAGATCGAGGCCAAGGCGCTGCGCAAGCTCCGCCACCCCAGCCGCAGCAAGAAGCTCCGCGACTTTTTGAACTGAGAATTCTTTTAAGGAGGAAAAACCATGTTCCGACCCGTGCGAAAAAAGAAAAATGAGATCAGCGCAGAAGCGGCAAAGCAGCTCCTGCACACGGAGCGCCGGGGCGTTTTCGCCGTGAACGGCGACGACGGCTACCCCTACGCCGTCCCGGTCAACTTCTTCTATGACGAGGAGGCCAACCGGATCTATTTTCACGGCTCCCGCGCCGGACACAAGATCGACTCCGTCCGCAAGAGCGACAAGGTCTGCTTCACCGTGTACGGCAACGAGACGATCCGGGACGAAGCCTGGGCGCCGTATATGCAGAGCGCCGTCGTGTTCGGACGCTGCCGCCTGCCGGAGTACGGCGAGGAGAGCATGGCGCTTCTCAAGCGCTTCGCCATGAAGTATTACCCCGGGGAGAGTATGGTGGACGCCGAGATCGCCGACGCCGGGAAAGCCGCGCAGATGTATGTGATCGACATTGAGCACATCAGCGGCAAGGAAGTGCAGGAGAAGTAAAACCCGATACATAAAATAGAGGAGAGTTCCGTTCCGCGGTGTTGCCGCGGAGCGGAGCTCTCTTTTTTAACACGTTCTTTATGCCGCCGGCGGGCGGGATATGATACAATATTCTGTCAAATCGCGTCGAACGGAAGGAGAGAGCCGATGCAGACCGATCGCAGAAAGAAATGGAACGAAATACGCATGCGCCTTTTCAAAATGGTGTCGGTGGGCGTGGTGGACGATCCGATCAACCAGGGGTACGACATCGTCAGTACGCTGATGCTGATCGTGAACCTTATCGGGGCGTTTGCCAACACATTCGACGGCGTGCGCGCGCAGTACGCATCGCTCCTCGATCTCACCGAGGAGATCACGGTCGCCTTCTTCGCGCTCGACTATGCGCTGCGTCTCGTGACGGCAAAGTGCCTGTACCCGCAGCTCACCGAGGGGCGCGCTCTCACCAAATACATGCTGTCCGCCGGGGGCATCGTCGATCTTTTGTCGTTCCTGCCGTTTTATCTGCCGTTCTTTTTCCCGAGCGGCGCGGCGGCGTTCCGGCTGTTCCGCGTGGCGCGCATTTTCCGGCTGTTCCGCATCAATGCGTATTACGATTCGCTCAACGTCATTACCTAGGTCATCGTCGGCAAAAAGCAGCAGCTTTTATCGTCGGTGTTCATCATTCTCGTGCTGATGCTCGGCTCGAGCCTGTGCATGTACTCGCTTGAGCACGACGCGCAGCCGGAGGTGTTCAAAAACGCCTTTTCCGGCGTATGGTGGTCGGTGTCGACGCTGCTCACCATCGGCTACGGCGACATTTATCCCATCACGCCCGCCGGAAAAGCGATGGGAATTTTCATCACGTTCCTCGGCGTCGGCATGGTGGCGATCCCGACCGGTATCATATCTGCCGGCTTCGTGGAGCAGTACACGCGCCTCAAGCGTCTCGGCGATTATGCCGAGGAAGAGGATCTGCATTTCATCAAGACCGAGCTGCACCGCGGCGATCTCTGGGTCGGGAAGACGGTGCGCGAGCTGCATCTGCCGCAGGGCGTGATCCTCGCGGTCATCCAGCGCGGCGGCGATACGATCATCCCCCGCGGCGACGTGGCGCTCAAGGCCGGAGACCGGCTCGTCATCGGCGCCGAGCACCTGAAGGGCGACCGGCCGGTCAATCTGCGTGAGATCACGCTGCGTAAAAACCACGACTGGAACGGCGTTGCCATCAAGGATATCGACATTTCCCGCCAGTCGTTCATCGTTATGGTGCGGCGCGGGAAGAAGCTGATCGTACCCTACGGCAAGCTCGTCCTCGCCGAGGGCGACACCGTGATCCTATACAGCAAGGAAGCGCCGAGGCCGACGATCACATTCTGAAACAAGAAAACGGCGGGACTGACCGAACGTCAGCCCCGCCGTTTTTTACTTGTGCGCGAGAAGCTCTTTGCCGGGGATGCCCGGCTTTGTGAGATTCATGGGATCGAGGATCGTGTCGATCTCCTCTTCCGTGAGGAGCTTTTCCTGCAGTATGAGCTTCCGGACGCTCTGCCCGGTGACGATGGCGCGCTTGGCGATGTCCGCGGCGTGCTGATAGCCGATGTGCGGCGTGAGCGCCGTGATGACGCCGACGCTGCTCTCGACAAGCTCCCGGCAGCGCTCCTCGTTCGCGGTGATGCCGGTGACGCAGTTGTCCACGAACGTGTGCACGGCGTAGGTCAGCGTGCCGATCGACTGGAACAGGCAGTAGAAGATGATCGGCTCAAAGGCGTTGAGCTCGAGCTGCCCGCCCTCGGCGGCCATAGTGACGGTCATGTCGTTGCCGATGATGAGGAACGCCACCTGATTGATGACCTCCGGAATGACCGGGTTCACCTTGCCCGGCATGATCGACGAGCCGTTCTGCCGCGCCGGGAGATTGATCTCGCCGAAGCCGGTGCGCGGCCCGGACGACATGAGCCGAAGGTCATTGGCAATTTTCGAGAGCGTCACAGCGCACGTCTTGACAGCGCCCGACACCGCCACGAACGGGTCCGGGTTCTGCGTGGAGTCGATGAGATCGCCTGCCTGCGTGAGCTCCATACCGGATACCTCGCTCAGCACGGGGACGATGCGCCGCAGGTACGTTTCGTCCGCGTTGATGCCGGTGCCGATGGCCGTGCCGCCCATATTGAGCGAGCGCATCTCGTCCATGGCCTTGCCCATGCGCACGGTGTCGCGCCGCACGGCGTCGGCATAGGCGCGAAACTCCTGCCCCAGCCGGATCGGCACGGCGTCCTGCATCTGCGTGCGGCCCATTTTGATGACGTGGTTAAATTCGCGGGATTTGTCCTCAAAGGCGGCGCGCAGCCGGTCCAGCTCGGTCTCCAGCTTTTTCAGAAGGCGCAGCGTCGTCATCTTTCCGGCGGTGGGAATGACATCGTTGGTGGACTGGCCGCAGTTGACGTGGTCGTTCGGGTTGACGAGCGAGTAGTCGCCCTTGACGCCGCCGAGCAGCTCGATGGCGCGGTTGGCGATGACCTCGTTGGCGTTCATGTTGATGGATGTGCCGGCGCCGCCCTGCACGGGATCGACGATGAACTGCTCACGCAGTTTTCCCGCGAGGATCTCGTCGCAGGCGCGCACGATGGCGTTTGCGATACGCTCGTTCAGCAGTCCGGCCTCAAGGTTCGTGAGTGCCGCCGCCTTTTTGATGTAGGCAAGACTGCGGATGAGCTCCGGGTTCATCCGCAGCCCCGTGATGGGGAAGTTTTCCGCGGCGCGCAGCGACTGCACGCCGTAATATACGTTCGCCGGCACGTCCTTCGTGCCGATGGAGTCTTTTTCTACGCGGTAATCGGAAGTATGATTTTCCATTTCTCTTTCTCCTGCGTCTCCTGTGATGAAGTTCAATTTGATTATAGAGCGGGATATAATATAGTCAAATATCAAGTCAATACTTGTCCCCATAACTTCAAAGTTATATAATGGCGGAAAGAGGGGGCAACAGTATGAAGCAGAGAGTCTTTGACGGCATGGAATACGTGTATGCTGTGTACCGGGAAGGGAGCTTTCAGAAAGCGGCGGAGAAGCTGTTCGTTTCGCAGCCGTCCGTGAGCGCGTCAGTACGCCGGGTGGAAGAGCGCGTTGGGAGCCGCCTGTTCGACCGCAGCCGGAAGCCGCTCGCGCTCACCGAGTGCGGCGAGGCGTACATCGCCTGCGCGGAGAAAATCTTCGCCATGGAGCGGGACTTTACGGAGTATGTGAACGACTGGGAGGGGCTTCGCCGCGGAAAGCTCGCGGTCGGGGGGAGCAGCCTTTTTTCCTCGCTGCTGCTGCCGCCGATGATGGCGTCGTTCCGGGAGCGCTACCCCGGCATCACGCTCACGCTGGCGGAGGAGACAACGCCCCGGCTCGAGGAGATGCTGCGGCAGGGAACGGTCGATCTCGTGGTGGACTATACGATCCCGAACATGGAGCTTTACGATTCCGCGACCGTCCGGGAGGACGCGCTCATTCTCGCCGTGCCGCGCGCGGCGGCGGTCAACGCGCGTCTCGCGCCGTACCGCATTGCACCGGAGCAGATCGGCGCTGCGGCGCGAAGCGCTGCGCCGGGCGTGCCGATGGAGCTTTTGAAGGACGAGAGCTTTGTGCTTTTAAAGCCCGAAAACGACACCCGCGCCCGGGCGGACGCGCTCTGCCGTCTCGGCGGCTTTGAGCCGAAAACGGCGATGGAATTTGACCAGCAGATGACGGCGTACCTTGCCGGATGCTCCGGCGCGGGGATCACGTTCGTGAGCAGCGTTCTCGTATCGCGCCTCTCGCCGAACCCCGGTATCTGCTATTACCGCCTGCCGGAGCCGGAGAGCCGCCGGGATATCCGGCTTTTCTGGAAGCGCGGCCGGTATAAGACCCGCGCCATGGAAGCATTTCTCGCCATGCCGCCGGAGAACGGCGGGGAGGGATAATAAGAAAGCCGCCGGACGAACCGGTGGCTTTAACTTTATTTTGCGGCTTTGGCCTTTTCGTACAGATCCATCAAAACCTTGCCGATCTTCATGGAATACTCCACGACCAGATGCTTCTGGTCGTTGGGGAGATAGCGGCCGAATTCCTGGATCTCATAGGTCAGATCGCCGTCATAGCCGATATCCGCCAACCCGGCCATAGCCTCGGCCCAGTCAATGTTGCCGTGGAAGGGCATCAGGTGCTCGTCGGCCACGCCGTGGTTATCCTGCACATGGATGGCGTGGAGCCGGGAACCGATGATGTTCAGATTCTGCCGGTGGAAGTCATGTCCTCCCAGATTGGCGTGGCCGAAGTCATAGCACACGCCCACATGCTCCGGGTCACCGAAGGCGTCCACAAGATCGACCAGCTCGTAAATGCTGGCGCAGTAGATGCGCTGCATGGGCTGGCGGGGACGGTATTCAAAGTCGTTTTCCAGACAGATGCCGATGCCGTTTTCCCGGGCGGTGGCTACGTGCCGGCTGTAGTATTCCAGATTCTTTTCTTTGGAAACCGAAACGTCCGGCCCGGCGGAATACACGGTGCCGGGGTGCGTTACCGTCCACTCCACGCCCAGCTCGGCCGAGGCGATGATGGAGCGGCGGATCAGCTCCTCCATGGTTTTGACTTTTTCTTCGTCGTTCTCGGCGAAGATGTCGTAATAGGGCAGATGGGACTGGCGGAACACGACGCCCCAGCGGCGTCCCATTTCCGCAATGTCCTTCACATAGTCCTGCCAGTCGTCGTTTCGCATGCGGGAGTGCGGATTCATGGATTCACAGAAGTTGATGTCCAAAACCTTATAGCCGCCCTGGGCGCACTGGGCAATGCAGAAATCAAAGCCGTTACGCTCCCGTCCGGGGGTAAAGGCACAGATGTTGGTAGAGGTAGAGATCTCCATATTGGCGCTCCTTTGCTTTTTTATTCAGGGGCAGCGCCGCCGGACGCCGGTGACGGTGCTGCGCGGCACTGCCCTAAAATCAAATGGAGAAGAGGGCCGCGAAAGCGGCCCTTTGAGCGTGTCAAAAAAGTATTTTTGACACGCTCTCAAACGAGACCCACTTCGTTGGGCTCTCGTTTGAAGGGGCTGCGGCTCGCCGCAGCGCACTCGCTTACGCCCGCACGTTTGCGAGCCGAGAA
>ERZ825137.3223-NODE-3223-length-17798-cov-3.969171_pt1 | contig 17798 bp, 17 predicted proteins | sample MGYA00519873_ERZ825137 | MGnify/ENA primary metagenome ERZ825137 (study PRJEB31778, sample SAMEA3449190) | human gut metagenome | biome: human gut; feature: human-associated habitat; material: faeces | place: United Kingdom | collected 2010/2012 ...
CCTGTATTACCAGTCGGAGTTTCTGCGGGCAAAAGCCGCAATAATGCTTTCGATGCCGAACAGGATCAGATAGATTGCCACCATATAGCAGATCGCTCTGAGCGTTACAAAGGAAAGCGCCGGACTAAAGATCATCACAAATCCGAGCACAAGCCCGAGAATGTTCAGAATCAGTGAGAAATAGTAATAAAACGGATTTCCAATCAAACGAATCAGGTTTGTCCTTGTCAGCTCGGATATGCAGTGGGCGATAAACCAAATCGGGAGAAGAATCGTCAGTGCCCATTTCCCGACATTGGGATTGGCGATCAGCATCACGCCGCACATAACGCTTAAAATCCCAGAGATCAACGACAGCATCGGACCGAAGCCGATAAAGCGGGAAAGCCGGGCATATACCACGAGATCTTCAATGCCCATCACAATGGCGATCACGCCGTAAATAACGACCGCTCCCGTCAGCGTGCTTTCCGGGCGGATAAAGGCAAAGATGCCAAGCAGGATCAGGAGCACGCCGACGATCAATTCGCTCCATCCAAAGCCGTTTTTTCTTTTCATACCGCATTCCCATCCTTTCTGTTCAAAATCGTCATGAATTCGCTGCCCGTAATGGTCTCTTTCTCGTAAAGATAGCTTGCAAGTTCATCCAACTTCTTGCGATTGTCTGCCAGCAGACGGCGAGCCTTTTCATGCTGCTTTTTGACAGTCTCCACGACCTTCTGATCGATTTCTTTTTGTGTATCCGCCGAGCAGGCAAGCGAGGTATCGCCGCCGAGGTACTGGTTCGTGACCGTCTCGAGCGCGACCATATCAAAATCGTCGCTCATGCCGTAGCGCGTGATCATGGCGCGGGCGAGCTTCGTCGCCTGCTCGATGTCGTTGGAGGCGCCGGTCGTGATCTCGCCGAACACGACTTCTTCGGCGGCACGGCCGCCGGTGAACGTTGCGATCTTGTTTTCGATCTCCTGCTTGGTCATAAGGTATTTGTCGCCGGTCTCGATCTGCATCGTATACCCCAGCGCGCCGGAGGTGCGCGGAATGATCGTGATCTTCTGCACGGGCGCGGAATGGGTCTGCATCGCCGCGACGAGAGCGTGGCCGATCTCGTGATAGGCAACGACCTTCTTCTCCAGATCGGAGAGGACGGCATTTTTCTTCTGGTATCCGGCGATAACGACCTCGATACTCTCCTCAAGGTCCGCCTGCGTCACGATGGTGCGCCCGTTGCGCACAGCGCGCAGCGCGGCTTCGTTGATGATATTGGCAAGCTCCGCGCCGGAAGCGCCGGAGGCCATGCGCGCGATCGTATGGAAATCCACATCCTCCGCAGGCTTGATCTTGCGGGCGTGGACTTTCAGAATGGCCTCACGTCCGGCGAGATCCGGCAGTTCGACCGGTACGCGGCGGTCAAAGCGGCCGGGGCGCGTGAGCGCGGGGTCGAGCGATTCGGGGCGGTTCGTTGCGGCGAGGATGATGACGCCGTTGTTGCTTTCAAAGCCGTCCATTTCCGTGAGAAGCTGGTTGAGCGTCTGTTCACGCTCGTCGTTGCCGCCCATCGCGCCGCCGCTGCGCTTCTGGCCGATGGCGTCGATCTCGTCGATGAACACGATGCACGGGGCCTTCTCCTTCGCCTGACTGAAAAGATCGCGCACCTTGCTCGCGCCCATGCCGACGAACATCTCCACGAACTCCGAACCGGAGATGGAGAAGAACGGCACGTTCGATTCACCGGCCACGGCCTTGGCAAGCATCGTCTTGCCCGTTCCCGGAGGGCCGACAAGGAGAATGCCCTTCGGCATCGACGCGCCGGCGTCCGTGTACTTGCTCGGATTATGGAGATAGTCCACGATCTCGGCAAGGCTTTCCTTCGCCTCGTCCTCCCCGGCGACATCGTCAAAGCGGATGCCGTGCGTGGACTGGACGTAGATTTTGGCATTGCTCTTTCCCATGCCGAAGGACATGACGTCTTTGCCGCCCATCTGATCCATGAGCTTTTTCCGCATGAACTGGCCGAAAATAACAAAGATGACCAGCGGCAGAATGAGCGTTAAGAGATAGCTCAGCACCGGCGACATGGTCTGCTCAATATCCTTGGCAAATTCCGCGCCGGAATCGTACAGGCGCTGCGTGAGCGTCGGATCGTACATAACGCCGGTCACGTAGATCGTATTGTCGTCCTTGTCGGTAAATATGATCTCCGTGTCGCTCACATCGACCTTGCCGATCTTCTTTTCGGCGATCATGCGCATAAAGGTGCTGTAATCCGTCTGCTCCACGTGCTGCCGGTTCAGAAGCGGCGCGACGAAGATGTTGAAAAGAAGCAGCGCAATGAGCGTAATGGAGTAATAATACGCCAACGGTTTTTTCGGGTTTTTGACTTCTTTCATTGTCGAACCTCCTTGGTGTTTCTATGTTATATGAAGCTGTTTTAACGGATCTTCCGGCATTCGAGATAATAGCGCTTATCCCGTGCGTTGCCCATGGAAAAGCTTTTTTTCGGCAGAGCGCCGTTTTTGAGTACGGAAAGGAAAAGCCCGCTCTTTTCGACCGGCGGCAGCAGCACCGCAGCGCAGTTCGGCTTCTCGCCGAGCGCGCGCGCCGTATCGTCGCCGTGGATATAGTCGATATAGCCGCCGTGCGCGGCGATATAGGCGCGGCAGAAGCTCTCCGCCGCCGCAACGCGCTCGCCGAGCGTTTTGTCCTTTGCTTCCCATTCCGTCCGATGCGCTGTAAATTCCGCAGCAAAAGCCGACGCATCGGTATCGAAGATCACGCGGTGGATCGGCTCAAAATCGAGCGACGGCTCATGGATGTTCTCGATCTCCACGAGCGCGAAGCGGGCGGGATCTGTCTCCCGCTCGTTTTCCGGCAGAGTCTCGCGCTTTTCCTCCCAGAACCGCTTGGCCGCGGCGAGCGAGTGGTTGCCGTCGCCGACGGCAAAGGTGAGCTTGCCGTTTTCCGCTGCGTCACCGTATTTTTCCCGCTGCAATGCCGCATTATCGAGCGCGTCGAGCGCCGACTGCACCGCCGCTTTCGTCTCCCCGCTCACGCGCCAGCCGGCGATGTGGCCGCCGCCGAGCATAAGATCAAAATCGTAGACCTTTTCCAGTGTGTCCTTCGTCTTTTCCGCGAGAGACAGGACACTGTCTGTCCGGTCGTCCATCAGAAGGAGCGTATGCGGCATTTCGAGCGGCGCGCCGCGGCGGATGTTCACGCGCGGCGGCAGACGCTCCTCTACCGTGCCCTCCGTGGAGCGGACGCTCGTACGCTGCGTTCCGGTAAAATCGTACTGCTCAAGATCGAGCGCTGCAACGAGGCCGCGGCGGACGCGTCCGTCCGACAGCGTGCGCTCTACATAGATAAAGCTGTCCGGGACCGTCTGAAAAACACCCTCCGCGAGATAGCGGCGCATCGTATCGGCAATGCGTCCGTCCGCGCCGTCGGCGCGCGCGGTGTGCAGCCACGCCTCCGGCAGCATGAGAGAAAGCGTGCTCGGCTTTTCCGCCGCACGCGCTTCCGCCGCGGCCCAGTATTCCGGTTCGGACGTAAACTGGTCGCACGCGATCACGCTCCACGCGCCCATATCCTCGGCGCGCGGGAGAAGGATATCCGTACTTGTAACGATATGCATAGGTGATTTCTCCTTTATAAAAAGAAACCCGTGGGACTATATAGTGGATAATACAGTCCCGCGGGTCGAATGTCAATCATGTACCGAGATAGGCCTTTTTTACGGCCTCGTTGTTCAGAAGGTCTTTGCCCGCGCCGGAGAGCGTGATGCATCCGGTTTCCATGACGTAGGCGGAGTCGGCGACCTTGAGCGCCATGTTCGCGTTCTGCTCGATGAGCAGAATGGATACGCCCTGGTGGTTGATCTGACGGATGATCTCAAAGATATCGCGCACAACGAGCGGCGCAAGGCCGAGCGACGGCTCGTCCATCATAATGAGCTTCGGGCGTGCCATGAGCGCGCGGCCCACAGCCAGCATCTGCTGCTCACCGCCGGAAAGCGTGCCGCCCGCCTGCCACGAGCGCTCGCGCAGGCGCGGGAAAAGGTCGTATACCCACTGGATATCGCCGGAGATGTCGTCGCTGCGGAGATACGCGCCGACCTTGAGATTTTCGAGCACCGTGAGATCGGGAAAAATGTGCCGTCCCTCCGGGACGAGCGTGATGCCTTTTTTCACGATGGTCGTGGCGTCGCGCCCGGTGATGTTGTCGCCGCGGAAGTTGATCGTGCCGCCGGAGGGCTTTACAAGCCCGGCGATTGTGCGAAGCGTCGAGCTTTTGCCCGCGCCGTTCGCGCCGATGAGCGTTACGATCTCGCCTTCATGCACATCAAAGGAAATGCCCTTGACGGCTTCAATGCCGCCGTAGTTCACGCTGAGATCGTGAATGGAGAGGATCACATCGTTCATTCTTCCGCCACCCCCAGATACGCTTCAATAACTTTCGGATCATCCTGTACAACGGCGGGCGTGCCCTGCGAGATGAGTCTGCCGAAATCGACCACATAGATGCGGTCGGAGAATTTCATAACGAGCTCCATGTGGTGCTCGATCATAAGGATCGTGAGATCGTATTTCTTCTTGATCTGCATGATGAACCGGCCGAGCTCTTCGGTCTCCTGCGGGTTCATGCCGGCGGCCGGTTCGTCGAGCAGGAGAAGCTTCGGGTCGGTCGCAAGCGCGCGGGCGATCTCCAGCCGCCGCTGCAGGCCGTACGGCAGAGACGTTGCAAGATCGTTGCGATACTGCGCGAGGTTCTGCTCTTCAAGCAGCTCCATCGTCTCCTTCTCCATGCGCCGGTCCTCCGCCACGGAGATGCGGAGCGCCGCGCTGAAAATGTTCTGCTTCGCGCGCAGATGCTTGGCTGTAAGGACGTTTTCAAACACCGTCATGGATTTCCACAGACGGATGTTCTGGAACGTGCGGGCAATGCCGAGCTTTGTGATCTGGTCGGGCGTCGGGTCGAGAATTTTATCCTTGAGATACATCTCGGCGTTCATGCCCTGATATTCCTTCTGCATCTTCCCCGTCGGATGCGCGGAGACCATGAGCTTATCCTCAAAAAACACCTTGCCGTTTGTCGGCTGGTATACGCCGGTGATGCAGTTGAAGGCCGTCGTTTTGCCCGCACCGTTGGGGCCGATGAGCGCGACGATCTCGCCCTTATCGACGTTGAGCGAGAGATTGTTCACCGCCACAACGCCGCCGAACTGCATGGTGACGTTTTCCATGCGGAGCATCGATTCACTCATGGTTTTCCCCTCCGGATACGGCCTTCTTTTTCCCGCCGAAGAGCTTTCTGCACCGAGCCGCGATGCGGTCCCAACTGAACTCCTTATCGCCCATAATGCCGGTGCGGAAGAACAGCACCACGACCATAAGGATCACGGAAAACACGACCATGCGGAAACCGGTCTTGAGCAGGGGCACGCGGAAAATGCCGATGTACGTTGTTTTGTCCAGAAAGCGCAGCCACCACTCGCGGCTGGCAATAACGAGAAACGCAGAGATAACGCTGCCCGTCACGCTGCCCATGCCGCCGATGACGACGATGAGCAGGATAAAATACGTCACGGCAATGGTGAACGTAGTGGACGACACCGCGCCGAGGAACATCGCCATCAGCGCGCCGCCGATGGCCGCGAAAAACGAGCTGATGATAAAGCTCATCTGCTTGTGCTTGGCAAGATCAATGCCCATCGCCTCCGCTGCGATCTCATCGTCGCGGATGGCCTTGAACGCGCGGCCATAGGAAGAGTTGATGATAAGGACGATCAGCGTGATGCAAACGGCGGCAACGATGAAAATGCCGTAGTAGGACGAGAAGCCGGGGATCTTCGTCAGCCCAAGAGAGCCGTTCGTAATGCGGTTGAGCGGCGAGGAGGCGACAATGATGCGGACGACCTCCGCAAAGCCGAGCGTCGCAATGGCGAGATAGTCGCTTTTGAGCTTCAGGACCGGCGCGCCGATGAGCGCGGCAAAGAGCGCGCCGACAACGCCGGCGGCAAGCAGCGCTGCGATGATCGGCAGATGGAGATCGGCAAGCCAGTCGGCAACGCCGTAAAGATAGTACACGCCGGGGCGTGCCGCTGTGGGGATCGTGAAAATGGCGTAGGTATAAGCGCCGAGCGTCATAAACCCCGCCTGACCGAGAGAAAAGAGCCCCGTGAAACCGTTGCAGAGGTTCATGGACATCGCAAGCAGCGCATAGATCGCGCCGAGCTGCAAAACCGTGCGGAACATCGACGTACGCGGAACAAGCTCGCCGGCGCAGACGATGACCGCCGCAATGCAGAGAAAACCGACGGCGGAACAGATCGTTTTTTTCTTTTGACTCATGCTCACACCTTCTCTTTCAGCTTCTCACCGAACAGGCCGGTGGGACGGACGAGCAGCACGAGGATCAGCACGACGAACGTGAAAACGTCGCTGAACTCGGAATAGGCGCTGCCCTTGATGAACGTTTCGCAAAGACCGATGAGGAAGCCGCCCACCAGCGCGCCGGGAATGGAGCCGATGCCGCCGAACACCGCGGCGACAAAGCACTTGAGCCCGGGCAGAGAACCGGCCAGCGGATACACCGACGAGCGCGGGATGAAATACAGCACCGAGCCGATGGCGGCCAGCGCGCTGCCGACGGCGAACGTGAAGCTGATGACGCGGTTGATCTTGATGCCCATGAGACAGGACGTTTCAAAATCACGCGATACCGCGCGCATCGCCATGCCGATCTTCGTCTTGCGGATGAGGAACGCCAGCGCCAGAACAAGGATCACGGTGAGGATGGGCGTAATGAACGTAACAAGCGTCGTGGAGATCTCGCCGAGCTTTACCGTTTTACTGAGAAAGCCCATCTCCGCATACGGATACGACTTTGGCTGCGCCGTGAAGAGATAGGTGGCAAAGTTCTGCAGAAAGTACGAAACGCCGATCGCCGAGATCATGATGGACATACGCGGCGCATCGCGAAGCGGCTTATAGGCAATGCGCTCGATGAATACGCCGAGCAGCACTGTGAACAGCACGACGAGCAGCAGCGATATGTACCAGGGGATGAGCAGATCCGTCATGCAGATAATCATAAAATACCCCGCCATCATGAAGATGTCTCCGTGGGCGAAGTTGATGAGTCGAAGAATACCGTAAACCATCGTGTAACCGATGGCGATCAGGGCATATATACTGCCGATGGAAATACCGTTCAGACAGTTCTGGAGAAATGCCGTCATAGAGCTTGCCTCCTCTTTCGGGTTGCCGATGCGACGGGGTAAAAGCGAATAAAGAGAATCGGCGGGGTGCCCCGCCGATTCAAAGTGTTTATGCGGATAGAAAATCAGGCAGCGGGGGTAAAGGTGCCGTCGGTCTTCTGCGTGCCGACGAACTTGAAAGCGCCGTCGGACATGATCTTGATGTAAGCCATATCCTTGTTGGCGTCGCCGTTCTCGTCGAAGGAGATGCTGCCGGTCACGCCGTCAAAGGAGACGGAGGCAAGCGCGTCGCGGACCGCCTCGCCGGTGATATCGCCGGAAACATTCTTGAGCGCCTCAATGATCGCCATGTAGGCGTCATAACCAAGCGCGGAAACCGCAGCGACCGTGTCGTTGTTGCCGTTGAGCTTGAGCGCTTCGGCATCGCTGTTCAGATACGCCTTGAAGCCCTGCACGAACTCGGAAGCATCGGCGTCGTTCTCGTCAAAGAAGGTGGACAGCGCAACGCCCTCGCAGTTTTCCACACCGGCGTTTTCCATGATGGTAGCGTTCTCCCAGGTATCGCCCGCCATGATGCGAGCCGTGATGCCCATATCACGCGCCTGCTTGATGATGATGCCGGCGGTCGTAATGGACGACGGGATGAACAGAACATCGGGGTCAGCCGCCTTGGCCGCGGTCAGGATCGCGTTAAAGTCGGTTTCGTTGGTGTTGTAGGTGCCGGTGTAAACAACTTCGCAGCCGTCCATCTTGGCAAAGGCATCGGCGAAGTAGTTCGCAAGGCCGGTGGAGTAGTCGTCGCCGTTCTGCATGATGACGGCGGCCTTCTTGCAGCCTTCGTTGTTGGCGTAGCTCGCCATAACGGTTCCCTGGAACGGGTCAAGGAAGCAGACACGGAAGTAGTAATCGTTGCCGAGCGTTACCTGCGGGTTCGTGCAGGAGCCGCCGACGGCGGGGATCTTCGCCTGCTCAAACGTGGAGCCTGCGGCGATGGATACGCCGGAGCCGTAAGAGCCGATAACGGCAATAACGCCGCTGCTCACGAGGTTCTGCGCGGCGGTAACGGCCGCGGTTTTGTCGGACTGGTTATCGACCTCAACGAGCTCGATCTTATATTCCTTGCCGTTGACCGTCACACTGGGGACGACCTTGTTGGCATAGAGCGCGCCAAGCACTTCCTGCATGCCGCCGGCGCCGTTCTCACCCGTGGCGGGCTCAAAAATGCCGATCTTCAGTACGTCGCCTTCAACGGCGGCCGCCGGGGATTCGCTGCTGCCGCAGCCGGCAAGCAGAGCGCAGATCATGCATGCGCAAAGTACGATCGCTAAAATCTTTTTCATGGTTTTTCTCCCTCTCCGGAATACGCATAGTCCGTACACCGCGGACAAATGTGTTTCCATTTCAAATATGACGGTAGTATAATACCGCCGGGAGAGAAATGCAACCCTTTTTTTCGCTAAATCGCAAAAAAATTTCAAACACACTCTTGGTTATCGTGCACGGAATTCCGGTTGTTCCCTACGGAACAGAAGGGCGTGGCGCGATAATCGGCGTCCGCCGCCTGCAATGCGCGGTTTTTCCAACCAAGAACATAGAGGTCATGTGCACGGCTCCCGAGGTCGAACAGGCGTTGGATGCTCTCATTTTCGTCTTTGACTCGTGCACTTTTGACGACAACAGGAAGAGCGGCGCTCGTTTTCATCGCCCGCAGCAGCGCCGCGCCGCGCGCATCAAATGCCAGCACACGGATGTACGGCGGTACGCCGTTCGCGTCCCCGGCCCGCACGCCGAGCGCGGCGCACATCACCATACGGCGCAGCCGCGCGTGGGCGTACCGCTTTGATTTGGCAAGATCGGCGATCTCTTCCGGGGAGCTTCCGCGGCGCGCAGCTTCGTAAAGCCGAAAATGCAGCCCCTCCGCCGCGTCCGGCACGGCAGCAAAGTCCTCCGGCGTTTTCTCCCGCAGCCGGGAGAGATACGCCGTTCGCAGACTCTCCGGAGAGACAAAGCCGTATCCGGCCTCATCCGCACGGCGAAGGACCTCCCACACCTCCCCGGGGACACGCCCGGCAAGGCTCTCTCCCGCGCGAAGAAGCGCGCGGAGCTCGGACGCGCTGCCCGCGCCGTCGTGGGTCGAGCCTTCGCGCCGGACGGGAGTATAATCAAATATATAGCCGAGCTTCGCCGCCGCGCGGATGTATTCCACGGCCAGAAGATCGTTCGGCGTATCGAGCACCGCCGCGCTCTCGCCAAGAAGAGCACGCGCCGCCCGTGCGCGCGCCGCGGCAAACGGCGTTCCGCCGGTGAGTTCGCGCTTCAGCGCTTCGGCAAATTCCGGCGTGTCGAGCACCGCCGCCGTCTTTTCGAGCGCGGAGAGATCGCCGCTCTCGCTGCCGAAGGAGAGTGCGTCGATAACGCCCGCTGCACCGAGCAGCCCCACGCCGCCGCGGGCGAAGCTCTCGGCAGAGGAAAGACTCCACGGCAGCGGCAGCTCGATCACGAGCGACACGCCGCCGCGCACCGCAGCTTCCGCGCGGGTGAACTTATCATAAGAGGCCGCCTCGCCGCGCTGCACAAAATCGCCGGACATGACCGCGGCGACGGGCGTTTCTGCGCCGCAGATCTCGCGTATTTTCCGTATCTGGTACCGGTGTCCGCTGTGAAACGGATTGTATTCCGCAACGATCCCGACCGCTTTCATATGAATCCATCCTTTTTTACTCTTGCGTTTTGATGAAAAGAACGCTAAAATAGATATTTGCAAAACAATGATACCCTGACGCGGTAAAATTTTCAACTATGGAAAGGATCCGAACCAATGAAGATTCTGGTTATCAACGCCGGCAGCTCTTCGCTGAAGTATCAGCTCATCGACATGGAGAACGAGTCTCTGCTCGCCAAAGGTCTTTGTGAGCGCATCGGCATCGACGGCCGTCTGACCCACAAGCCCCAGAACGGCAAGCCCGTTTACGAAGCGGACGTTCCGTTCCCCACCCACAAGGAAGCGATCGAGACCGTTCTTGAAAAGCTGACCAGCAAGGAATACGGCGTTGTCGAGACGATGGCGGAGATCGGCGCCGTCGGCCACCGTGTGCTCCACGGCGGCATTGAGTTCACCGAGTCCTGCGTCGTGGACGACGCGTGCGAAGCCGCCATCAAAAAGTGCTTCCCGCTCGGGCCTCTGCACAACCCCGCCAACCTCATGGGCATCAAGGCGTGCCAGGCGGCGATGCCCGGCGTGCCGCAGGTCGCCGTGTTCGACACCTCCTTCGGCATGTCCATGACGCCGGAAGCGTACATTTACGCCATTCCGTATGAGTACTACGAGAACGACTCCATCCGCCGCTACGGTTTCCACGGCACGTCCCACCGCTTCGTGTCCGCCCGCGCCTGCGAGATCATGGGCAAAAAGGGCACGCGCGTCATCAACTGCCATCTCGGCAACGGCTCCTCCGTTTCCGCGAGCATCGACGGCAAGTGCGTCGATACCTCCATGGGCCTGACGCCTCTTGAGGGTCTGCCGATGGGTACCCGCTCCGGCAATCTGGATCCCGCCATTCTCCAGTTCATCATGAATAAGTACGGCTACACCGCCGACGAGATGCTCAACATCCTCAACAAGAAGTCCGGCGTGCTCGGCATTTCCGGCGTCGGCTCCGACTTCCGCGATCTTGAGAAGGCTGCCAAAGAGGGCAACGAGCGCGCGCAGCTCGCTCTCGACAAGTTTGCCTACGAGGTCCGCAAGTATATCGGCTCCTATGCGGCTGCCATGGGCGGCGTTGATATCATCACGTTCACCGCCGGCGTCGGCGAGAACGGCCCCGATATGCGCGAGAGCATCTGCGAGGGTCTCGGGTTCCTCGGCGTCCATGTGGACCACGAGAAGAACCAGGTCCGCGGCAAGGAGACCGACATCTCCGCGGCCGACAGCACCGTGAAGGTGTACGTCATTCCGACGAACGAAGAGCTGATGATCGCGCGCGACACGCTCGCTCTCGTCACGAAGTAAGACTTTATCCCGCCCCCAGCTTTTCGGCCGGGGGCGGCTTTTTATCCGGAGGGTTCATCATGAATAAAATCCGACCGTTCCTTTGCGCGGCGCTCTCGGCGCTGCTGCTGACGGCTCTTACCGCGCCGGTCTCCGCCGCGGAGGAGGATACCATGCTGCAATTTGACGAAAATGGGGAATTCCGTATCCTTATCGTTGCCGACACGCAGGACACCGCCCGGCCGCAGGAGGCGACGCTCCGTCTGCTCAATGCGGAGCTCGACGCTGCCGACGCCGATCTCGTCGTATTCACCGGCGATCAGGTGCACGGCCCCTCGGTACGCACCGAGGCGGCGATGGAAAAGGCGCTCGACGCCATTCTCGCGCCCGTGGCCGAGCGCGGCATTCCGTTTGCCGCTGTGTTCGGCAACCACGACGACGAAGGCGGCGTGAGCAAGGAGACGCAGCTCGCCATCTATCAGAGCTATCCCGGCTGTCTCATGTCCGCCGGGCCGGACGATATCACCGGCTGCGGGAACTATAATCTGCTCGTCTGGTCTTCGGACGGCAGCCGCCCGGTGTGCAATCTCTGGTTTCTGGACAGCGGGACGTATGGCGAGAAGGGCGTTTCCAAGTACGCCCGCGTCGAGCAGGATCAGATCGACTGGTACACCTCGACCGCCGCGGCGCTCAAAGAGCAGTACGGCGAAATGCTCCCCGCCTATCTCTTCCAGCACATCATCGTTCCCGAGATTTATGATCTGCTGACGGAAGTCCCCGCCTCGGAGAAAAAGGCCGAGGGCGTTGTCAAGGGTTTTTCCAGCCATTCGGGACACTATTATAAAATGGGCGACGGCTTTACCGCCGGTCATCTCGGCGAGGCGCCCTGCCCGCCGGACATTCCCTCCGGGGAGTTTGCCGCAATGCGCGATACAGGCGATGTGGTAGCGGCATTCTTCGGGCACGACCATAAAAACGACTTTGTCGGAACGTACGAGGGCATTGATCTCGTGAACACGGCGGGCACCGGCTTTTATATTTACGGTGAGCGCGAATACCACGGCGCGCGGCTGGTCATACTGCACGAGAGCACCCCTGCGGAATACGATACGGAGATGCTCTATTATAAAGATCTCGTCTCCGAGCCGCTGCCCGGCGGGCTCACCTCCATTCACGGAAAGTATGTGGAAAACATCGTGATCGCCGCCGTTGCCGGGCTTCTTGTGCTCATCGGCGCGGGCGTATACGCCGGTGTACGCCTCTCGCGGCGCAGAAAACGCGGACAGAAACAGTAAAAGCGCGGCCTTTTCTTGGAGATCGTATTAAGGAGATCATATAAGGAAATGAGAAACTACGAGATAGAACAGGAAATGTACCGCCGGGCAGCGGAGCTCATCGAGACAAGATATCCGACCGGCTGGGGCGGCGCCGGTATCGTTCATACGTCCAAGGGCAATTATTACACCAGCGTATCCATCGAGACTGCCAACGCTTCCGCCGCTTTATGCATTGAAACGGGCGCCATGCTGGAAGCGCATAAATTCAACGAAAAAGTCACCCATTGCCTGTGTCTTGTCCGCGAAGATGAAAATTCTCCATATCAGGTGCTCTCTCCGTGCGGCATTTGTCAGGAGCGGCTGAGATTCTGGGGAGAAGACGTTCAGGTGGCGGTCACCACAGGCGGCGAAGAGATCAAATTTGTGGAATTGAAGGAATTGCAGCCCTATCACTGGACAAAAGCCTATCCCGCCGAAGAGCTTGATCACTGGAACGGTTAAAAAACGCAAAATCTTGTGTTGACAAGCCATTTTCGGCGTGGTATAGTATCAGAGCCGCATTGAAAGGGTAACTAAGTGGGGGTGACCTCCGCCCGGGAGAGCGAGTCTGCAAGAAAGGCAGGATGTAAAATGAAGCACGCAGTTATCATGACCGGCGGTAAGCAGTACCGCGTCGCCGAGAACGACGTTATCTACGTCGAGAAGCTCAACGTTGCCGATGGCGAGACCGTCACCTTTGATCAGGTTCTGGCCGTTGTCGATGAGGGCGTCAACGTGTTCGGCACCCCCGTTGTGGAAGGCGCCACCGTGACCGGCAAGATCATCAAGACCGGAAAGAGCAAGAAGATCCGTGTCTACAAGATGAAGCCCAAGAAAAACTACCGTCGCACGCAGGGCCATCGTCAGCCCTACACGAAGGTAGAGATCACCGCGATCAACGCTTGATCCGTACTATTTGACTATTGGAGGTGTGATTTAAATGGCACATAAAAAAGGCATGGGCAGCACCCGTAACGGCCGCGACAGCGAGTCGAAGCGTCTTGGTGCGAAGCGGGCCGACGGTCAGTTCGTTCTGGCCGGCAACATCCTTGTCAGACAGCGCGGAACGAAGATCCATCCGGGCACCAACGTGGGCATCGGCGGAGACGACACTCTCTACGCCCTCGTGGACGGCACGGTGAAGTTTGAGCGCATGGGCAAGGACCGCAAGAAGGTCTCTGTTTACGAAATCGCGCAGTAATTACCCAAAGAGACCGACGGGCTCGTCGGTCTCTTTTTATTTTCAAAGGCAGGTGGAACACGCATGAGCTACGGATTTGTAGATAAAGTCACCATCAGCGTTTACGCCGGCAAGGGCGGCGACGGCGCCGTAACCTTCCACCGCGAAAAGTTCGTCGCGGCGGGCGGGCCGGACGGCGGCGACGGCGGACGCGGCGGCGATGTGATCCTCGTTGTGGACGATCATATGTCCACGCTGATGGATTTCCGCTATAAGCGCAAGTTTGTCGCGGCCAACGGCGAAAACGGTCTCAACAAGCGCTGCTCCGGCAAGGACGGCGAGAACGTCACGATCCGCGTGCCGCGCGGCACGCTCGTGCGCGACAAGGCTACCGGCGGCATCATGGCCGATATGTCCACGGGCGAGCCGTTCGTCGCCGCCAAAGGCGGTCGCGGCGGCTGGGGCAACCAGCATTTCGCCACGCCGACGCGGCAGGTGCCGCGCTTTGCCAAGCCCGGCATGCCCGGCGAGAGCCACGAGCTCATTCTGGAGCTCAAGCTGCTCGCGGACGTCGGTCTTGTCGGCTTCCCGAATGTCGGAAAATCCACGCTGCTTGCGAGCGTTTCCCGCGCGCGGCCGAAGATTGCGGACTATCACTTCACGACCCTCTCCCCCAATCTCGGCGTCGTTTACGTGGCTGAGGGCGCTTCCTTCGTGCTGGCGGACATTCCCGGCATCATCGAGGGCGCAAGCGAGGGCGCGGGTCTCGGCCACGATTTTCTCCGCCACATCGACCGCTGCCGTCTGCTCATTCACGTTGTGGACGTATCCGGCAGCGAGGGGCGCGACCCCATCGAGGATTTTGAGACGATCAACCGCGAACTTGCGGACTACTCCCCTGCGCTCGCGTCGCGTCCGCAGATCGTCGCGGCGAACAAGTGCGACCTGCTCGGGGACGACCGCGAGCCGATCGAACGGCTGAAAAAACACGTCGAGGCGCAGGGCTACGAGTTCTTTGAGCTCTCCGCCGCCACGACCGCCGGAACGAAGGAGCTTATGCAGCGCGCCGCTGCCATGCTCTCCACGCTCCCCCCGATCGCGGTGTACGAGCCGGACTACGTTCCGCCCGCGCCGGATCTCGGCTCGCCCGAGGACGTGGAGATCGAAGAGGACGACGGCGTATGGTACGTCTCCGGCCCGTGGATGGACCGGCTCGTTTCGACCGTCAACTTCACCGACTACGAGAGCCGGATGTATTTCGACAAGTCGCTGCGTGACGCCGGGATCTACGAGCGCATGGAGGCGCTTGGCATCCGCGACGGCGACACCATTTCCATTTGCGGCATGACGTTTGAGTATAAATCCTGAATGATTATTCACAAACCCTCTTCCCGAACGGGAGAGGGTTTTGTGTTTTTTCGCCGATTCTGTCTTTGCGGTGTTAAAGTGTATTGACAGGTCAAAACCGTAGGGATATAATGCAGACAACTTGATTACCGAGGGAAGGAGCTCAGCCGATGCGCCGTACGTTCGCCAGCATGATGACCGAGATGTGCATGAACATGATGATGTGCATGCGCAGCTTTGCTGCGCGTTTCGATAGCCATTTGCTGACTGCTTTTCAGGGATAAAAAGGCGCAGTCCGGGAAAACCGGAGTGCGGTTTTGTGAAGCGGGATGCCAAAATGGCAGCCTGCTTTTTTGTTTGTTAGGAGGGTTCGCTTTTGATTGAGCTTCAGAATGTGACCAAGGACTTCGGCGAGGGCGAAGGGCAGATCCACGCCGTGCATGACATTTCCCTCACGATCGAGGACGGAGAAATATTCGGTATCATCGGTCTTTCCGGCGCGGGCAAATCCACGCTCGTCCGGTGCATCAACCTGCTGGAGCGTCCGACCTCCGGCTCCGTGATCGTAGACGGCAAGGATCTCACCAAGCTCCCCCAGAAGGAGCTGCTGCTCATCCGCCGCTCGATCGGGATGATCTTCCAGGGCTTCAATCTTCTCGCGCAGCGCACCGTTCTCCAGAACGTGTGCTACCCGCTGGAGATCGCCGGATGGAAGAAAAAGGAGTCTGTGGAGCGCGCTATGGAGCTTCTCTCCGTCGTCGGTCTCGCCGACCGCGCCAAGGCGTATCCCTCGCAGCTCTCCGGCGGACAGAAGCAGCGCGTCGCCATCGCCCGCGCGCTGGCAACGAAGCCCCGCTACCTTCTCTGCGACGAGGCGACGAGCGCGCTCGACCCCACGACAACGCAGTCGATTCTCTCTCTTCTCAAGGAGATCAACCGCACAATGGGCGTCACCGTGATCGTCATCACGCACGAGATGCGCGTTATTGACCAGATCTGCGACCGCGTGGCCGTCATCGACCGCGGCCAGATCGCCGAGCTCGGCGCGGTGAGCCAGGTGTTCACCAATCCGCAGTCCAAGATCGCCCGCGAGCTGATTCTCCCCGGTGTCAGCATCGCCCCGGTATTCACCCCCGGCGGAAAACGTATCCGCCTCGCCTTCAACGGCGAAACGACGCGGCACCCCGTCGTCGCCAGTCTCATTATGGAGTGCCAGGCCCCGGTCAACATCGTATCCGCGGACATTCGCGAGATCGACAGCAAAATTTATGGGCAGACGATCCTGGAGCTTCCCGCCGACGAAGCGAGCGCCGAGCGCGCCCGCGCGTGGCTGAAGCAGGACGGCGTCTCCTTTGAGGAGGTGTGATGGGATGTTCTCCTATATGTTTGTAAAGCTCTGGCAGCAGAATCTGTTTCTGTTCGGCGTGTGGCAGACGGTCTATATGACCGTGATCTCCACGGTGTTTGCCTATGTTCTCGGTCTGCCGCTGGGTCTGCTCCTTTGCGTGAGCGATAAGGACGGCATCCACCCGTTGCCGGTACTCAATAAAATTCTCAGCATCCTCATTAACGCTTTCCGCAGCGTGCCGTTCATCATTCTCATGGTGGCCATGCTGCCGGTGGCAAAGTTCATCGTCGGCACATCGCTCGGCAACAAGGCCGTGATCGTAACGCTCGTGATCGCTGCCGCGCCGTACGTGGCGCGCATGGTCGAGTCCTCCATCAAGGAGGTCGATAAGGGCGTGATCGAAGCCGCCGAAGCGATGGGCACGCCGCGATTCCAGATCATCACCAAGGTGCTCGTCCCGGAAGCGAAGCCCTCGCTCATCACGGGCGCGGTCATCTCGATGGTCACGGTGCTCGGCTATTCCGCCATGGCCGCCACGATCGGCGGCACCGGTCTCGGCCAGATCGCCATTGTTTACGGTCACCAGCGCTTCAATCAGGATATCATCTGGTTCGCCGCGCTGCTGTGCATCATCATTGTTCAGGTCATTCAGGAAGTCGGCATGTACATTGTCCGCAAGACGGACAAACGCACCTCCGCCTGATGATATAAAAAGTTTCACCCACCGAATCCGAAGAAAAGGAGAAATATCAAAATGAAAAAGATTCTTTCTGTTGTCCTCGCTCTCGCGCTGCTGCTCGCGCTGGCCGCCTGCGGCACCGCCTCCACCCCGTCCGCCACGGAAGCCCCCGCCGCTACCGAAGCTCCCGCTTCTGAAGCTCCGACCGAAGCCCCTGCCGAAGAGCCTGCCGTGAAGGAGACCATCACCGTCGGCGCTTCCTCCACCCCGCACGCCGAGATCCTTGAGCAGATCAAGCCCCTCCTCGCCGAGGAAGGCTACGATCTCAAGATCGTTGTTTTCGATGATTACGTTCTGCCCAACACCGCTCTTGAAGACGGCGAGCTCGACGCCAACTACTTCCAGCACACCCCGTATCTGAACAGCTTCAACGCCAGCAACGGCACGCACCTCGTCTCCGCCGGTCTCATCCACTATGAGCCGTTCGGTCTCTTCGGCAACGGCGTTTCCTCTCTTGACGAAGTCGCCGAGGGCGCTACCATTCTGATCCCCGCCGACGACAGCAACGAGACCCGCGCCCTGTTCCTGCTGCAGCAGGAGGGGCTGATCAAGCTCCCCGATGACGCGGACGCCGCCAAGGGCGTGAGCACGCTCGACATCATCGACGACGGCGGCTACAACATCGTCACCGTTCAGGCCGACACCGTCCCGGCCCAGCTCAAGA
>ERZ825137.3236-NODE-3236-length-17751-cov-9.593750_pt1 | contig 17751 bp, 16 predicted proteins | sample MGYA00519873_ERZ825137 | MGnify/ENA primary metagenome ERZ825137 (study PRJEB31778, sample SAMEA3449190) | human gut metagenome | biome: human gut; feature: human-associated habitat; material: faeces | place: United Kingdom | collected 2010/2012 ...
GACAGGATATAAGTTTGCTCATGGTCATACCTCCAAGATGTTTTTTGAGGTGAATCAGGCGGTCAATTTCCGGGTGATTATTGGCGGGAATCATATCGAAATCTGCCGCAAATCATTCAGAACAAGTCGTTGCGAACGGTTAGTGCGTATAAAATAGCTGGCTACAAAACGGCTACAAAATTCGTAAGGAACCTATGTGCAGCACGAAATACGTGGATTATTTGGACGAAAAGCGTATCGAGAGTGCATTTTATAACCCTAAATCAAAGTCTAAGACTTGAGTGGGAATAACCCAACGATTCCTGCGGGCTCTGTTGACACGGGTTCACTTATTAGAAGAATACACCGCCGCATCGGACAGTTTTGATGCGGCGGTTTTTGCTGTACAAGTGTTGAAACGTTTCAAAAGCTGTGCTATCATAATAGAAAGTCACAGCAAGTATTACTGATGGAGAAACTAAAAATGAAGAACGTAATTCATATTTTCGGAGCTTCCGGTTCGGGCACAACAACGCTTGGCAAAAAAATATGTTCGGAATTGGGTTATACATTAATGGATACCGACGCTTATTATTGGATTCCGACGGAACCTCCGTTCAAGCTTAAACGTCCGGCGAACGAGCGGATAGAACTGATGAAAAATGATATCAATAAATCAGCAAATGTCGTTATATCCGGTTCACTTGCAGATTGGGGAGATGAGTTGATTCCGTGTTTCACTTTGGCTGTAAGAATCGAAATGAAACAGAGTGTGCGCATGGAAAGATTGCTGAAGAGAGAGCAGGCGATTTACGGTTCGCGCATTGAACCGGGAGGGGATATGTACCGACAGCATGTTGAGTTCTTTGAATGGGCAAAATCCTACGACAGCGGCGGTGCGGAAATCAGAAGCAAGGCAAGACATGATCAGTGGCAGAAAAAGCTTTCGTGCAGGGTTCTGCATTTGGACGGTGAAGCCGAAATTAATGAAAAATTCAAAAAAGTGTCGGAAGCGCTCGGCCTTTTTGAAAAAAGAACTTGACAATTGCAGACTATTGCGATAGTATAGACTACAGAGATAGTCCGGAGGCGAAAGAATGAGAGAAAAATTGTTTGACAGTGAAGCGAAGGTTATGGAAATAATTTGGGCAAGGGGTGCGATTTCCGCAAAGGAGATCAGTTTGATTGCTGCCGACACCATCGGGTGGAACAAGAACACAACCTATACTGTCATAAAAAAACTTGAAACGAAAGGTTTTATTCGCCGTGACGAACCCGGATTCATCTGCACTCCGACGGTTACTCGGGCGGAAATGCAAAAAAAGGAGGCGGTATCACTGCTCAACAAGGTTTTCGGCGGTTCGCGCAAAGCACTGTTTTCAGCTTTGTTGGAGGATGAAAAGCTTACGGAGAGCGAAACAGACGAACTTCGACGATTGATTGAAAAAAGGTGACGACCATGCTCGGAGAGTTTTGCTATTGGATAGTTAATATGAGCATAACGGCTTCCGTTACGGGGCTTATCGTTATGGCTGCAAGAAAGATTAAAGCCGTCCCGCGCAGATTTTCCGTATTTCTGTGGATAATTCCGTTTGTGCGCATGTGGGTGCCTTTCGGCCTGAACAGCCGATACAGCCTGATGACGCTGATTTCGCAACTGACAACAAAAACCGTAACGATTTATCAGCCCGCGGATGATATCGCCTTTTCCGTAACAAACACACTAATGCTTGCAGACAGCTATTTCCCCATTGCGTATAAGGTCAATATTCTGAGCAAGGTGTTTGAAATTTCATCATTGGTTTGGATAATTTCGGCATTGGCTTTGATTCTTGCGTTGACAATACTTTATTCAACAACAAAGCATGAAATTCGGGATGCCGTTCACCTCAAGGGGAATGTTTTTCTGTCTCCGAAAGTGGAAAGTCCCGCAGTATACGGCATTATCAGGCCGCGCATCGTTTTGCCGACGTCGTTTGCGGCAGCGGAACTCAAACATATTCTACAACATGAAAAAACACATATTCGCAGACTGGATAATCTCTGGCGATTGGCAGGCTTTCTGACGGCGGCAGTTCACTGGTTCAACCCTCTTTCATGGATTTTTTTAAAAGCGTTCCTTTCGGATCTTGAACTTGCGTGCGATGAGGCCGCAACAGCAAAGTACAGTGAAGATGAGCGCAGGGAGTACGCACTTGACCTTTTGAACTGCGTTCAAAGCAAAAGCCTGTTTGTTTCGGCATTTGGAGGAGCAAAAGTGCGAACGAGAATTGAAAGCATTCTTTCGTATAAGAAAATGACAGCGTTTTCCGCAGTCGGGTTCGGACTGCTGATAATTATCATCATCTATACCCTGCTCACAAATGCAGGTTAATGAAAGGAGAATAAAATGAAAAAAATCGTGTGTTTATTGCTGGCCGCTTTGTCGGTTGTAATGTTTGCGGCGTGCACCGGCAAGCCGGAACAGACGGAAAAGCAAGCGGAAAGCCATACGGAAGCTCCCGCCGTTGACAGCGGCGAAAAGCAGCGGCTCCAACAGGTTTTGGAAACGGTCTGCTCCGCGGATGAAGCTCTGGAACTTGCGAAAAAATCGAATGCCGTTGTTTTCGAAACCAAGGGTTGTGTTTTCGGAAAAGAAACATGGGATGCGTTCTATGAAAAGGTCAGCAAGGGCGCTCCCGCAATCGTTCTGTGTGCAAATTACTACACACTGAGCAGAGAAGGCATAAGCGACGAACTGTACGAGCAGCATAAGGATAAGTACCCGCAGTTGGTCTTCAATTTGCTGGAATACGACGGCGAGACTTTTGTGCTGAGGTGGCATGAAAGCACGGCGGAATACATAGGCAACAGGGATACCTATAAATATCTGCTGCATTTCACGGGTGATGCGCCGTCGGAAGCAGCAAGGTATACACAATATGACAACTATGTTCTTGTCAACGATCCGACGGTAACTTGGGACGAAATTGTTCTCAGCATATGCAGCTCGCAGAGCTCGCAGCTTGGCGACTCCATTCCGCACCGTGTTATTTATAAAAACTATCTCGGTTGGAAGGACTGAACCGGAGAAGTAAAAATGCAGAGCCTTCCGTTTCGTTTCCGCAGCTCATATAAACGGGAAATGAAGCGGAAGGCTGAAATTTAATGCGGCGAAGCATGCTGCCGCATTGCAGCGGCGGCAAAAAGCCGAGGGTCGAAATATCAAGCTCACCGGCTGAGTTTAAGCTCGGGCATACGGCTGTTTCACTAAGAGGCGGATGATGCCGGCATTGCTTCGGTACTTTTCAGACTTAATTCACTTCAAAACATCAAAGCTTAATCCAATACCTTTGCACGGGAACCCCATCCTCGACAACTTCGTTTTCAAGCACGCCGCCGTTGTGGATGATGGATTTTGCCGAGCCGATATTGTTCCTGTCGCAGCACATCAAAACCCTGTTTATGCCGAGTTTTCTGCATTCTTGCAGCGCAAGCGAGATCATTGCCGTTGCATAACCTTTGCGGCGCTCACTCGGGCGGATACCGTCGCCGATATGGCCGCCTGTTTTCAGCAGATTTTCATTCAGATAATGTCGAATATTGACAGCGCCGACAAAGATATTTCGGTCTTTGTCAAGGCAAAACAGCGTTGTGTCCGGAACGTATCCGTCCGCATTCCCTTCCTTTATTTCAAGGTTTTGAAGATAATAATCAAAATCGTGAAAATCATTGCGGAATATTGCATAGGGGGAAGGATTTGTGCGGTTGTTTTCAATATCCGCTTTCCATTCGGTCAGCATTTCAAACAATTGTTCGCGGTATTGCGGCGTGAGCCGAACAAGTTTAATATTCACAATTAAAATTCCTCCTCATTCGGTGATAGACAGTTCAAGGGTGAAAGTCGATGTTTGCTTTTCGTGTTAACAGCAAAATCAAAACCTCCGCCGAATATTATGAGGTTCGACGGAGGCCTTTTGTTTGCGTTTGTTGATTTACGCTGAGTGGATTTTATTCCTCGGTTTTGCAGCAGGTGCCGCATTTTGCGGAAGCGTTGTCGCCCGCGCAGCTGTCATCGCAGGTGCAGTCATCGGTGCACTCGTCACAGCAGCAGTCGTCATCACAGCAGCAGTCGCCTTCTTCAAGCCTTGACTGAACGATCTGGATCAGTGCGTCCATATCCTCTTCGGCGGGGGAGACGAATTCTTCGGTGTCCTCTGCTTCATTCACAACAACCTGCATGATGTAGACGTTGGTTTCGCAGTCGCACTCCTCGTCTTCGCAGTCACATTCATCGTTGGTGTCAACGAGGACAGCGTACTCTTTGTCGTTATAATCGAAATAGTCGATAACGTCAAGCTCGAAATCGTTGCCGTCGTCATCGGTGAATACTACAAAATCTCTCTCTTCGTTCATGGTAATATCTCCTTTGGGCTTAATTTAATTGTACCCCATGCATTGTACCCCATTTCGGCGTTTATTGCAACCGGTTAAACGCATTTTTTTTCGAAAAAAAGGTCGAATCCGCGCACGCCGGATAAAAAAGCGTATTCGAAGCAGAAAACAGCCTGTCTTTTGCCGCCGCAATGACGGGATATTGCTATTGAGTTGATTTGAAACATGTGCTATACTGTTTGCATACGGTTGGAATGCCAAACCTGCATCGTTCGGTTCGGGTCCAATCAGGCCGACAGCCGAAGCGGCGGTTCTTTAATTCAGCCTGCCGACGGAACAGGCGGCTCAGTCAGCGGCAGGGCGGCAGAAAGGTGATACGAATATGAAATTTAAAAAACAGATTCCGAACATGCTCTCGGTTTTTCGGTTGATTTTAATCGGGGTTTTTATCGCGCTGTTTAAAAACGAACGTTATCTTTTGAGCTTTTTTGTTTATATTTTCGCGTTCGGAACGGATATTTTGGACGGTTGGCTTGCGCGGCGCAACAATTGGATCACAAACGTCGGCAAAGTTCTCGATCCATTGGCGGACAAGCTGATGCTGATTGCCGTTCTCGCATGTTTCTGGTTCAAAGGGGTCATTCCGCTTTATATAATGCTGATAATCCTTGCTAAGGATGCGATAATGATAATTGTCGGCGGAATCCTTTATTCAAAACATGTTGTTGTTTATGCCGATTGGTTCGGAAAGATTGCAACGGGGCTGTTTGTCGGCGCAATAACGCTCACATTTTTGCAGCTTGAATTCGGCATATGTCCGTTTTATCTTTATGCATATTTTGCAGCCATAGCGGCAGCGTTGATCTCTTTCTTCCATTACGGGATAAATACCTTTATAAGAAACAGAAAGAAAAAATAATCGCCGAAAGGCACCGCATACCCGTTTGCGGCATATCAATGGAGCAAGGCTTTTCTTTGGAGGTATTGAAATGAAGAAATTTCTTGCTCTTTTTCTTGTTCTTTTGCTGCTTGTTCCGATTGCGGCGGCATGCGGCGGTTCGGGCGAACTGCGGCATATCACGCTGAACGAGGTCACTCGCTCCGTGTTCTATGCACCGCTTTATATCGCGGTCAGCCGCGGTTATTTTGCGGAGGAGGGTATTGATCTTGAAATTGTGACCGGCGGGGGAAGCGACAAAAGCATGACCGCGCTTATATCGGGCGATGCGGATTTTGCATTGATGGGGCCGGAAACGGGTGTTTATGTTGTGAACGAGGGCAGCGCAAACCACCCGATGATTATCGGGCAGCTCACAAAGCGCGACGGCTCGTTCCTTCTTTCAAGGGAAAAAACGGATGATTTCTCGTGGGAGGATTTGCGCGGAAAATCCGTCATTGCGGGGCGTGCCGGCGGAATGCCGTATATGACTTTTATCTATGTTCTGCTGAAAAACGGATTGAAACCCGGGGAGGATGTTGAGGTTATCAACAACATTCAGTTCAACCTGATGGGCGGAGCATTCGAAGGCGGCACGGGCGACTATGTTACGCTTTTTGAACCGACAGCAACGCTTTTTGAACGCAGCGGAAGCGGGCACATCGTTGCAAATGTCGGACTCGAATCGGGCGAGGTGCCGTACACAACTTTCATGACCATGCCGGATACAATTAAAAAGGAACCGAAACTCGTTGAATCCTTCATTCGTGCGGTTTATAAGGCTCAGCTTTGGCTTAAGGACGCGACCGATGCCGAAGCGGCGGAAGCGATGCTGGAATTTTTCCCCGATGCGGATGTTGAAACGCTGAAAATCGTTGCAAACAGTTATCGAAAGACGGATTCATGGATGGCTGACCCGATCATGACGGAGGAGGCATTCACACGTTTGCAGGATATTATTGACATCAACGGTGAATTGAAGGCGAGAGTTGAGTTCGGCGAACTCGTTGACAACTCGTTTGCCGAGGCCGTTGTGAAAGGAAAATAGGGGCAAACAAAGGCAAATGAAGGAAGCTTAGGCGAACGACACGGCAGTCAACTGAGTAAATAATTATGCGTAAACCCTGCCTGTATACGTTAACGGCGGGGTTTGCGCATTGAATTCAGCACGGTGCCGAGGCCGAATGCGCAAAAACATACAGCTTTGAGCAATAACGAAACCGGGAGATAAACGAATGAGAGTGCTTGACATTGATCTTGATTTTTTCCTTGCGGACTGCTGCGAACCGGCACCGGTCGGCATACGGCCCGATGCTGCCGGGCATGAACCGTGGCAGGCGGAGAAAGTAAGGAATTTTTTGGAAAAAAACTGCGGACTGAATACGGAAAGAAAGATTCCGGGAAGGGTTTTTGAAACGCATGACGGTGCGCTGCAATTCTGGCAGGAATTGATTGCGGCCGGGCAGCTTTCCGTGCCGTTTGAGGTTGCGCATATCGATGCACACAGCGACCTCGGCATAGGCAGACCCGGACCCGGCTTTGTGCTGAATTCCGTGCTGCCCATCAGCCCTGCGGAAAGAGCGGACATCAAACGCTACTATGAAATGAAACAGCTCGATGAAGCAAATTATCTTTTGTTTGCACTTGCATTTCGGTGGATTTCACGCCTTGAAAATGTTCGAAACCCGAAGTCTCGTCCGGACATTCCGCAATTTGCATTCCGATGTGAACAGGAAAATCAGCGCGGCTGCGGAGAATATGAATTCATTCGGCTTTCAAGCTTTGTTTCGAAACTTTTTGAAGCAAAAAACGGCATTGAACCGAGAGTGGACTTCAAAGTTTTTGATGACTACACCGAGTTTTCGGCATCGGCCGAATATGATTTTGCTTCGCTTGCCGTTTCGCCGCGCTATTCCCCTGCGGAAGCCGATGTGCTTGTGAACGTTATCAAAGAATATTTTGATTTGATTTAACGGATATAATATGTTTCAAACGGAGCGGACGGCAGGCGGCATTCGAATATGCACGGATTTCCGCAATTTCGTTCCGAAAAAAACATGAGCAAACAGCGTGAACATGTGGTATAATATGATTGGCTGAATATACCGCTGTCAGTGAATTGAACACGACTTTGCGGCGGCGGAATTCGGCCGAACAAATCCCTCTGCGGGACAGAAAGGAACGGAAAAATAAATGAGCGTGTTTTCAAAAGAATACTGTGAAAAAATGCGTGTTCGCATCGATTGCGGCAATATGCTCGCCGAGGCTGTCGGCAAACACGGCATCACGGCGGAGGAAATATCGGAAATGCTGCCGCGTGCAGAGGGTGCATTTGCGGGTGTTGAAAAAAAGCGCGGAGAAATGCGCTGGCGGCTTCTGCCCGAAACTCAGCTTGAAATCCTTCCCGCCGTTGAAGAGGCAGCGGAATTCGTCAGGTCAAAAGCGGATAATTTCGTGATTCTGGGCATCGGCGGAAGCGCACTGGGTCCGATTGCGGTGCATCGTGCGCTGAATCATCTCTATCATAACGATCTTCCTTCCGAAAAACGAAAATCTCCGCGCCTTTTTGTGGAAGACAATGTTGATCCCGAGCGCATGGCTGCATTGCTCGATATGATTGATACTGACCGAACCGTGTTCAACGTTATCACAAAATCGGGCAGCACAAGCGAAACCATGGCGCAGCTGCTTATTATAACGCGAATGCTTATTGACCGTTACGGCGAAGAAGGGCTGCGCGATCACTTGATTGCAACAACCGACAAACAAAAGGGCAACCTGATAGGCATTGCAAAAAAATACAACCTGCGCACTTTTATTATTCCGGACGGCGTAGGGGGAAGATTTTCCGAACTCTGTCCTGTCGGGCTTGTTGCGGCTGCCGTCGGCGGAGCGGATGTTCGCGCACTGCTTGCGGGCGCGGGATACATGGATGAGCTTTGCTCAAACGCCGATGTGAAAAGGAACCCCGGATTGATGCTTGCCCTGCTTGAAATCATTGCGGCGGAAAAGCACGGCGCAAACATCGGCGTGCTGATGCCCTATGCGGATTCGCTGAAATTCATGGCGGATTGGTATGCGCAGCTTTGGGCGGAATCGCTGGGCAAAAAGCTCGTGAAGGACGGAAAGGTTTTGCGATTCGGACAGACTCCGGTAAAATCTCTCGGCGTTACGGATCAGCATTCGCAGGTTCAGCTTTACACCGACGGACCTTTTGACAAAACAATAACTTTCATCTCTGTTGAAAAATACCGCAGTGATGTTGCTGTTCCGCATGTTTTTGACGACATTCCGGGGATTGCGTTTCTATCCGGACACAGCTTGGGTGAGCTGATTTCCGCCGAATTCCGTGCAACCGAACACGCCGTAACCGTCAGCGGACATATGAACAAGAATATCATCATGCCCGAAGTCAACGAATTCACTCTCGGGCAGCTTATAATGCTGTTTGAAATGCAGACGGCATTCGCAGGAGAGCTGCTGGGCATCGATGCATTCGATCAGCCCGGAGTCGAGGAGGGAAAGAATGCAACTTATGCCCTGCTCGGAAAACCCGGATACGAAGCCAAACTCGACGAATTAAAAAAAGCCGAAGAGGCAAAGAAAAAACTCATCGTTTGATGCGGCGGATAAAAAGTGCGGTGCGGGGAAACGGCTTTTCGTATCGCACCGCAGATCTTGTAAACACATAAACACGAAAGGATTGCCGAAGCCACTTGCGGGCGCGGCGCGGCTTTTGAATGAGCCTTTTTGATAAGAAATACCTGAAAAGAATAGACTGGGTAACGGTCGGAATCGTGCTTGCGCTCGTTGTGTTCGGCACGATCGCACTTGCCTCTGTTCAGGCAAAGCCTTTTGACGGCACGGAACACGGCATTGCGGATTATATGGACAAGCTCAACATGGAATACCTGCAAAAGCATATAACAAACTTCCTTGTCGGACTTGCTGCAATGATAATATTTCTTGTTTTTGATTACAGCATATTCAAAACTTTTGCAATGTGGGCATACATCGGCATAATAGGCTTGCTGATGCTGCTTTTCATTTTCGGCAAGGTGCGCGGCGGTGCACAGGGCTGGTTTGTTTTCGACACGCTTGAAAGGGCAATACAGCCGGGCGAGCTGAGCAAGATCGCCTTGATCGTGATGCTTTCAAAATACGTCTCTGCCGCAATGGACAGGGACGGGCGATTGCTGAAATTCAAGGATGTTATGATTGCTCTCGGCATAACATTCGTTCCGTTCATGCTGATAGTTCTCCAACCTGATTACGGAACGGCGATTGTATTGCTTGTTATCATGGTTGTGACATTCTTCGTTGCGCAGATAAAGTGGATTTATATAATCCTTGCCGCTGTCGGAGCCGGGGTGGGGCTTCCGCTGATGTACTTTTTTGTTTTGACCCCGAAGCAGCGCGACAGAATCGATGTTTTTCTGAATCCGTCCGCCGCAAGCGACGATGCAAAGTACCATGTCGGACAGTCGCAGATGGCAATAGGTTCCGGACGGCTCACGGGCAAGGGCTTTTTCGGTGAGCAGACGCTGGCACAGCTTCGCTATGTTCCGGCAAGGCACACGGATTTCATATTCAGCGGCATAACGGAGGCGGTCGGATTCATCGGCAGTACGATACTGATTATTGTTTTCTTTGCACTGCTTTTCCGCTGGATGTATATTGCAATAAAAGCGCGGGATAATTTCGGCACCTGCCTTGTTACGGGTGTCAGCGCAATGCTTGCGGCACATATTTTCGAAAATATCGGCATGACGATGGGAATAATGCCCGTTACGGGAATTCCGCTGCCGTTTATAAGCTACGGCGGGTCGAATATGCTCACAAACATGATAGGTGTGGGTATTGTTCTGAACGTCTATATGCGTCGTCCGATGAAACGAAAACGGAAGCATGACAAAATACGCGAAAACGGCAAGACGGTCGTTGTTTAAAAAACAGAAAAGCATGTTTTGCAGGGCGGTATTCGAAGTGTCCGCTCAATCGCCCGATTTGATTGAGAGATTAATCGGATTTGAATCCATATGAATTAACGGCCATACGAATTAACGGTGAAAAAATGAATTGGGAAGGTTACAGCGAAAATGCATCCGCAGCTCTTGATGCGGCACAGGCTGCGGCGGAGGAGCTGCATCACGGCTTCATCGGCACGGAACACATTTTGATAGGTCTGCTCCGTGCGCCGGGCACGGCGGGGGAGTGCCTTCGCAAATGCGGTGCGGATGAAAGCATGGTGTTTCCGTATGCGGACACTCTTGTCGGCGGCGGAAGACATATTTTCACGGACAGCAGGGGGTTCGCACCGCCTGCAAAACGCGTATTGGAGCTTGCGCTGTATGAAGCAAAAGCATATGCAAGCCGCACAATCTGCACGAAACATATCCTTCTTGCCGTTTTGCGCGAGACGGACTGTTTTGCATCACGCATTCTCGATTCCATCGGGCTGGACAGGCAGATGCTGAAAAAGCTTTTGAACGATGAATCGCGGGAACTCGGTTCGAACGGGCGCGAAAGCCGAAAGTCGGAGCTGCTCCATGATGAAAGCGCAGCCGAAAAAACAAAAGGCAGTGCGAAGGATTCTTTAAAAAGTGATTCGGCCGAAAGACAGCCGCATGATGAAAACGTAGCCCGCGGGAAAAATAAGCCTCGGGGCGGACAGAGTTCGCCGATGTTGGAAAGCTATACCGATGACCTTACGGCAAGGGCGGCGCGGGGGGAGCTTGATCCGTTGACAGGCTGTGAAGCGCAGCTGAACAGGTTGATTCAGACACTGCTTAGGCGGAGCAAGAATAACCCTGTGCTTACGGGAAGTCCCGGCGTCGGAAAATCGGCTGTCGTTGAGGGATTTGCTCAAAGGATAGTTTCGGGTGATGTTCCTGTCGAGCTGCGTTCGTCGCGGGTGCTGCGGCTTGACTTGGGCGCACTCGTTGCGGGAACGAAATACAGGGGCGAATTTGAGGAGAGACTGAAAGCACTTCTTGACGAAACAACTCCCGAAACAATTCTTTTTATTGACGAAATACATACGATAATCGGCGCAGGTGCGGGCGAGGGCAGTCTCGATGCTGCCAATATCCTGAAACCCGCGCTTGCTCGCGGCGGGTTGAAGCTGATCGGCGCAACAACGTTTGATGAATACAGGCTCTATATCGAAAAAGATGCCGCGCTGGAACGGCGTTTTTCACCGATAGTCGTAAAAGAACCCACGCGGGAGGAAGCGATCGCAATCCTTCGCGGTTTGCGTCCGAAATACGAGGCGCATCACGGCGTTTCGATTACGGACGAGGCAGCGGAAGCCTGTGTTGATATGTCTGTTCGTTGCATTCCGGAGCGATTTCTTCCGGATAAGGCGATAGATATAATGGATGAAACAGCTTCCCGCCGGCGGCTTGCTCCGCAGAATACAGCGGAACTGCGGCAGGAAAGGGCCAGCCTCCGAATGCGTATTGAGGATGCATTGAATGAGCGGGATTTTACACTTGCGGCTGAATTAAGAAAACAGGAAAAGCAGCTCGGCGGGCCGAGAACAGCGGATGCACTTCATGCGGGAGCGGAGAATTCGGCATTCACTGCGGCTTCTTTAAAAAAGAGCTGTTGCCCGATCGTCACTGCCGGCGATGTTGCACAGACTGTTCACGAATTGACGGGGATTCCCGTAAGCAGTCTTGACGGCACCGTCCGTTCGCGGCTCTCGAAACTGGATTCGTTGATCAATGCGCACATAATCGGGCAGGAGACCGCAGTTGCTTCCGTGTGCAAAGCCCTTCGTTCCGCTTTCACATGGCGGAACGATCCCGACCGTCCGCGTGCCGCAATTGCCGTAACCGGAGCGGCAGGTTCGGGAAAAACCAAGCTTGCAGCAGTGCTTGCAGAGACATTGTATCCGGGCGAAAATGCACTTTTGCGGTTTGACATGCGCGAGTATTCCGACTATTCGGCGGTTAACACGTTGACGGGTTCACCAGCGGGTTCTGTCTCCGGCGGAAGACTGACCGAAGCCGTGCGGCGGAAGCCTTTTGCAGTGGTGCTGTTTGACGACATTCAATACGCAAACGCTGCCGTGCGTTCGCTCGTTCAAAGCATCATGCGGTGCGGCGTTTTGACCGATGCAAAAGGTAAAAACGTAAGCTTCCGCAATGCGATTGTATTCGTCACCTGCGGTGAGGGCGACAGCTTTAAACAGCGCAGGGCGGGCTTTTCGGATGAGGCAAATGCGCTGAACGGCAGCCGCGATGAGCGGGACGCAAGGCAGATACTTCCGCCGGAAATCGCTTCCGATGCGGATTGCGTTGCTGCGCTTTTGCCTGCGGCTCAAGCCGCTGTTCCCGAGATTGCAAAACTGATGCTGGATGATCTGTCCGATAAACTCAAAAAAACGGGCAGAACGGTTCGTTTCGGCGCTTCCGCCGCAAATTACATTGCAAACAAAATCGATGAAGTCGAACTTGAAAAAAACGGTGCATGGGCTGTTGCACGCTGCGTTTCGAACGAATGCGAGGATTTTATCAGCGAAAAGCTGCTTGAGGATGCCTACTGCTGCAACGACTGCACGGTAGATGTTGAAGACGGCGGGACGGGGCTTTGCATTGTTCCGCACAATACAAAAGAAAGTTGAGGTCACAGAACTATGAATATTTCACGCTTCGGTATCGGATTCAGATTCGATTCTGTTGAAAACGGAGATGAACGCGAACATGCGTTCAACCTTATTTTTTCGGCAATTGAAAGGGCGGACGTTCGTGGACTTCAATTGTTTGCGGGTCATTTTCCGGTTGATGAAAGCGACGATAAAAACATATTCACGGTTGCATTTGCAGGCGGCGGCATAAAACAAACACGCAGTCTGTTTGAAAAGCTGAACGACAATCCGCTCGTTTCGGGTGCGCTTGCGGAATACAGGCCCGTCGTTCAGACGAATGCGCTCAGACGGGCGGAGAAGCTGGCTTTTTACGGCAGATTTGACGAAAACGGAACCCTTGTCTTTAATGAAAAGGACTTGACGGAGTGCGGCTGCAAAAAAACAGAAAAGCCTGCCGTGAACCCTTTTGAAGAATACGGCGGAAGGCGTATTGACCCTGTCGGCGCAGGTATTCGAATGCTTATTGCTCCGGACAAGTTCAAGGGCAGCATGGGTGCACAGAGAGTTTGTACGATTATCAAAAATGCAGCGCGGCAATACCTTCCGGGATGCAGTGTGAGAACGCTTCCGATTGCGGACGGAGGGGACGGCACGGCCGAAACGCTTACCCGTGCTTTTAACGGAAATATGCGTTCGGTGAATGTTAATGCGCCGGACGGAAGAAAAATTGCTGCCGAATACGGTGTTCTGACCTCATTCGGTGAAAAAACGGCGGGCGCCACGGCGGTTATTGAAATGGCAAAGGCATCGGGGCTTGCGTTGATGGATGAAAATGCATTGGATCCGCTTTCTGCAACGAGCAGGGGGACGGGCGAACTTATCGCTTCAGCATTGAACGAGGGGATAAGGAATATTTTGATCGGTATAGGCGGTTCCGCAACCAACGACGGCGGAATGGGCGCGGCAGCGGCTCTCGGCGTTAAGTTTCTGGATGCGGACGGCAATGAGCTTTCGGGCTGCGGCCGAGAGCTTGCCTTGGTGCGCAAAATTGATTTGTCGGGCTTGCGCAGCGATGTTTTCGAGGCAAAGATAACCGTTATGTGTGATGTTGATAATCCTCTTACAGGCAAAAACGGCGCGACGTACACCTACGGGCCGCAAAAAGGCGCGGACGCCGAAGCATTAAACACTCTTGAAGACGGGATGAAAAACATTGCGGCCTTGTATGACGCTGCGGCAGGGAGAAAAGTGTCCGCCGAATGCGGTGCAGGCGCGGCGGGAGGCATGGGTGCAATGCTGTCGGCTCTTTTGGGCGCGGAATTGACTCACGGCTCGGCGGCGGTGCTCAATGCGGTCGGCTTTGATGCATTGCTTGGGGACACCGATCTTGTCATAACCGGAGAAGGGCAGCTTGATGCATCAAGTGCGGACAACGGGAAGGCCGTCGGCGAGGTTGTGAAACGCTGCGCCGCAAATTCCGGCGGCGCCGTGCCCGTCTTTATTGTTGCGGGAAGGCTCGGAAGGGGCTATGAACATATTTACGAGCTTGCGAATGCGGGAGTTTTTTCAACAATTGTTACGGATGAACAGCCGAATGCGGACGGAGACTGTGATGCTGAGACGCGTCTGCGCCTTGCTTCGGAACGAATGTTCCGCTGCATCGCAAGTTCTTTTTCCGTGAATTCGCAGCGCAGCGGGCGCGGAATGCGGCGATAAAACAGCTTCTTGCGCAAACACCAAAGAGAGTTTCGCAATGATATGCGATTCAACCTTTGGTTGATTTGCTGATAAACGCAGATATATCTGTGAAAAAATAGATTTCAATCAGAAATAATTTTAAAGAAACACGCAAAACAAACCGAAAGGAATAAATAATTTGCGGCGGCACGGGATTCAACCAACGGTTGAGCAGCTTTTTTGGGGTTTTCAACCACCGCTTTATTGTCATGAAAAGCTTGCGTTGCTAAAATGAGCGCGAAATTAAGAGTTGGCGCAACACAAAAACGTTTTCCAAACGTAACAGATATGCGGTGCGGCGACTCACGAAAATCAGAAAGAGGGAAAAAACCATGAAAGAAAACTTTGCAATCAAACTGCGCGAGCTGCGTAAGGCAAGCGGAATGACACAGGAACAGCTTGCTGCCGAATTCGGAGTGTCCGTTCAGGCCGTCAGCAAATGGGAAACGGCGGCTTCCTATCCCGATATTGAGTTGATGCCGCGAATTGCGGATCTTTTCGGCGTTTCGCTGGATGAGCTGCTGCGCGATGTTAAGAACGAGAAAAACATTGATGCGGGTGAAGAAATTCATACCGATGCCGAACAGCAATGCGATGCTGCCTGCAACCCGGAATCGGTTGAAGTCGAATACGAGGACGAAAACGACGATGAAAATGCCGAGGACGATGAAGAAGATGATGACGATGAAAATGACGATGACGATGAAAATGACGATGACGATGAAGAAGATGATGACGGCAGCTGCATCTTTGTGAAAAAGGGCAGAAACGGCATTGTAAGCGTCAGCACGGATGCCATAGAGGAATTCGGCAGAAAAATCGAGAGAATGGCAAAGAAAAAAGCTGAAAAAGCGGGCTGCGCATTTGAAAAAAGCGCAAAAAAACATTCGCGTTCTTCGACCCGTAATTACGGAAATCGTTTCGAATGGAGCAATATCACGATTGACGAAATGCCGGATGACAACACCCTGCGCGTTGTGCTGATGCGCGGAAAACAGATCGTGTCAAGTCAGGAATACGATCCTACGGTTTGCATTCCCGTTGAACTGAAATATGAAAAAGAGAACGGAACGGCGGGTATGTTCGGCAGGAAAGGCGGACGTACCGATTGCTCGATAAATGTTGAAATTTGGGGCAATGCCGACATCAACGGCAGTGTTAACGGTGATGTATATGCGGGCGGAAATGTGAACTGCGGTGAAATCGGCGGAGATGTCGGCGCGGGCGGCAATGTCAACTGCGGTGATATCAGCGGAGACATTTCAGCGGGCGGAAGCATTGAATGCGGCAGTATCGGCGGCGATGTCAATGCGGGCGGAAATGTCGGCTGTGCGGATGTCGGCGGCGATGTTGGAACCGGCGGAAGTGTTGAATGCGGCAAAGTCAGCGGCGATGTCAATGCGGGCAAAGATGTGAACTGCGGTGATATACTCGGACATGCGAAGACAAGCGGGAGCATGAATTGCGGAAATGTTGACGGAAACGTTGACTGCGGAGGCAATATAAGCTGCGGCGATATCGCAGGACATGCGGAGGCTCGCGGCAGTATTGACTGCAAAACAATTAAGGGCAGTGCCGAAGCAGGCAGCCGAATAATTTACAAAGGCTGAGGATTGGTTCCGGTCTTTGAAAACAAGCAGCAAAGCAGCACTCGGAACGGCATAAAAAGCAATTAAACAACACTCAGTTTCGTATATTCAGCAAAAGGCAGACGGGAAAAATCCTGTCTGCCGCTTTTGTCCTAAAACCAAAACATTGAAACTTTAGCAAATCGAATGCGATAAAACTAATCGGCGATTTCAACGGAAAGATTCGGGTTTTCGACTGCCGCGTCCGAAAACACGCGCAGCATCATGCTCCCGTAGCTGCCGAGGGCGGCAGTCAGCGCGCTCGTTCCGAAGAGAGTCACTGCAACGGGTTTGCATATTCCCGCAAGGCAGTCAAAGAGTGCATCAAGGTTTTTTCCGTAATGATCCGGAAACTGCAATGCCTCGGCAATACGCAGATGCGCATCGGTAATTCCCGCAATCGCCGTAAAGTCAATGCGGATATTCTTAATGCCGCCGCTTTGTTCGGAACGGGAGTTGTTGTGTGTGAAATCGTTATCCGATATGGTCATGGTCAATTATCCTCAATTATCCCTAAAATTTCTCAAAGACCTGCGGTTTAATTGTCCGCGTCGTAAAGCTTAATAAAGCTTTGATAATGGTCATCGGTATAAAAAATTAATCCGTCATTCGAAAAAACTATGCGTTTTGCCCCGCGTGAGGGTGCTCCGCAGGTGTCGATATCGCATTCGGTATAAAACCTTCCTTCCGCTTGCGGCAAAAGCCCCTCGTAGTTGCCGAACCTGTCCCCTCCGATGGAGCAGCCGGGCGCAAAATCCTGAAGCCCGCCGCCCTGCCAGCCGAGTTCCCGCGCCTGTTTCTTTGTTATGAAATTTGCGGGGAGATGTCCGAAAAGGTGGATGTACAGAGCAACTTCATCACGGGAACTGTATTCGCCGCTTTCTTTCACCGGCGATGAAGTCGGTTCCTGCGGAGGTGCAGTCGGCTTTGCGGAGAGCTCAATTTCGGCGGCTGTTCCGATTTCCGTGGGTTCGGTTGTGTGCAATACATCCGATATTGCAGCTGTCGGGGTATCGGGCGGGAAAACCTCTTCGGGTACGGTGCAGGCTGCAATGCCCGCAATGCTCAAAACTACAAGCAAAAACGCCGCAATGCGCCTTAAGATTCTTAAATCAGCATGTTTCAATATGATTTGCCTCCTTGTTCGGAAAAAGGTCAGGCCCAAAGGCATTTACGCAAAAAACTTCGCTCGCAGGCAGCCTTCATCCGGTGCGGTATCGGACCCACTCCGAATATGCTTTGAACGGAGCGAATACGGATATATGATAATGCCGAACGGAAAATTTTTCAACACCGTACGCGTAATAATCGGATGAAACCGTTCGAATTTGCATGTATATGTTGAAAAAACAGAGTGTTATATATAGTTAAAAATAATTTAAAAAAGGGGTTGACAAATGAGACCCAATTGAGTATAATATGGAAGTCGCTTGAAGAGCGGCACAATGGATGGGAGCATAGCTCAGCTGGGAGAGCATCTGCCTTACAAGCAGAGGGTCACA
>ERZ825137.3242-NODE-3242-length-17737-cov-9.186348_pt1 | contig 17737 bp, 11 predicted proteins | sample MGYA00519873_ERZ825137 | MGnify/ENA primary metagenome ERZ825137 (study PRJEB31778, sample SAMEA3449190) | human gut metagenome | biome: human gut; feature: human-associated habitat; material: faeces | place: United Kingdom | collected 2010/2012 ...
CTTGTCGACGACCAGGATGTCGAGCTGATGGCGCGCAAGCTCGCGCGCGATCGACACGCCCGAGATGCCGCCGCCGATGATGAGCACGTCGGGCGTCTGCCCGTCGAGCGAACGGTCGCGCAGCGCGGGAACGTGCATGGGCGCATCCTTGCCGCCGGTAAACGTGATGTCGTTGACGACATGGCACGTGGAATACTTTGTTGCGGCCATCTGACCGGCGCGCACAACGTCGTCCCAGCGATCCAGCGTGCCGCGCAGGACGATGCAGTTATCCTCCAGCGCCGCCGTGACCTTGCCGCCGAAGGCCTGATTCAGTTTCCGGTTCAAAACGGAGATCCGCATAACAGATGTGCCTCCCAATTGGTGAGTCGGTCAGCCGACCGACTGAATAGGACAAATATACCCTTTTTCCGATGCAAAGTCAAGAACGGGCCCTGCGGCAAATCTGACGAAATTTTTTTGCCATACTGGACAAAACGACCAAAAACGCGTACAATTAAATTTGCATGATTACACAAACGCAGAAAAGAGGAACGCGATATGGCCGCTCCGCGCAACGACAATGTCAAAGAGAAGATCCTCGACGCCGCGACCGGCCTGCTCGATACGCAGACGTTTGCCGACATCTCGCTGGCCGAGATCGCTGCGGCGGCTGGCGTGTCCAAGGGTACGCTGTACTACCATTATAAAAACAAAACGGATATCCTCTTCGGCATCACCAACCGCTATCTCGACCGCCAGTGGGACGATCTGATCGCGTGGACGGAGAACAAGGACAAGGACACGTCTGTGCACCGCCTGGTCAAGTACGTGGTCGAGCGCAACACCGCCTCCGCCGGCATGCGCCTGCACCTGATCCACGCCGCCATGCTCGGTGACGAGCTGCTGCTGGTGGACGTTCTTCTTGATCGAGAGCAGCACCTGATTGGGGTTCACGGGCTTGATGAGGTAGTCGGCGATCTTCGAGCCGACGGCCTTGTCCATGATGTTCTCCTCCTCGCTCTTGGTCACCATGATGACGGGCGTGGTGGGGCGCACCTCCTTGATCTTGGGGAGCGTTTCGAGTCCCGTCATGCCGGGCATCATTTCGTCGAGGATTATCAGGTCGTAGGCCCCTTCGGAAGCCATGTCGATCGCGTCGTAGCCGTTGTTGCAGGTGTCTACTTCGTAGCCCTTCTGTTTGAGGAACAGGACGTGGGGCTTCAGCAGTTCGACCTCGTCGTCCACCCAGAGTATTTTGACCATACCGTTAGCGGAATTTAGTTTGCAAAATTAGTTATTTTATTATCAAACGCAAAAACCGGGCGTTTATTGAGTCCCGTATTTTCCGGCGCGGAATATAACCGCTTCGGTGCCGGCGTGCAGGGCGGGATTTCCGCCCCTGCACGCCGGAATTCCGGATGGCGTTTTGGGTATATTTTTGTTCCCAAAAGGTCGGGGCGCTTTTGGGCGCTTAGAGACTATGTTGCTGATCCATAATTGATTGCCGTGTCGTCCGTCCGACGGAGTCCGACGGGGAATAATTGCCTGACACATAATATTTTAATTTTCGGGCGAGTTTTGCCCGATATTTGTTATCGTACTGTTCCAGTGGCAGGTAGAGGACTGCGGGAAAAATAATGAAAAAAAACTGCGGTTTGTTGGCTAAAATGTAAATAAAGCGTATATTTGCAGTCCGAATGTCTTCACACGAACTTAATAATTTAATACTATATAGAAATGACAAAGGCAGATATCGTAAGCGAAATCGCTAAGAGCACCGGAGTTGAAAAGGTGCAGGTACAGGCAATCGTTGAGGCTTTCATGGATAGCATCAAGACGTCGCTGACCAACAAGAACAACGTGTATCTCCGTGGTTTCGGCAGTTTCATCGTAAAGAAGCGCGCCAAAAAGGTTGCCCGCAACATCTCGAAGAATACGACCATCACCATTCCCGAACACAACATTCCCGCTTTCAAGCCCGCCAAGAGCTTTGCGGCGAAGGTGAAATAATTTAAATAAATAAGAACCTCAAAAAATCAAGGACTATGCCAAACGGAAAGAAGCATAAGCGACACAAGATGGCTACCCACAAACGCAAAAAACGTTTGCGTAAGAACCGTCACAAGAAAAAGTAGGGTAGCACTTTAGTGCTAAACGATAGATAAAGCTAAAGGAACCCCAAGTTCTTTTAGCTTTACCTATTTTTCAGCGGTTTTTCGTGACGGCATCCTGCTTCCGGGGCATGGGACTCGGTGCGGAGCCGCCGTTTCCGGGAGTCCTAACCTTTCCCGATCCTCTTCCGAGGGCGTTTCGGGGCGGACTCCACGATAACCGCAAAAAATAGTCCGGGGCCTTTCCGCGCCCGGACCGCGTGCCGGACGACGGGTCCGCACGGTTTTTATCCTTTGGAGTTCGCCGCCACTTCAGACCAAAAAGCGGCCTAACCGATTTCAGTATTCCGTGTCTTCGTCTCCGGAGCGCGACACACGATATAGATGAACAGAGAATTAATTGTAAACGTCAACCCGACCGAAATTTCCATCGCGTTGTGCGAGGACAAGGTCCTTGTCGAACTCAACAAGGAGCAGTGTCAGACCGGGTTCGCCGTCGGGGATATCTACCTCGGAAAAGTACGTAAGATCATGCCGGGTCTCAATGCGGCATTCGTCAATATAGGACACGAAAAGGACGCCTTTATCCATTATCTCGATCTGGGCGGTCAGTTTCTTTCGTTGCAGAAGCTCGTCGCTTCGCAGCAGCCCGGCAAACGGGGCCTGCGCGTCGAGAGCATGAAGCTCGAACCGCCCGTGGAGAAGTCGGGCAAGATCGGCGACTACCTGCAGGTCGGCCAAAACATCATGGTGCAGATCGCCAAGGAGGCCATCTCGACCAAGGGGCCCCGTCTGACGGCCGATATTTCGCTGGCCGGACGCAACGTCGTGCTGGTGCCCTTCTCGTCGAAGGTCTTCCTGTCGCAGAAGATCCGTTCGGTGGACGAGAAGAAACGCCTGAAGCGGATCGCCGCCGCCGTGCTGCCCAAGAATTTCGGCGTCATTATCCGCACGGCGGCGATGAATGCTTCGGACGCCGACGTGGAACACGACATCCGTTCGCTGGTCGACAAGTGGCACACGGCCTTGCAGAACGTCAAGAAATCGACGGCTCCGGCGCTGCTCCTGAGCGAGCAGAACCGCGCCAATACCATCATCCGCGACTCGCTCGACTCGTCGTTCTCGCAGATTACGGTCGACGACGAGACGATGTTCAACGAGATCCGCAACTATATCCGCGTCATCGCCCCCGAGAAGGAGAAGATCGTCAAACTCTATCGGGGCAAGGTGCCCATTTTCGACAATTTCGACATCTCGAAGCAGATCAAGTCGCTCTTCGCCAAATATGTCTCGCTGCGCCGCGGCGCCTACCTCATTATCGAGCATACGGAGGCCATGAACGTCATCGACGTCAATTCGGGCAACCGCACCAAGGCAGAGGACAATCAGGAGCAGACGGCGATGGACGTCAATCTGGCCGCTGCGGCCGAAATCGCCCGCCAGCTGCGTCTGCGCGACTTGGGCGGCATCGTCATCATTGACTTCATCGACCTGCGCAAGGCGCAGAACCGGCAGGCGCTCTACGACGAAATGGTGAAGCTGATGGCTACCGACAAGGCCAAGCACACGGTCCTGCCGCTCACCAAGTTCGGCTTGATGCAGATCACCCGCCAGCGGGTGCGTCCCGTGGCCGTGGAGGAGGTTTCGGACGTCTGCCCGACCTGCAACGGATCGGGCAAGATCGAACCGACGGTGCTGCTGGACAAGAAGATCGAGAACCAGATTTCGTTCCTTACGCATGACCGCGGTCACAAATATATCAAGCTGGTCGTAAGCCCCTATGTGGCCTCCTTCCTCAAGCAGGGCCTTTGGTCGCTGCGCCGCCGCTGGCAGTGGAAATACAAGGTGCGGCTGCATGTCGTCGCCGACCAGAGTCTCGGTATCGTCGAGGTCCATTACCACGACCGCAAGGACAACGACCTGATAAACAAGTAACCGTATGACTGCCCGCGAGCAGCTGGCGCAGTTCGCCGCCGGGTCGAAAGCCCTGCCCCGCCTGTGCCGCGAATATAAGAAAGAGCGCGCAACCGTCCATCTGAAAGAGCTGGTCGGCGGCGCTCTTTCGTTCTATGCCGCTGCCGCTGCGGCGAAAACCGGGGGCGTACACGTCTTCGTCGCCGAGGACCGCGACGCTGCGGCCTACCTGATGAACGACTTCTATAATCTGCTGGACGAGAAGCAGGTCTATTTCTTCCCCTCCTCCTACAAGCGTTCGGTGGCCTACGGCGCCGAAGATGCGCAGGGCGTGGTGCAGCGCACGGCGGCGATGAGCGCCGTGAAGGGCTTCACGAAAGGGTATCTGATCGTCTGCACCTATCCCGAAGCGCTGGCCGAGCGGGTCGCCGACGCCGAAACCCTCCGGCGGGACACGATCGCCGTGAAAGTCGGCGACAGTATCTCGATCGCCGTGCTGGAGGACGCGCTCGTCGATGCGAACTTCACCCGCGTCGATTTCGTCTATGAGCCGGGCCAGTATTCGGTGCGCGGCGGTATCGTGGACGTCTTCTCCTTCTCGGAAAGCAAACCCTACCGTATCGACTTTTTCGGCGACGAGGTGGACTCGATCCGCCGTTTCAACATTTCGAGCCAGCTCTCGGCCGACAAACTCGACCGGGTGGAGATCATTCCCAACCTCAATGCCGGCGATGGGGCGGCGAAGGTGTCGTTCGTGCAGTTTGCGGGCGACGCGGCGGCCTATTGGTTCTACGACGCCGATTACGTGCTGCGTCGGGTGAACGATATCCGCCGCAAGACGCTTGCCGACATGGAACGTCCTGAGGAGATCGACCGCCTGATGACCAGCCGTAACGCACTGCTCGGCGATTTGGCGAACTGCCGGATGCTCGCCCTGCGCGACAACCTGCCGGAGCGTCCCGCCACGGCGGCCGTAGAGTTCGATACGGCTCCCCAGCCTAAGTTCAACAAGAATTTCGAGATGCTGGCCGACGACATGATCCGCAATTCGCTGCGCGGGTACACGACCTATATCCTCTCGGAAAACAAGGTGCAGGTCGAGCGTCTCGAAAACATCTTTCACCAGATCGGACGCGGGCAGGCCGTCGTGCGGCCCCTTTCGGTGACGCTGCACGAGGGTTTCGTGGACAACGACCTGAAGTTGTGCCTCTATACCGATCATCAGATTTTCGACCGCTACCAGCGTTATCGCATCAACGGCGAGATCAGGCGCGACGAACAGATGACCGTCGCCGAGCTGAACCAGCTGCGGCCGGGCGACTATGTGGTGCATATCGACCACGGCGTGGGCCGCTTCGACGGGCTTGTGAAGATCAACGAAAACGGCAAGGCGCACGAGGCGATCAAGCTGGTCTACAAGGATGGAGACGTGCTGTTCGTGAACGTCCATTCGCTCCACCGCATTTCGCGCTACAAGTCGGGTGACGGCGAGCCGCCGAAGGTCTACAAGCTGGGCAACGGCGCATGGCAGAAGCTCAAGAACGCCACCAAGAAGGCCGTCAAGGATATTTCGCGCGAACTGATCGCCCTCTATGCCAAACGCAAGGCCAGCAAGGGATTCGCATTTACGCCCGACAGCTATCTGCAGCACGAGCTGGAGGCGTCGTTCCAGTGGGAGGACACGCCCGACCAGCAGACGACCGTGGCGGCCGTCAAGAGGGACATGGAGTCCGACCAGCCGATGGACCGGCTGGTCTGCGGCGACGTGGGCTTCGGCAAGACCGAGGTGGCGATCCGCGCAGCGTTCAAGGCGGCCGTGGACGGCAAGCAGGTCGCCGTGCTGGTGCCGACGACGATTCTCGCCCTGCAACACTACCGCTCGTTTTCGGAGCGTCTGCGCAACTTCCCCGTGCGGGTCGAGTATCTCAACCGCACCAAAACGGCCAAAGAGGTGTCGCAGATCCGCGCCGACCTCGAAGCGGGCCGTATCGACATCCTGATCGGCACGCACAAGATTCTGGGCAAACAGATCGTATTCCGCGATTTGGGGCTGCTGATTATCGACGAGGAGCAGAAATTCGGCGTGGCGGCCAAGGTGAAGCTGACGCAGCTGGCGGTCAACGTCGATACGCTGACTCTCACGGCGACGCCGATTCCGCGAACGCTGCAATTCTCGCTCATGGGTTCGCGCGACCTTTCGGTCATCTCGACGCCGCCGCCCAACCGGCAGCCGATTGTCACCGAATCGCACGTCTTCTCGGAGGAGATCATCCGCGACGCCGTCGAAACGGAACTCGCGCGTGGCGGACAGGTCTACTTCGTCCACAACCGCGTCGAGGACCTGATGACCATGCAGGGGCTTATCACCCGCATCTGCCCCAAGGCCCGCGTGGGCGTGGGGCACGGCAAGATGCCCGCCGAGAAGCTGGAGCGGCTGATCATGGACTTTATCTACGGGGAATTCGACGTGCTGGTCGCCACGACCATCGTCGAGAACGGCATCGACATTCCCAACGCCAATACGATCATCGTGAACAACGCCCAGAACTTCGGCCTGAGCGACCTGCACCAGCTGCGCGGACGTGTGGGCCGCAGCAATCAGAAAGCCTACTGCTACCTGCTTTCGCCGCCCGACGAACTGCTGTCGTCCGATGCGCGCCGCCGCCTGCGGGCCATCGAGGAGTTCTCCGATCTGGGATCGGGCTTCAATATCGCCATGCAGGACCTCGACATCCGCGGCGCGGGCAATCTGCTGGGAGCCGAGCAGAGCGGATTCATCGCCGATATCGGTTTCGAGACCTATCAGAAGATCATGAACGAAGCGATCGCAGAACTGCGCGCCGAGGGACTGCACGTCGCGGGCCTGAACGATTCGGAACAGGAGGTGGTCGAGCAGCTGCGCTATATCGACGACGCGCATATCGAAATCGAGGTCGAAGCCGGTCTTCCCGACTCCTATGTGGCGCAGCAGGCCGAGCGCCTGAAGCTCTACCGGGAGCTGGATTCGACCAAGAACGAGGAGGCGCTGCTGGCCTTCGGAGAGCGTCTGGTGGACCGTTTCGGCCCTCTGCCGCGTGAAACCGAAGAGCTGCTCAACGTGGTGCGCCTGCGCTGGGAGGCGATCCGGCTGGGCATGGAGCGCGTGAAGGTCAAGAACGGGCTGATGATCGTGCATTTCGTCGGCGAGCAGGACTCGCCCTACTACAAGAGCGACACTTTCATGGACCTGCTCCGCAAGGTCACGCAGAATCCCGGCAGATTTGTGTTGAAACAGCACAATAATCGTCTGGCGATGACCGTTAGGAATGTCAAAGACATTGAAGACGCATATAAAACGTTGCAGCAGCTTTGAATTTAGTAGTAGATATCGGAAACACCCTCGTGAAACTCGCTGTTTTCGACCGGGGGGAGATCGTTTTTCAGCGCTGCGTGGAGCGGCTGCATCCGTCGATGCTCGAAGAGCTGTTCGCGGCATGGCCCGTGCGCCGGGCCGTCGTGGCTTCGACGCGCGGCGAAGTGGACGAAGTAGCCGATCTGCTCCGGCCGCGCGTGGAGTATCTGCTGGAGTTCTCTTCGCAGACGCCCGTACCCATCGGCAACGCCTACTTGACGCCCGAAACGCTGGGCCGCGACCGGCTGGCCGCGGCGGTCGGCGCCACGGTGCTTTATCCGGGCCGCAACGTGCTGATCGTCGATTTCGGTACGGCGGTGACCATCGATCTGGTGACGGCCGACGCAACGTTTCGCGGCGGGTGCATATCGCCGGGCATGAAGACCCGTTTCAGGGCGCTGCACGACTATACGGCCAAACTGCCGCTCTGCGCCGCGACCGAAAGCGAAGAGCTTGCGGGGCTTACCACCCGGCAGGCCATCGAGTTGGGCGTGATGAACGGAATCGCGTTCGAAATCGAAGGCTATGCGGCCCGCATGCGCAGCCAAATAGACGATTTATGCGTAATTTTTACCGGAGGAGACGCGAATTTCTTTGTTAAACGAATTAAAAATACGATATTTGCAAATTGTAATCTGGTTTTTTGCGGATTGAATAGAATTTTAGAGTACAATGCAAGTGAAGAACACCTTAATTAAACTGGTTGTCATTGCAGCCGTGATGATTCCCTGCGCCGCTGCGGCTCAGACAAGCAGTATTAACGCATTCTCTCCCTACACGATGTACGGCATCGGCGAACAGAACACGCCCGGTACCCTGCCGATGCGTTCGATGGGCGGTGTAGGTGTGGCCATGCGCAGTTCGGGCGTGGTCAATCTGCTCAATCCGGCGGCTTTCAGCGCCGCGCCGCAGAAGAGTTTCCTCTTCAACTTCGGGCTGGAGGGCCAGAATTACTACAACTCCCAGAAGGTCGACGGCATGTCGAAAAGCACGGCCTACAACACCTTCAACTTCCACGACATCGCATTTCAGCTGCCGCTGGCCAAGAAGCTCGGTCTGGGCTTCAGCCTCACGCCTTACAGTTCGGTAGGCTACCGCACCAAATACACCCATGACTACGATCCGTCCGATCCCGTATGGGGCAACGTCGGCCGCGCGCAGTACGTCTATCAGGGCGAGGGCGACGTGACGGAGGTCAAACTCGGCGTCGGCTGGGAACTTTTCAAGAACTTCTCGCTGGGTATCGCCGCGCAGTATTACTGGGGCGATATCGACCGTTCGTTCGTGATGACCCCGACCCCGATCACGGGCGACGGCTCCTACTCTTCGACGGTAGGCACCGACAACTACAGTATTTCGAGCATCAAGGGACAGATCGGCGTGCAGTGGAACGCCATCCTGAATCAGAAACGCGCCCTGACGCTGGGCGCCGCCTATGATTTCGGCGGCGACCTCAATCCCACGGTGACGAAAAATATCTATGTGGGCGACCTCTACAACTCCAGCGTAAAGGGCGATACGACGCATTTGGCACTCGTATTGCCCCGTCAGCTTTCGGTGGGCGCCTTCTACCAGACCTCCAAGTGGACGATGGGGGTGGATTACGTCTATCAGGACTGGGGCGGCCGCAACAGGCAGACCGAATCCACCGGCGTCAGCGGACCGGACCGGAGCGCCTTTGCGGTGGCGTATACCGATACGCATACGATCAAGGCCGGCGTGGAGTACACCCCCAACCGCTACGATGTGCGCAATTTCCTGAAACGCTGGTCCTACAGAGCCGGATTCCGTTACGGAACCCACAACCAGACCTACAACGGCGACAAACTGGGACAGTATGCCGTGACGCTGGGCGTCGGCGTGCCCGTGAAGTTCCTCGCCATCTCGTCCATAGACGTCGGCGTCGAATACGGCCGCCGCGGTTACAACTTGGCCGAACGCCTCGGACTGGTGCGGCAGCAGTATTTCAAATTCTCGATCGGCTTCACGCTCTTTGCCGGCAGCGAGAACGGCGAGTACTGGTTCCTGCGGCCTAAATACGATTAGTTTTTGACCCGAAAATTTGCACTTTTGGAGAACCGGCAGTAAATTGCATTGGATTTCGGTAGATCCGACGGACACTAAAACATACAAAATTAAATACAAAAATTAATCTCTGACCGATGAAAAACGTTAAAATTCTGCTTTCCGCTGCTCTTGTATTCGTAGGGGCGACGGCTCTGGCTCAGGACTTCAGCGCTCCGCAGTACGAGAAGTGGGGAGACACGCCCGAACAACGCGAAAAGAACATTCTGAACAGCAATTTCCTCAAGGAGTCGTGCGACAACCGCGACTACAATGCCGCTGCTCATTATCTGAATGAACTCATCAACAGCGTTCCGACCGCTTCGGTCTCGTTCTACCAGCGCGGCGCCGTGATTTATAAGAACAAGATCAACCGCGCCAAGAGCGTTGCCGAGAAGAATACGTATATCGACTCGCTGATGCTCATGTACGATCTGCGCGCCAAATATTTCGGTGACCATCCCAAGCAGGGCACCGCTTTCATTCTCGACCAGAAGGCGCGCGAGTACCTGCGCTACAAGCCCAGCGACCGCAAGGGTATCCGTGAGGCGTTCCGTGCCGCGATCGAGGCCGGCGGCGACAACACCGATCCCGAAACCGTCGTGGCTTATTTCAGCAACCTCTGCGATGACTACAAGAACACTGACGAGGTGCTGCCCGACGAGATCATCGCCGAGTACGACCGTCTGACGCCGTTCTTCGAGAAGAATCCCAATGCCAACGAGTACAAGGCACAGTTCGACGCCGCGTTCGGTCTGAGCGGTGCCGCAAGCTGCGAGAACCTCGAAAAGCTCTTCCGCGGCAAGCTCGAAGCGGCTCCCGACGACGAGGCGCTGCTGGCGCAGGCCGTGGCGCTGATGTCGCGCGCCAAGTGCGACGGCGACTTCTATTTCACGCTCGCAGAGAAATACTATGCCGTGAAACCCTCTTCGGAGACCGCCATGTTCCTTGCGCAGGCTTTCCAGAGCAAGGGCGATTACGCCAAGGCGATCAAATACCTCAACGAGGCGCTTGCCGTCGAGCAGGATCCTGCGGAGCGTCAGCTGCTGCTGGTGCGCATCGCGCTGATCGACTTGGTTGCAAACGATATCCCCGGAGCCGCTTCCGCTGCGCGTCAGGCCCGCGACCTGAATCCTGAGGACGGCGTGCCCTATTACGTGCTGGCCCAGTGCTATGCCATTTCGGCAGCCAACTGCGGCGGTTTTGCCGGTCAGGCCACTTTCTGGGCCGCTTACGACACGATGTCGAAGGCCATCGAACTGCTGCCCTCGGATTCGGAGTACCTCGAATCCGCCAAAACGTCGCTGAATGCGTTCCGCAGCCGTTTCCCGACTTCGGAGGAGTGCTTCTTCAACGAGCTGCAGGCCGGCTCCCGCTATACCGTGACCTGCGGTACGGCCGCCGGTGTCGTGACTTCCGTACGTCCCCGCTAATTAATGAACAGGCTCATCGCAAGATACGCCATGGTAGCACTCTCCGTTATGGGGAGTGCTATCTTGCTATTCTCCTGCGAACGCGAAGAGGCGGAGGATGCCGCGGCTTCCGAAGAGACGATGAGAACCGAATACAGCGAAAACCTGTCGATCGTCGAATCGAAGAACGGCCGCCGCTCCTACCATTTCGTAACTCCGCTGGTCGAGGGCTATTCGCTGGCCCGCGAACCCTACCGCGAGTTCCGCAAGGGGGTCAAGATCACCACTTATAAGGATGATTCGCTCTCTACGGTCGATGCCGTGCTGACGGCCAATTACGCCATCTACTACGAGAACCGCAAATTGTGGGAGGCCAAAGGCAATGTCGTGGTCGTCAAATCGGATGGCAAGAACCTCTACACGCAGCAGTTGTTCTGGAATCAGCAGACCAAGAAGATCTATTCGAACGTCGATTCGAAAATCGTGCAGAACGACGGACGCGACGTCTTTATCGGCGAAGGTTTCGAATCCGACGAGGAGTTCAAGGACTGGCGTTTCCGCCGTATGAAAGGCCGCATGGAGGTCGAGGTCAAACCCACCGAACAGGAGGTCGAGGTCGTTCCCGATTCGACTGCCGGAGGCCGGACAGGGGCGTCGGGACCTGTCCCTGCGCAGCAGTCCGGCAAAACCGCCGTTGCATCCGCCGGCGAGCCTATGCCCGAACCCGCTGTCAAGCCCGCCGTCGCTCCGGTTCCGGTCCGGCGGCCCGTTCGCAGGGATGCGCCCGGCAGACCGGCGTCCGCAGGGGAGCCTGCCGAAGCCCGGCCCAGAACGGAACAGCAGCAGATGAAGCCGGTGGATCTGAAACTGGACGATGACGAGATACAATCAACCCAATAAGAGATGCTTACTTCGGTCATACTGATTGTCCTGATGCTGTTGCTGTCGGCATTCTTTTCGGGTATGGAGATCGCTTTTACGAGCAAGAACCGCCTGAAACTGGAGATCGACCGCAAGCAGAGCCGCATGTTCGACCGCATAGCGGATATATTCTCCCGCCACCCCGGACAGTATATCACCACGATTCTGGTGGGCAACAATATCGCGCTGGTCATCTACTCGCTCTACATGTCGCTGCTGCTGCGCGGTATTTTCTACGCGCTGGGGTGGGAGAGCATCGCCCGGAACGGTTCCGTGGCGATCGAAACCGCCGTTTCGACCGTCATCATCATCTTTTTCGCGGAATTCCTGCCCAAGTCGGTCTTCCGCAACAATCCGAACTTCTATTACCGCGCGCTGGCGCCGGTAATCTATTTCTTCTATTTGCTGCTCTATCCGATCGCGCGGCTGACGACGCTCATTTCGCACGGTATCCTGCGTCTGACGGGCCGCCGCGTCGAAGAGCGGACGACGACGCACAGTTTCGACCGCGAGGACCTCGCGTCGCTGCTCGACACCAACAGTTCCGAGCCGCGTCCCGAACCCGACAACGAGCTGAAGCTGTTCCAGAACGCGTTGGATTTCGCCGACCTGCGGGTGCGCGACTGCATGGTGCCGCGCGTGGACGTCGAGGCCGTGGACATTGACGATACGACCATCGAACAGCTCACGGCGCGTTTCGTCGATTCCAAGTATTCGCGTATCTTCGTCTGGCGCAAGAGCATCGACAACATCATCGGCTATATCAACTCGAAGAGTCTGTTCACCCGTCCGGCCGGTATTTCCGACGTGATGATGCAGGTTAATTTCGTCCCTGAGACCATGCCGCTGCAACTGGTGCTGCAGAACTTTATCAAGCACCGCACCAACATCGCCGTGGTGATCGACGAGTTCGGCGGCACGGCGGGCGTCATTTCGCTCGAAGACGTGCTGGAACAGATTTTCGGCGAGATCGAGGACGAGCACGACGTGCCCGACCTGACCGAAAAGCAGGTCGGTCCCGACGAGTATGTCCTCTCGTGCCGTCTCGAAGTGAAATACCTCAATGAGAAATACGGTCTGGGTATCGAGGAGAGCCGCGAATACGATACGCTGGCGGGTTTCATCATCTTCAATTACGAGGGGATTCCCACGGCCGGCGAGACCGTTTTCGTCGGCGGTCTGCAGGTGCGAATCCTGCGTACGACGCGTTCGCGGATCGACTTGGCGCGGGTCCGGAAGTTGTGAGAATTTTTATGGCATAATAAGGGCCTTTTCCGAATAAATTTACTACCTTTGACTGCTAATTCGAAACAATACGAATAATTTACAATTTATATGGCAAGTTTAAACACTTTACGCACCAAGTTCGGCATCGTGCTGTCGATTGTCATCGCAGGCGCCCTCTTGGCTTTCATTCTCTCCCTGAAGACCGAAATGGGCTTCTCAGGCAACGACCCCCGGGTCGGTGTTATCGACGGTGAAAAGATCAACTATTCGGAGTATTACAACCAGTATGAGCAGGTCAAGGCGCAGAGCGGTGCTCAGGAGAGCAACGAACAGCAGTCGGCGATGCTTGCCAACGCTGCATGGCAGGCCCTGATCGGCAAATACGTGCTGACTCCCGGATTCGACAAGATGGGCCTTCGCGTTACCGAGCCTGAACGTATGTCGATGGTCAGCGGCCAGCATCCTTCGCAGGCTTTCTACAATGCCTTCGCGGATCCCCGCACGGGTGAGTACAACGTCGCCGCCGTTCACCAGTTCCTCTCCGAGGCCGAAGCCAACGCGCAGGCGCAGCAGGCTTGGGCGCAGCTCAACGAGCAGGCCCGCATGGAGCGCGAGGTCGCCAAGTTCCTCGGCCTGATCAAGGGCGGTGTGTATGTCAATTCGCTCGAAGTGGCCAACGGTGTGAACTCCGCCAACAACACCTATGCCGGCAAGTGGGCCGGTAAGAAATACTCGGCCGTTCCCGATTCGCTGATTCAGCTCAAGTCGAGCGACATCAAGGCGTATTACAACAGCCACAAGAACATGTTCAAGCAGACGCCGTCGCGTGCGCTTTCGTATGTCGTGTTCGAGGTTTCTCCGACCGACGACGACATGCTGGCGCTCGAAAAGAGCGTCGCCGAGGTCGGCGCGCAGTTCGCCGCCACCGAAGAGCTGAAGTCGTTTGTCCGCGCCAACCGCAATGGCAAAATCGCCGACAACTACGTCTCGGCGAAGCAGCTTTCGGAAGAGGAGGCCAAGGCCCTGCTCGACGGCGCCACCTACGGTCCCGTACTGAAGAACAACGAGTGGACGATGGCCCGCGCGCTGGATACCAAGATCGTTCCCGACTCGATGGGCATCCGCCACATCGTACTTCCCTATACGCAGGAGGCGCTGGCCGACAGTCTGCTGACCGTGCTCAAGGGCGGTGCCGATTTCGCTCAGGTCGCTGCGCAGTATTCGGTTTATGACGCTACCGCCGCCAACGGCGGCGAGGTGGGCGTCATGCCGTTCTCGGCCTTTTCGGGCGAATTCGCTGCAGCGCTTGCCAATGCGAAAACCGGCGATATCGTGAAGATCGCTTCCGGCGACGCCATTCAGCTGATGCAGGTTTACCGTGCCGACAAACCGTCGAAGCACGTTCAGGTCGCTTCGATCACCTATCCGGTCGAGGCTTCGGCCGCTACCCGCCGCGACATCCACAATCAGGCCGGCACCTTCTCTGTGAACGCCAAAGGTTCGGTCGAAGCGTTCAACGACGCCGCTTCGGCTGCCGCCGTTACGCCGCGCATCGCGTCGCTGGCGCAGGGCGAGCGTACGATCCGCGGTCTTGAGGATTCGCGCGACGTCGCCCGCTGGGCTTACGGCGCCGAGGTGGGCGATGTTTCCGAAATCTTCCCGGTAGGCAAGGATTATGTGATCGCCATGCTGACCGAGATCGACGACAACGAATTCGCTCCCCTCGAAAAGGTTTCGGCACAGATCCGTGCTCAGGTACTCCGCGACAAGAAGTACGACTATATCGTGAAGGAGCTCTCCGGCTCTACGCTCGACGAGCAGGCCAAGAGTCTCGGAACCGAAGTCGCAGACTTCGACAACGTGACCTTCGGGGCTTTCTATGTGAACGGTCCCGGTTTCGAGCCCCGTCTGATCGGCGCTATCTCGTCTACGACCGAGAAAGGCGTTCTCTCGGCTCCGGTCAAAGGTCTGAGCGGCGTATATGTCTTCGAGGTGGATGACATCCAGACCTCGGACAAGCAGACTGCCGAAGGCGAGAAGGTGCGTGCGCAGGCTATGGCCGAGAGCATGGCCCAGCAGTTCTCGGTGCAGGCTATCCAGCAGATGGCCAAGATTCAGGACCTGCGCGGAAAATATTTCTAAACCCGATTTTCGAGACATAAAAGAACGCCGGAGTATTCCGGCGTTCTTTTTGTTATTTTTGCGTATATTTAGGAGTCGTATTGAAACTTATCGCATACCGTTATGAATAATTTCATTTATCACAATCCTACGAAACTGGTTTTCGGCAAAGGACAGATCGCCAGACTCGGCAAACTGATCCCTGCCGACAAGAAGATCATGATTACCTTCGGCGGCGGCAGCGTGCGCCGCAACGGGGTTTACGATCAGGTCTTGAAGGCGCTCGAAGGGCGCGACTGGGTCGAGTTCTGGGGCATCGAACCCAATCCCTCCGTCGAGACGGTCCGCGAGGCCGTGGCTTTGGGCCGTGAGAACGGTTCCGACTTCCTGCTGGCCGTGGGCGGCGGATCGGTCATCGACGGTACGAAACTCATCGCTGCGGGCCTGCTCTACGACGGCGATCCGTGGGATATCGTGCTCAAGGGACAGGCGGATAAAACCGTTCCGCTGGGCACCGTCCTCACGATGTCGGCCACGGGTTCGGAGATGAATTCGGGTTCGGTCATTTCGCGTCAGGAAACCAAGGAGAAGTACGCCTTTTACGGCGATTATCCGGTCTTCTCGATTCTCGATCCCGAAACCCTCTACTCGCTGCCGCAGCGGCAGATCGCCTGCGGGCTCTCCGATACCTTCGTACATGTGCTGGAACAGTATATGACCACGCCCGGCCAGTCGCGTCTGATGGACCGCTGGGCCGAGGGCATCCTGCATACGGTGATCGAAATCGCTCCGAAAATCCGGGAGAACCAGCATGATTATGCCGTGATGTCGGAGTATATGCTGGGGGCGACGCTGGCGCTGAACGACATGATCCGCATGGGCGTGACGCAGGACTGGGCGACGCATATGATCGGTCACGAGCTGACGGCCCTGCACGGACTGACACACGGTGCGACGCTGGCGATTGTCATCAATGGCACCCTGCGCGTGCTCCGGGAGCAGAAGCGCGGAAAACTGCTCCAATACGGCGAACGGATCTGGGGCATTGCCGACGGTTCGGAAGAGGAGCGCATCGACCGTACGCTCGAAGCCACCGAAAAATTCTTCCGTTCGCTGGGGCTTTCGACCCGGCTTTCGGAGGAGGGGATCGGCGAAACGACGATCGCGGAGATCGAACGCCGCTTCAATGCCTCCGGCGTCAAGTACGGCGAAGCGCAGAATGTAGACGGCGCCGCGGCGCGCCGGATACTCGAAGCGTGCATGTAGGCCGTTCGCACCGGATTTAAGCAGAGGGGCTGTCTGACAAGTCCCCGAAATTGGAAATCACCCCTGCCAGAGTTTTATCTGACGGGGGTGAAATTCTAAAAATCGGACTTGTTAGACAGCTCCTTTTGTTTTCGGAGGTGCGCTTCGTGTAAATCGGTCGGTTTTTGCGAAAGCAGGGAATTTCGTCATAGTCCGCCTTTCCGCTCTTTTCCCCGAACGGATAAAAAATACCCTCCGGGAAACCGGAGGGTATCGCTATTGCTTTCAGTCGCTTTAGTCGGCGAGCAGAATTTCGAGTATCTTGATAGCTGCGGTGGCGATCGGCGTACCGGGGCCGAAGATGGCGGCGGCGCCGTCCTTATACAGCTGGTCGTAGTCCTGTGCGGGGATCACGCCGCCGACGATGACGATGATGTCTTCGCGGCCGAGCTTCTTCAGCTCTGCGATGATCTGCGGCACGAGGGTCAGGTGGCCTGCGGCCAGCGACGAGACGCCCACTACATGCACGTCGTTCTCGACGGCCTGCTTGGCGGCCTCTTCGGGAGTCTGGAACAGCGGGCCCATATCGACGTCGAAGCCGATGTCGGCGTAACCCGTGGCAACTACCTTGGCACCGCGGTCGTGGCCGTCCTGACCGAGCTTGGCGATCATGACGCGCGGCTGACGGCCCTCTTTCTTGGCGAACTCGGCGCACAACTCCTTGGCGCGCTCGAACTGTTTGTCGTTTTTCACTTCTGAACTGTATACACCTGAGATGGAACGGATAACTGCTTTGTAGCGGCCTACGACGACTTCGCAGGCATCGGAGATCTCGCCCAGCGAAGCGCGGACCTTGGCGGCCTCGACGGCCAGCTCCAGCAGGTTGCCCTGCTTGGTCTTCACGCACTCGGTGATCGCGGCCAGCGCCTTCTTCACGGCGGCTTCGTCGCGGTTGGCGCGCAACTCCTTCAGACGCTTGATCTGGCTCTCGCGTACGGCGGTGTTGTCCACTGCGAGGATGTCGATCGGAGCCTCTTTTTCCAGACGGTATTCGTTCACGCCGATGATCTTCTCGGTGCCGGAGTCGATGCGGGCCTGCTTGCGGGCCGCTGCCTCCTCGATACGCATCTTCGGAATGCCGGTCTCGATAGCCTTGGCCATGCCGCCCAGCTTCTCGACCTCCTGAATACGCTCCCAAGCCTTGTCGGCGATCTCCTGCGTCAGCGATTCGACGTAGTACGAACCTGCCCACGGGTCAACCTCGCGGCAGACGTTGGTCTCCTCCTGAATGTAAATCTGCGTGTTACGCGCAATACGCGCCGAGAAGTCGGTCGGCAGGGCGATCGCCT
>ERZ825137.3244-NODE-3244-length-17723-cov-5.760075_pt1 | contig 17723 bp, 13 predicted proteins | sample MGYA00519873_ERZ825137 | MGnify/ENA primary metagenome ERZ825137 (study PRJEB31778, sample SAMEA3449190) | human gut metagenome | biome: human gut; feature: human-associated habitat; material: faeces | place: United Kingdom | collected 2010/2012 ...
AGAAAATGAATATGGAAATTTCAGGTGGAGATGGAGGTAATCTGATTTTAAAGGAACTTGCGATGAACGATTTACATTCCAGGATTACGGCACTTGGGGTGACTCCGGATGATAAATGGCTTAATGAATATGAATTGAAACTGAAAGGCACAGATAGTTTTGGCAATCCAGTGAGTTTTGAAGGTGCAGGATTTGGACCGGAAAATGAATTGAGGTTCGAAACCAGTGTTTTTGGTGACTATGAAGAAGGCGATGTAGTTGATGAGGATAACTTCCAGATGTCGCTGCCAGACAAAAACTGTCAATATCTCGATTTACAATTGTATCAGAGAAAAATCCGGTGGGATTTACAATCAGCAGAACAACTGGATGATGAATATTATGTACAGGAAAAAACTGATTCTGACGAGATATATTCAAAAGAAAATAATTATGGATGGGAACCGGTTGGGGAGAAGTTTCGAATCCAAATAGATGAAGATTTAGATATTGCTGATAAAATTATTGGTGGTGCTGGTGAACCAACATATATAGATCTTAAGTAACCATTCAGCAGTCTATTATCTTGCAAGGATGCTGAACAGTTACTAAAAGATAGGTAGTGTAAAATAGTTTGTATTTTTTATGGCAGTTGCAAAGGAACAAATTCGACAGATCATCTCAGAAAACAACATTAATAGCGTTGCAGATATATACACGCTTCTGAAAGACAGTTTCAAGGATATCCTGCAGGAGCTGATGGAGGCAGAACTGGATGCAACTCTTGGCTACGAGAAAAACCATAAGGGAGATCTACAGACAGACAATAAAAGAAATGGTCATTCTACAAAAAACTTAAAGAGTCAATACGGTGAATTTCAAATCGACGTACCAAGAGACCGTAACGGTGAGTTTGAACCAAAACTCATCCCTAAATACCAGAGAGATATTTCCGGGATTGAGGAAAAAGTGATCTCTTTATATGCCCGTGGTATGAGTACACGTGACATCCACGACCAGCTCCAGGATCTTTATGGAATTGAGCTGTCAGCTGAAATGGTCAGCAAGATCACAGACAAGATACTTCCTCAGGTTAAGGAATGGCAGTCCCGTCCTCTGAACCCGGTTTATCCGTTTGTCTTTATGGACTGTATTCATTATAAAGTACGTGAGGATGGCAGAATCCTGAGTCGTGCTGCGTATGTAGTTCTTGGCGTTACAGTGGAGGGATACAAAGATATCCTCAGCATCACAGTAGGCGCAAATGAAACCAGCAAGTTCTGGCTTGGGATGCTTAATGATCTTAAGAACCGCGGAGTAAAAGATGTCCTTTTCTTCTGCGTGGATGGTCTTCCGGGTTTTAAAGAAGCTATTCAGGCAGTTTATCCGCAGGCAGAGATCCAGAGATGTGTGATCCATATGCTACGCAATTCTTTCAAATATGTAAATTATAATGATCTGAAAAAGTTTTCCTCAGATTTCAAAGAAGTGTACAATGCTCCGAACGAAACAGCCGCTTTAACAGAGCTGGAGAACATGAAAGAAAAATGGGGGAAGAAATATCCGTACGCGATCAGTAACTGGGAAAATAATTGGGAAGATGTAAGTTCCTTTTTCCAGTTTTCTAATGATATCAGACGCATTATGTACACGACAAATATCATAGAAGGATTGAACCGCCAGTATCGGAAAGTCACGAAAACGAAAAGCGTATTCCCAAGCGATTCTGCATTGGAAAAGATGCTGTATCTTGCCAGCGAGAACGTAGTCAAAAAGTGGACGCAGAGATACCGGAACTGGGATCAGGTATTGAATCAGCTGATAGTCCTTTACGGAGAACGGCTTACTGCTTATCTGTAAGAGAAAAGAAAAGCAGGAATGGGGAAGCTCTTTTAAGCCCCTCATTCCTGCTCTCTGTCTATTCCTTCGGCATTTATATTATTGCCAGAAATTTCCGATCCTATTCCAGAGGTCGGGTGTGGGCAGAGCCCACAAAAGGCAATAATCATGATGCCTTACTTGTCATGCAAAAAAATCGAAAATGATGTATATAATTTTCCTACATGGCAATACTGTAAGTACAAAGATATATTCGACAGCCGCATAATCATTAATTCGACAGCAAAATTTTACATATCTATTTCTTATCAGAAAGATTTACTTTCCATAGACACAAGAATTTTTACACCCTCTCAAAAAGATACTATATGAATCTATTATACTGATCCACATAGTATCTTTTTCAGGCAATCTACAATATTTCCAACAAATATTTCTTCTTAATCTTCTACTTTTCAATCTTCTCTTTTTTTCTGGGTTTTCTCTGCATTACTGTATGCCATGGCATAAAAGATTTCCTGGGAATTGAGTTTGACATCATTCAGGCTTCTGTCTGCATAATTTCCGGTTTCTGTCAGTCTCTTTCCTTTTTCATCATCATTCATCATTGTCTCGAACATCCAGTCCAGACGTTCCTTTAATTTCTCATTAAGAACCGGAGCAGCCACCTCCACACGACGGACTGTATTTCTTGTCATAAAGTCAGCAGATGCAATATATATTTTTTCTCTTTCTTTTGTACCGAAACGATAGATTCTGGAATGTTCCAGATAACGACCTACAATACTTATTACTTTGATATTCTCTGTATATCCTTTTATCTCCGGAATCAGACAGCAGATACCTCTGACGACCATCTCTATCTTTACTCCTGCCTGAGATGCTTCCACCAGTTTATTGATGATCACCTTATCTGTCAGGGAATTGATCTTGATTCCAATATAACCTTCATTTCCCTGTTTCACCTGGTCGATTTCTTCCTGTACCATGTCCAGAACTCTGTTCTGCAGACATTTCGGTGCAACCAGAAGAAGATTGGATTTCTCAACAACTTCCCCTTTCAGAAGTGCCGCAAACACTTCTGCTGCTTCTTTTCCGATTTCCTGGTTTGCTGTGATCAGCGACAGGTCTGTGTAAAGTGCAGATGTTTTTTCATTATAATTACCTGTACCGATCTGTGTGATATAGGACACACCCTTATCTGTTTTTCTGGAGATCAGGCACAGCTTGGAATGTACTTTATATCCATTCAGTCCATAGATTACTCTGCAGCCTGCCTCTTCCAGTTTTCTGGAATATTCAATATTGCTTTCCTCATCAAATCTGGCTCTCAGCTCTACAAGTACAACAACTTCTTTTCCATTTTCTGCTGCATCCACCAGAGCATCTACAATCTGGCTCTTGTCTGCAAGACGGTACAATGTCATCTTGATGGATACAACAGAATCATCCCTTGCAGCCTCATTCAGAAGATTAATAAAGGATTTGATATTTTCAAATGGATAGGATAACAGTACATCTTTCTTCATAATCTGCGAAATCAAAAGGCTCTTATCATCCAGCTCCGGTGTCATTCTGGGAGCTCTTCTCTGATAGAAAAGTTTGTCCTGGGCAGTATTTCTCAGATATCCCTGAAGTCCGAATACAAAGGACATATCAAGCGGAACTCTGGTCAAAAATACGTGTTTTTTATCCACATGAAGCTCCTTACAGAGTGAACTTATCATCTTTTTATTTAATTCTCTGGATAACTCCATTCTTACAGGATTCATTCGTCTTCTCTGCTTGATCAGATTCTCCATTGCATCCCTGTAATCCAGATCCTCATCATAAATGGTTTCTGTATCAATATCTGCATTTCTGGTAATACGGAGCAGCGCTTTCTCCCTGATCTCATAATTCTTAAACATTTTTGGAAGAAAATGAAGGATCAGCTCCTCTGAAAGCATGAAAGTCCCTTTTCTTGTGGGAATATCGATCAAACGTCTGAATACAGTATTACTGCATGGGATAATGGCTGTTTTTGTTTTTCCACCCTTGCTCATCAGTGATGCCACTGCATAAATATTTTTATTTTTCAGGAATGGAAATGGCTGCTGTTTGCTCACAATATTTGCAGACAGATACGGTGCGATCTCCTGATCAAAATATGTTTCCAGAAGCTTGCCTTCCTCTGCAGATAATCTGTTAAAATTGATCAGACGCACTCCGTAAGGCTCCAGTTCTCCCATCAGCTGTTCATAGATAGCTGCCTTTTTCTGATCCAGATCTCTGGTGGCCTGAAGGATTGCAGTTACCTGTTCTTCACTGGTCATATTGGTTTTGTTCTCACGTATTACTTCAGATGCTTCCATCTGATCCATCAGAGTTCCGACTCTGACTCTGTAAAATTCATCCAGATTTGACTGGTAAATAGATGCAAATGTCAGTCTCTCCGCAAGCGGAACTCTTGGATTTCCCGCCTCATTTAAAACTCTCTCATTAAACTTCAGCCAGGACAGTTCTCTGTTCATCATATATACAGGTGCTGTAATTTCTTTTGTCTTTTTATGTTGTTTTTTCATTCAAATAATTCCTCACTCTTTTTATTCGTGATATCAGTGGCAAAATTTGTCAAACCTTTTGACTCTGACATCCTATAACGTTTAGAATTATAAACTTTGAATATCAATTCCATGGAATATCCATGTTATATTTATGTAAAATTTCCAGTCAAAGAACAGATAATACAAGTTTCGCTTAGATGATTACCCAATAAAAAACAAGACTGTCCAAATTATATTTAGGACAGCCCCGCTTTTTATTTACTCATTCACCGGATTCACATGAACCATACAGTGTTTTACATCTTTAAAATTCTTCTCTATACTATGATGAACATTTTCCGCAATGTCATGTGCCTCATCCAGAGGAATCGTTCCATCTGCTGAAATTTCAATATCCACATACATCTTGGAACCGAAAAGTCGTGTCTGGAGAAGGTCGATTCCCTTCACTCCTTTCACTCCCATGATCACTTCTCTCATGCTCTCCTCTGTTGCCTCATCACAGGAATGGTCAACCATCTTATCAATTGCATCTCTGAAAATATCTACAGATGCTTTCACGATCAGTACACAGATTGCCACACTGGCAATTGGATCCAGGATCGGGAAGCCAAGTCTCGCACCCAGGATACCGATAAATGCACCAACAGAAGACATTGCATCTGAACGATGGTGCCATGCATCTGCCATCAGTGCACCGGAATTTATTTTCTTCGCAGCACTTCTGGTATACCAGAACATCCACTCCTTCACTACAATAGAAACAACTGCCGCAATCAGTGCCAATGTTCCGGGAATTGCAATGCTTGCTCCTGAAGTACTCTTAATAATGTTCTCAATTCCATTCATACCGATTCCGATACCGGTTGCCAGAAGTAATCCGGACAAAATAATGGAAGATACACATTCCATCCGCTCATGTCCATACTGATGCTCCTTATCGGATTTTTTGCTGGATAAATTCACACCGACTATTACTACGAAAGTACTTCCCACATCAGATGCTGAATGAATTGCATCTGAGATCATGGCACCTGAATGTGCCAGAATTCCGGCAAGTAATTTAAATAAGGAAAGTAACAGGTTTACTGCAATACTCACACCCGATACCTTCATTGCCACCTTATGTTCCCATGCAGGCTCTTCTTTCTTAGCTGTCGTGTTACTGTTTGTCTTGTCTGACATTGCTGTCATGTTTAACTGTTTTGTCTGTTCCATAACCAGGACCTCCTAAATTTTCTTTTCAAATATATAAGCTTTTGTACTTTCCCATATTTGAGTTTACAGGTTCTTCTTATGTCACATACATTGCGCCACAGTCAGAAAACATATTTCCTTTCTGTGACTTATCAAAGTGCGGTCTTACAGGGGTCTTTTTGTATTTCGGAACTGCACCTGTCTCAGAAAATCCTCCTAAAAAAATCCCTCTAAAAGAAAATCTTTCCAAAACATACTTTTCAGAAAACAAAAAGACACACCTGCGGAACATACACTGTCCCACAGATATGTCTGAAAATTTTCATATCTGCTGCCGCTTCGCGCGGCCCGGCCCCACGCCCTCGAGCATCTCGGGCATCGCCTGCTCAGTTTGTACTGTTGATCTCGCATTCTGTTGAATGTAATGCAGTGCAAAGAGAATTAATGTTACATATATCAATTCACAAATAGCATGATGTGAATCAAACAACAAGTCATATTATAATAGTTTTATAAGACTGTTTCTAATTGACTTTCACTGATGATACACTATAGTATATCGGTTAGTCAAGCCAAATGTTATTGAAATTTTTTATCATGATGAAACAATATTCTGCAGCCACACGCCCTTCTTAACCAGCACAAATCCAATCACACACTTAATCAAATCCGCCAGCTGCACACATGCATAAATCACAAGCACATGAATCCCTGTATAACGACTCAGCACAAACGCGATCGGCACACTGACGCACCAGATAAACACACTGTCAAACAGGAACGTAATAATCGTCTTTCCACCGGAACGCAGAGTAAAATAGGTTGCATGCAAAAACGCATTCTGCGGCATAAAGAATGCAGTGATCATAATCAGATACTTCGCCAGCTCCCTTGCCTCATCATTGGTATTATAAAGCATTGGAAACAGCGGCGCCATAACAAACATCACCATTGCCACACAGGTACAGCACATCACTGAGAACGCGATCATCTTGTTATCTGTATCTCTCGCTTTCTTCATATCTCCCGCACCCAGAAGCTGTCCCACAATAATCGCAACAGAATCTCCCAGCGCAATAAACACAATATTAAACACATTGTTGATGGTATTGGAAATATTCAGCGAAGCAACCACATTCAGCCCTCGAATCGAATAACACTGAGTCAGCATCGCCATGGCAGAAGCCCATAAAGTCTCATTAAACAACAGCGGTGTACCCTTGACCAGAATCTTCTTTGTCAGATTCGCAGGAACCTTAAGCGTGCTGTACAGCCCCTTTGCAAATGCATTCTTCTCCGTATGCCTGTGTGTCCAGCCTATTACAATTGCCGCCTCCACATAACGTGACAGCACAGTTGCGATTGCCGCACCTCTCACACCCAGTCTAGGGAAGAAAAATACACCATAGATCAACAGATAATTAAACAACAGATTCACACAGATTGCCACAACCCCGGCTTTCATTGGCAGAACAGTCTCTCCGCACTCTCTCAGAGTACTGGAATAAATCTGCACCATCATAAACGGCGGCAATCCCAACAGCATAATATCCAGATACTGCTTTCCATACTTAAGCGTATCTGCGATCTGCTGCGCAGTACCCTCTCCCTGAAGATACATACTGATCAGATTCTCTCCAACAGTCAGAAACAGTAAAATTGTCCCAATCGTCAGAATCACAGCCATCCAGAACTTATACCTGAATGTCTGCCTCACACCCTCGTGATCCTTCTGTCCAAAATACTGCGCCGTGAAAATACCCGCTCCGGATACCCCTCCGAAAATGCACAGATTATAGACAAAAATCAGCTGATTCACAATGGAAGCCCCCGACATCTGCTCCGTACCGATCCGTCCGATCATAATATTATCCAGCAGACTCACGAAATTCGTAATTCCATTCTGAATCATGATCGGAACAGCCACAGCCAGAACCATCATATAAAACTTCCTGTCACCGATAAACTTCTTACGAAACGATGACCTTTCTTTCGTCCTCTCCATAAAACTTTTCCTCATCCTTCTTCACAAAAACAGACTGTCCCGAGACAGCCCTCGCTTTAAGCGTTGTATCATCTACATTACTATAAAAAAAACAACATTTCAACCCCATATCAATAAATTTATACTACCATTTTCTATTCCGTTTCTGTTCCGTTTTTTCTCCACTCCATATCCGATAACGCACTTCCATACTATCATTCACAGTACCAGCCAGTTCACAGCGAAGAAAAATAAATGTTTTGAACCACATCTACAGGGGGTGTAGCCGTGGTTCAAAACATTTATTTTTCTTCGCGTCCCCTTTGAAACCATTAAAAAACTGCCGTTCCCCAATAATGAGGAAAACGACAGCTTTTCAAAAAGTATTTGCAAGCCTATTTAATAGCACCCTCAACCATACCATTCATAATCTGCTTCTGAGCAAGCAGGAATACGATGATCATCGGAATCATTGCCAGGAGTGCTGCAGTAAGGATCAGATCCCACTGCTTAACATAAGAACCAACAAACGCCTGTACAGCAACCGGAAGAGTCTTAACCTTACCATTCTGTCCTAACATCAGAGAAGGAAGAAGGTAATCGTTCCAGATCCACATACCATTCAGAATAGTAACAGTAACAATAACCGGTTTCAGAAGTGGAAGGATAATGCGGAAGAAAGTTCCCTCAGGAGAACATCCGTCAATCGCTGCTGCTTCTTCCAGTTCATACGGAATACCTTTAATAAAACCAGTTAAGATAAATACTGTCATAGCACCACCGAATCCACAGTATGCAAATACAATACCAGGAACAGACTGAAGCATGTTGATTCCAAGGAATTTACCTACATCACGGAATGTAGAAACCAGAGGAAGCATAACTACCTGGAAAGGAATTGTCATGGATGCGATAAATGTCATATAAATAGCTGTAGACCATTTTGTCTTGTTACGGCAGATAACCCATGCAGCCATACCGCCGAATAAAGCAAGTAATACAAGGGAAACAACTGTAATAATCGCAGATGTTCCGAATGCACTCCAGAAACTGAAGTTAGAATTGTTGACAACGTTTGAAATATTTGTCTTAAACTGTGCAAAGCTTGCACCCACAAAGCTTACAGGATTTGCAACAATACCGTTTGCATTCTTAAATGTATTAATAAGTACCAGATAGAAAGGAGATAATATGTACGCTGCGATAACAATCGCAACAGCTGTAAGCACTACCTTTGGAGTTTTCTTCGTAACCATTACATTTCAACCTCCTTCTTATTGGAAATTCTAACCTGAATAATAGATACAGCAGCCAGGATAATGAAGAACAGAATAGCTTTCGCCTGACCAAGTGCATAATTGTTCTTGGAGATCGCTGTATTATAAATATTCAGAGCCAGCATCTGAGTACCGTTTGTCAGATAGTTTCCGAAGAAACTTGCAACAGAACCTGTACCATTTGTCAAAGCCATGTTAACATCGAACTGTTTGAATGCTGATGTTAAGGTAAGGAATGTACAGATTGTAATTGTAGCTGCGATCATCGGAATCTTGATCTTAAATAATGTTGTAACTGCATTTGCGCCATCGATCTGAGATGCTTCCAGTACATCTTTAGGTACCTGTGTCAGACCTGTTACATAGATCAGCATGATATAACCTGCATACTGCCAGATATAAACAACGATGATAGCCATCATAGCTGTGTTTGTCTTTGACAGAAGTGAAATATTATTTGTCATCTTGATCAGTACGTTATTAAATACAAACTGCCATACATAACCAAGTACGATACCGCCGATCAGGTTTGGCAGGAAATAGGAAGCTCTGAAGAATGAGAGTCCCTTAATCTTAGAGGTACAGAGTAATGCAAGCATAAACGCTACTACATTTACCAGAACCATATTCAGAACTACAAACAGAATTGTGATGATCAGTGACCAGAGAAAACTTGGTTCACTGAACATTGCCTTATAGTTTGCAAATCCTACAAATCCTGTCATCTTGATTCCATTCCAGTCTGTAAAGGAATAAAACACACCAAGGCATAATGGAATAATAACTGTTACTACAAATGTAAATAACAACGGAAATACAAATATAAAGTTAACGATGCTTCTGTGATGTTTTAATGTCGGGAATAAATACATTCCCAGTAAGATGCCAATTGCACCGATGATCAGCGCCGGACCTCTCCAGCCAGCTCCGCTTCCGGAAATATCCTGAATCAATGCTGCTGCCAGTAAAATAATACCGGCTATCAGGCATACCATGGAAATTGCTTTTTTACTAGCACTGTTTGTATTCATTTTGCCTTCATCCTTCCTATTTCTTATTTCAAAGCAAAAATCAATGCGTCTTAAACTTTTTGCGTACCTGGGTAAAGGTCTGCCGGACCTTTACTCAGGTATGTAGCGCAAATAAAAGTGGGCGGCAACATAAGCGCCGCCCATAAGTTTCAATTATTAGTTTGCATATGCACTTTCAAGAACCTGCTGCATTGTCTTTACAAATCCAGCTTCATCAAGGCTTCCAGATGCATAGTCAGCAAATACCTGACCTGTATAGTTCTGCGCGATACCTTCTTTGAAACCTGGAATTGACCAGTGCCATGCGGATGTCTTTTCTGCTTTCTGATAATCAGTAATTGTCTGAGCAAACGGATCGTCGCCTACGATTGTGCAGGATTTGAATGGACTTACGAATCCAGCTTCTTTTACGAGGACTTCCTGAGCTTCGTCTGTTGTCAGCCACTGAAGGAATGCTTCTGCTGCTTCTACATTACCATCTTTATATACTGACCACCAGGATGGAGAGTTTGTAAGGATTGTATCAATTCCGTCTTCAAATGCGTATGGAATCATACCAACTTCGAAGTTACCAGCTTCTTTATAAGCATCTGCATCATCACCTGTCATAGTTGCACCGATCCAGGAGCCCTGAGTAACGAATGCATATTTACCGGATGAGAAGTTAAGAATCTGCTGATCATATGTACCGGATACAAGAAGTGCCGGATCTGAATACTGATTCAGAAGACCTACAAAGTTAGCGAAATCTGTTAAACGATCTTCGTCAACCTTACCGCCATCCTTGAGCATATCAATATAAGTAGTGTCATCTCTGTCAAGACCTGCATCCAGATAGTTTCCAAATAAGTGGTTACCTGTTGACCAGTAAAGGTTAACTGGTTCTGCTGCATAACCTACAACTGCTGTCAGTCCAAGTTCATCTTTCTTGGAATCGATTGTCTCAAACGCTTCTTTGATTGCATCCGGACTTGTTAATGTGGAAGGATCAATTCCTGCTTTGTCAAGGATGTCTTTGTTATATGCAAGACCGATTGCTTCTGTTGTATATGGGAAACCGATTGTACCCTGGCTCTCATCAACATAAGCTGCATCTGTATCAGAAGCCCAGTCCTGATCGCTCATATCTACTAACATATCTGTCCAGTTAGCAAAGTCTGCTCCACTACCGTTTACGAAGATGTCAGGCATGTTATCTGACTGATAGTATCCTTTCAGAGTACCCTGAATATCGATTCCGCCGCCCATGGATTCGATTTCTACTTTAGTTCCTGTTTCTTTCTCATACATCTCAGCTAATTTCTTTAACTGAGCGTCAACTTCGATCTTACCGTTTACAAGACGAATACTGTCACCGTCTGCTGCCTGTACGGATACTGCTGCCGGAACCATTGATGCGATCATAGATACTGCTAAAAGTGTTGCAAATACTTTTTTCTTCATTTTCGTCACCTCGTCATTTTTTTAACTGTTTCTTTTTACCTTTTGCGCATAAGGTTTTTCGATAGTTGTATAATACCACTTTGTTTCTGAAATAGCAAGACCTTTTTCGCATAAGTTTGAATTTTTTTATCTTTCTTTTTCGTCATTTGTCAAATATGCACAATTTCATTTTTCTATCTTATTACACTATGTCCAAAAAAGTGCTACTTTGAGGTCAAAAAAGTGCATACTCTTTGAATTGTATCCTATGGCTTGTGCATGTTTTTCCTTCGTCAGACAAGTAAAAACTTCTGCGCAGAACATTACGGAATAATTTCCTGTAACATAATAAAACAGCATTTCAGGTTCTGCACCCGAAATGCTGTTTTATTATGTCTTATTCATTTTGTTTCCGTTTATGCTGCCTGTTCTTTTTTCTTACCGGTAACTGTAAGCAGATGACTTTTGATCAGTACCGGACGTACTGCATTGTAGATCACTGCTACCAGAATCACCGAAACAACTGCATTGAATAATGTCGCTACAGCACTCATTTTTGCAAGTGCCTGTGCCAGTTCCTGAGGCTGTCCGAGAATATACTGTTTGTAGAAATATCCTACGATCGGATCTGCCACAACATTAAATGCAAGACCTGCTACAGAAGCAATCACACTCCATTTGAAAACGTATTTCTTATCTGTACTTTCATTAATCTTTGCAATCTTATGTGCTACCAGACCTGTGATCAGGCCAATACAGAATTTCAGTACAAATGTCTTTGGTGCGCCTGTGATATATACAGGATCCATCAGGTCTGCGATTCCCATTCCGATGGCACCGGACAATCCGCCGTATACACCGCCGATCAGAAGTGCTGCCAGTACGCAGAATGCATTTCCGATATGGATGGATGTTGCATCACCGCCCGGTACAGGGATCTTAATCTGCAGGAATGTAAAAGATACATAGCATAACGCAGCCATAAGAGCTGTCTCTGCAAGTTTTGTAATTGTGCTGTTCTGAGTATTCATAATAACTGTCCCCTCTCATATGATCTGATAGAAGGCTCATATCAATAAGCCAGATTGCCTGTTTGATTCTCACTATCAGATTTTTTATATATTGACGCATCAATATGTTGAAGTTATCATACGCGAAATGTGTCATTATTTCAATGACCAATTTTTTGAATTTTTTAGAGGTCAGATTGAATATTATACAAAAAGCCCTCCGTCTGCATGCTGCTCACATGAAAACAGAGGGCTTCATTATTCTATTTGCTTAAATCCTTGCTACGCCTGATTTTCTTGCTGCTTCTGCTACAGCTTTAGCTACAGCGTCTTTTACGCGTGGGTCAAAGGCTGCCGGAAGAATATATTCCGCTGTTAATTCTTCGTCACTTACCAGACCTGCGATTGCATATGCTGCTGCAACTTTCATTTCATCGTTAACATCTGATGCTCTTGCGTCCAGTACACCACGGAAAAGTCCCGGGAAGCAGAGTACGTTGTTTACCTGGTTCGGGTAATCAGAACGTCCTGTGGATACCACTGCTGCGCCTGCTGCTTTTGCTTCGTCAGGGAAGATTTCAGGTACCGGGTTTGCACATGCAAAGATGATAGGATCTTTTGCCATTGTGCGGACCATATCCTGTGTCAGTGTTCCAGGTGCGGATACACCGATGAAGATGTCTGCGCCTTTGATCACTTCTGCAAGAGTACCTTTCTCTTTGTTGAAGTTTGTGATCTTAGCCATCTCTTCTTTGATCGGGTTTAATCCTTCTCTGCCTTCGTAAATCGCACCCTTTCTGTCTGTCATGATTACATTCTTAAGTCCCATGGACATTAACAGTTTGATGATAGCGATACCTGCAGCACCTGCTCCGGAAGTAACGATCTTCACTTCATCAAGCTTCTTGCCAACCAGTTTCAATGCGTTGATAACACCTGCAAGTGTGATAACTGCTGTTCCGTGCTGGTCATCGTGGAAGATCGGAATATCACAGCATTCTTTCAGTTTCTTTTCGATTTCAAAACATCTCGGTGCGGAAATATCCTCAAGGTTGATTCCTCCAAAGGATCCGGCCAGAAGGCTTACTGTCTTAACGATCTCATCAACATCTTTACTGCGGACGCAGAGCGGAATCGCATCTACACCGCCGAATTCTTTAAAGAGTACACATTTGCCTTCCATAACAGGCATACCTGCTTCCGGTCCGATATCTCCCAGTCCAAGTACCGCAGTTCCGTCTGTTACAACAGCAACTGTATTCCAGCGTCTTGTCAGATCATAACTCTTGTTTACATCCTTCTGGATCTCCAGACAAGGCTGAGCAACACCCGGTGTGTAAGCAAGGCTTAAAGCATCTTTGGAATCTACTTTGGCTCTTGATACAACCTCAATTTTACCTTTTAAGTCATAATGCATTTTTAAAGATTCTTTTGCGTAGTCCATTTTGTTTTGGCTCCCTTCTGCACTCTTTTTTTGAGACGCCTACATTGTAACATTAACTTGGCTCAGATTCTACTGTTTTTCTGACCTTTTTTATCAAAATAATTAAAACATCATCTTTCTGCAGAAAATTGTGAAGATGCTGTTTCAGTTACGGGACTTTATCATCTGATATCAAGGACAAAAAGAAGCTTTATATCATTATTTATCTGTATCAAAATGTACTTCTGTGCCGGCAACTGCCCGTTCATCCAGGAGCTGTTTGAAGGTCCTGGTCTTTGCTTTTTCTTCGTAGTCATCGGACCAGTAGTAGCCTTTCAGCTCATCCATATACTCATAGTAGTCACAAAGATAAATATATACAGTGGAAATGTCTCTGTCCTGTATCGCATATGTGTTATTGCTGTTTGACACGCCTCCATATGGCATGATATCTCCATTGGCATCCAGCATAACTGCAAAATACTTTGCTTCCGGATCCTGCATTTTCATAGTGATCTCAAATGGTGTTTTCGTAATGGAGAGAACACCATCTCCATTTTCATCTACCACATTTACATCCTTTTTAACCGTATCGGAAGTATTTTTCTCTACATCTACGTTGAACTTCCAGTCACCCTTCAGTGTCCATGAGTTATATCTGTTATTACCTTCAATTGCCTCAGGATACCGTTCAAAATACTCATTCCACATCTCAGTGAAAAACTGATGTTCCAGATTCTTCTGCTCTTCTGTCAGACCTTCATAATCTGCATCGTCTGTACTGATTCCATGCTCTGCCATTTTCTGATTATATTCATCCCGCAGATCCTGAGGGATATCCGGGGTGGTATCCTGATCCTCCGGAAGAGTGCCCACAATATCCTTCAGTTCCAGCTCCATGGTAAACCTGTCAGGTACTTTGATGTCTTTGACATAATCGCTGATTGCCGGACCTCCCACCTGAGGAAGCTTCGCGTCACTGTATTCATCCATTCCCAGTGCCTGGGCTAACTTATCAAAACTAAACTCCTCAGAATCTACATCAATCCCTTTTTCTTTGAAAAATGCGTTACGCACCTCATAAAATTTTGTCCATCCTGCATCATCCACTGTCATATCTTCTACAGGAATACGCAAAACTCCTGCATAGGTGTTATCATCCAGCATTTTTCCATCCAGATAAGCATTGAACAGATTACTTTTTTCATCCATGTAATCATATTTCACTGTAGAATTTTCGCTGAGCTTAATATTGGGTTTTCCATCAGATGTAATGAATGTATCCGGGAATTTATCCTCTGTATGGATTGTCATGGACAGGTACAGAGCCATTTCATTACAGTATACTTCTGAAAGCGTGACAGTTGTTCCATCTACTGTTTTACTGTATGATTCATTGTCTTTCGTTTTATCTGCATTGTTATTTTCTGTTGTATTCTGATCCTCAGACTGTGCATTTTGAGAATTACTGCTGCTCTCCTGACTTCCATCAGCATCTGCAGACAGTGCATCTTCTGCAGATGCTGTCAGCTGCTTTGCGTATTTCGAATAATCACCATAAAATCCCAGGGAATTGCCGAGCTGCTTAAACACATTTCCGACCAGAGGAATGTTCTCTGCAAATGCAGGATTTGTGATACACACTGCGGAAAACACAGCTGCCGCTGCGGTCAGTCCCAAAGCTGTTTTGTACACTGTTTTGAATTTCTTATGCGATTTTACTGTTCCTGTGGATTTCTTTCCGGAACTTCCTGTTGATTTCTTTGTTGATTTTTCTGTTGATTTCTCTGGCAATCTTTGCACAATATTCTCTGCATTTTCCACATTTTCAGAAGCTGCTGCCATTTCCCTGATTCTGGCAAATGCTTCGTTTTTTGCATCTTCTGCCTGCTTTGGCAATGGAAAATCTGCCTGCATGATTTCCTCTATCGCATTATCATTTCTGCTATTCTTTTCTTTATCAAAATCCAACTTCTTCGCCATAATCACTTCATCCCTTTCTTGCACTTACCGTTATACTTCCTGCTGTTACCGATCCTGTTCTCATATTTCCATTCTGGTTTTCCGCAAGCTCTTCTGTTATACCTGTAAATTCGCTGTTTTTCTTTTTCTTCTGCTGCAGTCTTTCCTTCTGAATATTATCTTCTGCTGAAGTATATTCCTGCTTTAGCTGCACCCGGGCCCTGACCAGTCTGGTTTTTACGGTGTTTTCATTCATATTTAATATAGAAGCAATGTCTGCGATCCGAAATCCCTCTACATAATACAGAACCAGTATGATCCTGTAGGATTCGTCCAGCATTCCAAGCATTTCCTTGAACTCAAATTCCTCAATGGACATATCCTGTCCGGGAACTTCCGGAAGTTCTTCGGCTCTGCTGAAGTTTTTATAATGTCTGTGGATTTTATTGCATTCATTGATCAGAATACGGATCATCCAGGTTTTGAAATATTCCGGATTCTTCAGTGTATGTATTTTTTCAAAGCAGGTAAGTATGGTATCCTGCATGGCATCTGCGGCATCCTCATCATTATCCAGGATTCCCCGCGCCACCTTGTACATTGCCAGAGAATTCTTTTCCATCAGTTCCAGAAATGCATCCGCATCTCCTGAGATGGAGCGCTTTACCAACTGTATCAAATGCTGATCCTCCTTGCTTAGAGTTTTATGTGTTACTGTTTACTTCATGTCAAGTAGTTCTTATGTTTACAAATCGGTTTCATTCGAATGAAGCTTTGTTGTTTTGTTTTACACTTATTAGATAGGGAATTATAGAGAAAAGTTTCATATCTTTTAAATAAATTTTCAGGTACCAGATTTTTTATATTTATTATAACTTCTCGTCTGCATATAATTGTAATACAAACAAATTATAATCCCTGAATTTTTCCACAAAAAAACCGGCACATTTCTGCACCGGTTTTTTATCACTCATAATCTTTCTTAACGTTTTCTTTTTATTTTTCAGCATTCAACCTTTTCTGATACATAGACTGAAGCAGGAACTTTCCTGTCTCTGTTTTGAATACTTTTTCCAGCATATTTCTCACATTGTTTCCGGAGAAATTACTCTCATCTGCATTTACCAGATAATCTGCTTCTATCATGATCTGATAATCAATACCGTCAATTCCGGTTATTGTGTGATGATGACTTACAATATAAGAAACACGATCTACAAATTCTTTCGGCAGATCTGAATCTGTGAAAAATTCCTCTATCAGTGCCGCACTTTCTTCCTCCTGATGTTTGCCGTTGGCATTTCCGTATTTTACTCTGCAGAGAGGGCAGGCAATGTCATGCGTGATAGCGGCAACTTCCAGTATGTACTGCGTCTCGGCATCAATATGTTCGAGCTCACCGATGGTCTTGGCGAATGTCCATACGCGAACAAGATGGTCGATGTCGTGGATGTTACCGTTAGAATAACAAATCATCTTCTCTAAAATTTCCGCAATAGTCATACCTCATACCCTCCAATACTCTCGAAATTGCCGTTTGTCTTAGTCCGGAAAAACCTCGCCAAGTGCAAGCACAGCATTGCGCACACACTCAGGACAAGGGCAGAGCGGTTTGCCGGTCCCGATGCCTTTCAGGTCCTTGCAGATAGTAGCGCCGCATTTCGCCTCAAACTTCTGCAGGAGTTCTTTAGAAATCCGGGGCGTGGCTTTACCATCAGTCAGTATACCCGCTACCATTACAGCGCCGACAAGAGCGCCGCAGGTGCTCTCCATGCATCCCATACCGGCAGCATACCCCGCCGTCAGTTTCATGAGGGTATCCTCACCGACAGGCAGCTTGTCCTGAAATACTTTGACAACCGACTGCGAGCAGTTGCACTTGCCGGTGGCTTTCAGCTCATACGCAGCTGCTGCGCGTTCCTCAATACTTTGCATATTATCACTTCCTGTTATCTTTCTATTATAGCACGGAGAGGCGTCATTGAGAACGCCTCCTCTTTTGATGTGAACAGCCTTTTAGGGCGTAAAACACTCGGGAACAGCTAAAAATGCA
>ERZ825137.3257-NODE-3257-length-17669-cov-5.086238_pt1 | contig 17669 bp, 13 predicted proteins | sample MGYA00519873_ERZ825137 | MGnify/ENA primary metagenome ERZ825137 (study PRJEB31778, sample SAMEA3449190) | human gut metagenome | biome: human gut; feature: human-associated habitat; material: faeces | place: United Kingdom | collected 2010/2012 ...
GCGCCAAAAGGGATTCGAACCCCCGGCCTTCCCCTTAGGAGGGGGACGCTCTATCCAACTGAGCTATTGGCGCGTATATCAAATGAAATTGTAAATAGTGAGGATTGAACAACCGCTTAGGGAGCGTGTGCTCTATCCAACTGAGCAGAAGGACAGCATGGTCGGAGAGTTCTCCGACCTATATTCCAATCTATATTGTAACGGGAAAGGAATTTTCTGTCAATCCTCAGAAATCACTGCAAACGTTCTTCGATGAGCGCAGCAAGCTTTCTTGCCTCTGCATCCATTTTTTTAATATCTGTCCCTTCAATCATCACGCGTACCAGTGGCTCTGTGCCGGAGGTACGAATCAGCACGCGTCCGTCCTGTGCGAATTTTTCCTCCAGCTCCGCAATCCCTCTGCGTACCACATCATCCTCCATGTAGCTGTTTTTCTTTGCATTATTCACGCGCGCATTGACCAGAACCTGTGGCATGGTCTGCATAATGCCTGCCAGCTCGGAGGCCTTCTTGCCGCTGCGTTTCAGTACGGAAAGCAGTTGAATGGCAGTCAGCGTGCCATCGCCCGTAGTGTTGTGGTCAAGGAAGATAACATGACCGCTCTGCTCGCCGCCGATGTTGTAGCCATCCGCAAGCATCCGTTCCAAAACGTATCTGTCCCCGACAGAGGTCTGCAAAATATGGATATCCTTTTCCTTGCCCATCATCGTCAGCCCAAGGTTGGACATCACCGTCCCGACAATCGTATCCTTCGCCAATGCGCCTCTTTCCTTCATATCCAGACCGCAGATGGCAAGAATCTTATCCCCGTCGATCAAGTTGCCCTTTTCATCCACAGCCAGACAGCGGTCAGCGTCCCCGTCAAAGGCGAACCCGATATCCGCCCCGTTTTTCACAACCATTTCTTTCAAATCATCCATGTGGGTGGAGCCGCATTTATCATTGATATTTGTGCCGTCAGGCTCATTATGGATGATGCACAGGCTTGCGCCCAAATCAAGCATGGCAATGGGAGCCGCTTTGTAGGCTGCCCCGTTTGCACAGTCCAATGCAACCTTGATGCCGTCAAATTTTTCGGTGGTTGTCCGTGTCAGAAATGCAATATAATCATCTAATGCATCCTCGGCATATTCCTTCGTGCCAAGCCCAATGCCGGTAGGACTGGGCAGAATTTCCGGATGACTCATGATAATGTTTTCGATTTCATCCTCCAGTGCATCGCTCAGCTTATAGCCCTGATTGTTGAAGAATTTAATCCCGTTATATTCCACAGGGTTATGGGATGCGGAAATCATAACACCTGCATCCAGTCTGTATTTTCTTACCAGATACGCAACCGCAGGCGTGGGGATCACCCCTGCCACAACTGCGTGCGCGCCGACAGAGCAGATGCCGGAAACCAGTGCGCTTTCCAGCATATCCCCACTGATACGGGTATCCATAGCAACCAGAATACGGGGGGCGTGCTTTGTTTCCTTTGTCAGCACATACGCACCGGCTCTGCCTAAGCGGAACGCCAGCTCGCCTGTCAATTCTGTGTTTGCAACACCTCTTACGCCGTCTGTACCAAATAATCTAGCCATTTTTCTTCCTCCAAAACCTTATTCGTTCGCCGATGCACTGCCGTCACCGGAAACGGTTACATCAATATAAACAGGGCTTGCGTTCAAGCCGTTGGGCAAATCCAGATGCACCAGAACTCGATGCGTCCCTTCGGACATGCCGTTTACATGCACACTGCCATTCAGATCCTCTGCGCGCAGTCCGTTCAGGCTGCTGCTGTCGCCTGTAACGGTGACATGTGCCGTCCCGAAAGAGTAGGTCTTGCCGTCCTCCTGCCCCAGAATGGTTAAACGGGATTCATCCAGTGTGAACTGCTTTCCTTTCTGCGCCGTCTCGATGGCAACCGTTACCTGTACGCTGCTGCGGTTGTCATCATTTAAGGAAATGCCGTCCGGCAGATAATTTTCCAGATTGAATGTCTTTGTCACTGCGGCAGTGCGCCCCGAAACGTCAATGCTGTCCAGATGAATGGAAAGCAGGGCATCCAAATCCTCTTTAGAGCCTGTCACCTCTGCATATTTCGGCGAGCAGGAAACCGTGCCGACCTGATAGCCGTTTGCAGGCGTGCCTGTGATATCCACCTGAATCGGCACCTGCTTTGCATCATGTACCGCATAGGAAACCGTTACCTCGCGGATGTTCAGCGAAACGCCCGTTACCTCTGCGCCATGGTAATCATAGCAGGCAAGCTTTGCGTGAATATCTGTATTTTCTTCCAGCTCCTCCGCGTTGATGATTGCCTTTACCTTCGCAACCTGCCGCACCAGAGATACGGGACCGGAAACGGTTACGGTCTCTGCGCTCAGAACAGGGTCGGAAAGGGTAATGTCACTGTCGGGCTTGCCGTTTAATTCTACCTCAATGGGAAATTCCTTTGTTCGCAGGGTTTCCACCTGTGCCTCCACAACGGCAGGTGCCTTGCTGCTGATGGCATAGGCTGTACCGCCCTGATCAATGGAAACATTGACGGGCAGCGCAACGGAATCCCCGTTCACTGCATAAGCCAGCTCGGATAAATCCACCGAGGCGGTAATCCAGTCGGGGTTCTGGCTCAGTCTGTCCAGTGCGGTTCGCTGTGCCTTCACCTTTACGGTAATTTTTGTGTTTTTCAGCTCCTCTGCGTTGCCGACGGTCAGCCCGCGGGAGGTCAGTGTATCCATATTTTCCAAGGTTAAAGGTCTGCTGTAGCTGCGTGTATCCACAGGCTGCGTGATGTTGATTACCATAAACCACATGGTCGCGGCAATGGCAATGGAAAGCAGCTTCCAGCCAAGATCCTTCGTCAGTAATTCCTGAAATTTTTTCATTCTTTCTCCTGCCGTCCTTTCCAAATGGTTGCAAATGTTTTCTTGCTGCCTTCCTTGCGCGGCTGAGAAATCATATTTTTCAGCTGCTCAGGGGAGAGGTCACGGTAAAGCACGCCGCCCCTTGCCAGAGAGATGGCGCCGGTTTCCTCGGAAACCACAATAACATACGCATCGGAAACCTCGCTTGCGCCGATGGCGGCTCTGTGCCTTGTGCCAAGCTCCATGCTGACCTCGTTGCTGTCCGTCAGGGGCAGAAAGCATGTAGCGGCAGCTACGCGGTTGCGCCGCACAATCACTGCGCCGTCATGCAGTGGTGTATTGTGTTCAAAAATATTGATGAGCAGCTGACTGGAAACGATGGCATCCACAGGAATCCCCGTGCGTTCAAAGTCTCCAAGAGGAACCTTCTGCTCAATCAGGATTAAGGCACCTGTTTTCACAGAACCCATTTTTTCAGCAGCCTTTACAATTTCATCCACGGTTCGTTGTGCAGCTTTATCATCGGTTTCTTCAGAGCTTCTGGCGAAGGCGGTGAAGAATTTTCCTTTGCCCAGCTGCTCCAGTGCCTTTCGCAGCTCCGGCTGGAATACAACGATAACCGCAATGATGCCGACGGAAATGGTGTTGGAAAGAATCCAAAGAATCGTATTCAGCTTTAAGAGCATGGCAACCGCCGCAAGGGCGAAAATAACCAGAATCCCCTTGAACAGCACCCACGCGCGTGTTTCCTTGATCCAGAATATGATTTTATAAATAATATAGGCAACAATGAGGATATCCAGAATATCGGAAATGCCGAGGGATGGCCTTGCGAATTCTGTGATTCCGAGGTTGTCGAAAATGTTTTTGAAAACTTCCATCGTTCACACCCTGTCTATGTTTGTTTTCTCTGTCATGAAATGGTAAGATGTACTTCGTTTGGTACATCAATATGGGCGCAGAAGCCCAATATTTTTCATTATAGCATAAACTATGACAAAGTAACATGAAAAGATGCGGAAAAAATGAAACTTCTTTTCCTATTTTTCCTATGAAAATAGAATGTATATGATTTTTCTATCGGTTTGCTAAAAATATCGAATTGATGTAAAATTCCTGAAAATCATTTCCATGTTTTGGTTGTTTTTGTTTTTGTACAAAAGGCAGAAGGGATTGACTTTGTTTATTTTTTGTGTTTTAATAACGGTATGAAGGAATATTTTTGATATTTTGCCAAAATAAAAGAAAATTCCTTTATTGTTGTCTGACACTAATGCACGTATTCATTTTATATTCTTAAGGAGGAAGATCCAATGGCAGTTAAATTTGCAAACAGAATGAATCTGTTAAAAGGTTCCGAAATCAGAGCTTTGTTGGCACTGACAGCAAAACCCGAAGTTATCTCTTTCGCAGGCGGTATGCCCGCACCCGAGCTGTTCCCTACAGAAGGCGTTAAGGAAGCGGCTTGTAAGGTAATGGATAATATGGGTAGAGTTGCGCTGCAGTACACAGGTACAGACGGTTTTGCATCCCTGCGTGAAAAAATCGTTGCAAGAATGGCAGCGAAAAACGATATCCATGTAAGCATCGATGATATCCTGATTACAAGCGGTTCTCAGCAGGGTCTGGATTTCTCCGCTCGTGTATTCCTGAACCCCGGCGATGTTGTTCTGGTAGAAAGCCCCTCTTATCTGGGTGCAATCAATGCATTCAAGGCTTGTGAACCTACTTTCGTAGAAGTTCCTACAGATGATGCAGGTATGATTCCCGAAGAGCTGGATAAGATTCTGGCTACAACAGAAAACGTAAAAATGATTTACGTTATCCCCGATTTCCAGAACCCTACAGGCAAAACATGGACTCTGGAAAGAAGACAGAAATTCATGGAACTGATTAACAAATATGAAATCCCCGTTATCGAAGATAACCCTTACGGCGAGCTGCGTTTTGAAGGCGAATTCCTGCCTTCCCTGAAATCCATGGATACAAAGGATCTGGTAATCTTCCTGGGCACAATGTCCAAGATTTTCGCACCCGGTCTGCGTATCGGTTGGGTTTGCTCCACAAACGTAGAGGTTCTGGGCAAATACAACTTCATCAAACAGGGTGCTGACCTGCAGTCCTCCACAATCGACCAGCTGATTACAAATCAGTTCTTGGAGGATAACGATCTGGATGCACACGTTGAAAAAATCAAAGCAGTTTACGTTAAGAGACGTGACGCAATGCTGAAAACAATGGAAGAAACCTTCCCGAAGGAAGTAAAATTCACACATCCCGAAGGTGGTCTGTTCACATGGTGCGTACTGCCCGAATACATGGACGCAAAGGTTATCGCGCCTCAGTGTCTGGAAAAGAACGTTGCTTACGTTCCCGGCGGCAGCTTCTTCCCTAACGGCGGTAAGGAAAACCACTTCCGTCTGAACTACTCCTGCATGCCTGAAGACAAGATTGTTGAAGGTATCACAAAGATTGCAGAGGTTCTGAAAGCAAACCTGAAATAATTTCTGCTTACACAGAGAATCAAGCCCTCCTTTTTGGAGGGCTTTTTTATGCCGAAATTGACAGTCTGTTTCAATGAGAATATAATGGATACAGTATGAAAAAGGGTGGACAGAGGATAGACAAAGTGGACAGAGTGGACAGGTAAAAAACACGAAAAAATTGCGAAAGCGGACAGGCAAAGGGTGGACGGAAGAAAGGAAAATTCCAATGGCAAAAGAGAATTTGTCCATACAGATAGAATACGAAAAAAAAGAGGGCGGCGTGGTGCTGAAAAAGCTGCATGGTCGCTGTGCGGAGCTGCATGTTCCTGCCAAGATTGACGGACTGCCCGTCATTGCGGTTGCCGAAAGGGCATTTGCGGCAGAAAAGGAGGCACCCCATGCGGAAATCGGCGAGGAGAAGGAGGCGAGCCTTTCCTTTGTGACGGAGCCACCTGCCGAAACCGCGGAGGGGCAGGCATTGCGAAGGGTTTTCCTGCCGGATACGATTGCGGAAATTGGGGCGTTTGCCTTTTCGGGCTGTGCCGCACTGGAGCGGGTACATCTGCCGGAGAGATTGACGGCGGTTTCCAAGCGGATGTTCGATGGCTGCGGGGCGCTGCAGGAAATTTCCCTGCCGAGGGCGGTCAGAAGAATCGGGGATTATGCGTTTTACGGCTGTGAACGGCTGAAGGAGCTTCGCCTGCCGGAGAGCGTGGAAAGCATCGGGCGGTATGCCTTTTATAACTGCCGCAGGATGGAGAAAATCAATATCCCGCTGGCGGCAAGGGAATTAAATACGGGGCTGTTTCTGAACTGCGACAGTCTGAAACACCTTTCCTTCGGGCGTTGCAGACATATCTCCGATTTGATTTCGGGGCTGAACCATGAATTGCAGCTGTCGATTGATTTCCCCATCGAGGGCGGCGAAACGAAGCACGCAGAGCTGGTACTGCCCGATTTTCAGTATGAATATATCGAGGATACGCCGGCAAGGCTGTTCCATCAGGTGAATTATGGCACGGGGCATATTTTCCGCCAGTGCATCGGGAATTCCGAGATTGACTTCCGCCGTTATGATGAGATTTTCTATCTGACGAAGCGCGAGGATGCCGCGGAAACGGTGCTTTTGCTTGCCATGAGCCGCCTGCGGTATCCGTATCGCTTGCAGGAGAAGCACAGGGAGGTCTACCTTGATTATCTGCGGGAGCATTTGCTCTGGGCGGCGGCGTATTTCATGGAGCAGAAGGAGGGGGAAACCCTGCGGCTGTTCGCGGATTGGGGACTGCTGACGGCGGAAACCACACCCGAATTGATTGCCCTTGCGCAGAAAAAGGGGCAGACCGCAGTGCTCAGCTTTTTAATGGATTATCAGCATAGGCATTTTGCCGCAACCAAAAAGAAAAAAACATTCGACCTATAATAATACATATTTTTGATATACCGCAGAACCATGAAATGGTTCTGCAAATGGGGGTACAGGGGAATCATTCCCCTGTCAGGGTGTGGGACAGCGTCCCACGGTTTTAGGGTTATAGGAGGTGAGAAGGCATGAACGAAACACATCAAAACCTCATCCGTATCGGTACGGATATTTTAAGCGCATCGCGTAACGAGCTTTACCTTTCCATGCGCTTTCTTGATTTGGCACTCAGCGGTCTTAGGTACGAAATGAACCTTTCCTCATTGTACGTCGGGACAGACGGCGAAAAGATATTGTTTAACCCGCGCTACCTCGTACAGCGCTATCTGAGCGACCGCGTGCTTGTCAATCGCGCCTATCTGCACATGGTTCTGCATTGCCTGTTCCGCCATCCCTTCCATCTGAACCATCGGGATGAGGAGCTCTGGCACCTCGCCTGCGATATCGCGGTGGAATCTATCGTGGATTCGCTGTCGGTGAAGGCGGTGCGGCTCGTTGTCTCCGATAAACGAAACGAAATGTACGATATGCTCCGCAGAGAATTGAAGGTGCTTTCCGCCGAGGGTATTTATCGCGTGCTGGAAGAAAAAAAGCTTTCCTTGCAGGAATTCGGTAAGCTACAGCTGGAATTCTGGGTAGACGACCATGTTTTCTGGGAGCATCAGAAGGATGACGAGGACGAGAATAACAAGGACGGAGATAACCAAGATAACAGCAACGACCAACAGCAGGAGCAGGAGGAACAGGACGAAAAGCAGCAGCAGCTGGAGGAAAAATGGACAGAAATCGGGGAAAAGACCGAAACTAACCTCGAAACCTTCTCCAAGGATATGGGCGCAGAGGCAGGCGAGCTTCTGCAATATCTGAAGGTCGAGAACAGGGAACGCTACGATTATCGGCAGTTTTTGCAGAAATTCGTGACGCTCAAGGAGGATATGCGCGTGGATGACGATGCCTTCGATTTTATCTTCTATACCTATGGCTTGCAGATGTACGGCAATTTGCCGTTGATTGAAGCACTGGAATATAAGGAAGTGAAGAAGGTGGAGGAGCTGGTGATTGCCATTGATACCTCCGAATCCTGCGAGGGGGAAACGGTGAAGCGGTTCTTAGAGGAAACCTACGCGATTCTTTCAAGCAGTGAAAGCTTTTTCCATAAAATGAACGTGCATATCATACAGTGCGATGCGGCGGTGCAGATGGATAAAAGGATAACCTCCAAGGAGGAGTTGGCGCAGTTTATGGAGGATTTTGCACTGCGCGGCAGCGGCGGTACGGATTTCCGCCCTGTGTTCCAATATGTTGATCAATTGATTGCCGAAAGGGCGTTTCAGAACCTAAAGGGTCTGATTTATTTCACAGACGGCTATGGCACCTTCCCCAAGCGCAGACCGCCTTATGATGCCGCCTTTGTGTTCTATCATGAGGATTATACGGATGTCGGCGTGCCGCCATGGGCGATGAAGCTGATACTGGGGAAAGAGGATTTGTCCTTGGGACTGCCGTCTCATGGGCGTTAGGAGGATAGCATGAATATTAAAAAAGCGAAGGAAGAAATCAAATATGCCATTCAGGCGTATCTGGCGAAGGACGAGTTTGGGGAATACCGTATTCCGGCGGTCAGACAAAGACCCGTTCTGCTGATGGGCGCGCCCGGTATCGGGAAAACCGCTGTGATGGAGCAGGTAGCGAGGGAGTGCGGCGTGGCGTTGGTGTCTTATAGCATTACCCACCATACCCGCCAGTCTGCCATCGGGCTGCCCTTTATCAGCAAGAAGGAATACGGCGGAAAGGAATACACCGTAACGGAATACACCATGAGCGAAATTATTGCATCGGTTTATGATAAAATGGAGGAAACCGGTTTACAGGAGGGGATTTTGTTTATTGATGAAATCAACTGTGCCTCCGAAACGCTTGCGCCTGCCATGCTCCAATTTTTGCAGTGCAAGACCTTTGGGGCGCATAAGGTGCCGGAGGGGTGGCTGATTGCCGCGGCAGGCAATCCCCCCGAATACAACAAAAGCGTGCGCGAATTTGACGTAGTAACGCTTGACCGTGTGAAGAAAATCGACGTAGAGCCTGATTTTTCCGTCTGGAAGGAATATGCCTATCAGCAGGGCATCCATGGGGCGATTCTGTCCTATCTGGAAATTCGCAAGGATCATTTTTATGCCATGGAGACAACGGTGGATGGCAAGCGGTTTGTGACGGCGAGAGGATGGGAGGATCTTTCTACCATCCTGAAGGTGTATGAGGATATGAATCTGCCTGTAGAGGAAGGACTGATTTATCAGTATTTGCAGCACCGCAGGATTGCAAAGGATTTTGCGAATTATCTGGATTTGTACCGCAAATATCGCACCGATTACCGCGTGGACGACATTTTGCAGGGGAAATATACCAAGCAGGCGGTGACAAAGCTGCAGGATGCACCGTTTGACGAGCGACTGAGCGTGATGGGACTTTTGCTGAGCAGGCTTTCTGAGGGCTTCCGTGGGGCATACGAGGCGGATTTGACCGTAACGGGACTGCATGGGGCATTGCTGGAGCTGAAGGAGAGGTTCAACAGCCCCTATTGCAAGGAAACGCCTTGGGAGAACCTCTTTACAGGACTGGTGGAGGAAAGAGAAGCCGCCTTTGCGAAGGAACGGAAGGCGGGACTTCTGGAGAAAACGGCGGAGCATGCCTGCATGCGTGAATTGGAGCGGCTGCATTTCTTCCTTGCGGAGGGCAAGCGGAACGGCTGTCGGGAAAAAGAGGATGCGTTTGCGCTGGTGAAGGGACTTTTCGCAAAAGAGGCGGAAGGACGGGAAAACGCCATTGCGGATGCGTCTGCGATGCTGGACAATGCCTTTGCATTTCTGGAGGAAGCCTTCGGCGCAGGGCAGGAGATGGTTATCTTTATTACGGAGCTGACCACGAACTTCTATAGCGTGAAATTCATCAGCGAGAATGGTTCGGAGAAATATTATCGGTATAACGCGGAGCTGCTGTTTGATGAAAAGCAAAAGACGATTTTGCAGGATATTGAGAAGGCGAAAACGGAATTAAATCTTCTGTTTTAAAGAAAAGAAGAAGTTTAAAGAAAAGAAAAAGGCTGTCATCCCTTTTACTGGAATGACAGCCTTTTTGATTGCTTTCGTTTAATATTTGCTCCAATCCGGCTCTGCGGTCAGTGCTGTCCATGTTTCATACTTGGAATCCTTCTGCTCATAGGTGTGGCTGTTGGTTGCCTCCTGCACAGCCAGATAATACCATGCGCCGGGCTGATTATCGGGCCATTTGGTCATGCTGTCCAAAAGGTCGGCCTTTGTTTCGGGCATACGGCAAAGCACACGGTTAATCAGTGTCATTGCCTCTGCTCTTGTAATCGGGGCATCGGGGTGGAAGCTGCCGTCCGTATAGCCGCTTACCCAGCCAAGGGTGGCGGCACGCTCAATTTCCTTTTCCGCCCAATGACCGGAAATATCCGTAAAGCCGCTGTTTTCCTCTGCTCTGCCGCTGTCAAAGCGGGCGCAGATGGCGGCAAATTCCGCACGGGTAATGGGTGCCTGCGGTACAAAGCTGTTTGCTGTGCGGCCCTTGAGAATATTCATGCCTGCCATGGTGGAAACTGCTGTGTTGTACTAGCTGTCCTCTGTTACATCGGCAAAATCGTTGTGCTTGCTGAGGTTTTCGCTGCGCACCTCCTCCTTCAGCAGGCGGAAGAAGATAGCGGCGGTTTCCGCACGGGTGATGTTGCCCTGCGGCCTTACGTTGCCGTCTTTATAGCCTACAACATAAGCAAAATGATTGCTGCCGTTGAGCAAAGCGGGAACCTTTGTCGGCGTGGTTTCGCCGGTATTGTTGTCTTTGTTGTTATCCTTGTCCTTGTTTTCGTCTTTGCTGCTATTGTTGTTGTCATCACTGCTGCTGTGGTGCTTTTTGCCGAAGATATAGGTATAGGTTACATTGCCGCTGATACCGTTTTTTTCGGTATTTGGTGTCACATCCCAATGACCGGGGGTATTTTCATAGCCTGCGGCAGGAATCATAATGGCGGGAACATGGCTTGCATCCAATGTGCCGCTTGCAGAACCATTTGCCTGCGGATGCAGTACAACGGTAACCGTTTTATCCTCTGCGGTATTGCCCGACCAATAGCCGTTTACGATTTTGAAGGTGACGGTGGCATTTTTTGCCCAGTGTGCATAAACGGTTGCCGCACCCTTGAAGGTTCTGGTTCTAAAATCAATGGGTTTTTCGGAGGAATTTTCTTTACTGTCATACCATCCAAGGAAGGTGTAGCCTTCCCTTGCGGGGGGACGCAGGGCATCAATATGGTCGCTGTTTGCAGGTACGGGGACATAGCGTTCGGTAGGTTTGCCTTCCTCAAGCTCCCACTTGCCGCCGTTGGCATCAAAGGTAACAATGGGCCACCATTGTGCCACGAAATTCAAGTCAGACTTTATCGTCATATCCTGAATTGCCTTACTGGTGTAGAAGGTGCCTGCTGTGGAATCCTCCGAATAGGCTGCAGGCTTGTCCTGTGTATTCTCCTGCTCTCCCTCTGTATTCTCCTGCTCTTCCTCTGTATCGAGGAGAGATGTTTTATAATCATCCCCCCAACCCTCGAAGTAGCAGGTGTGTGCAAGCTCTGTGACGGGTGTGGGAACGGTATCCTGTTCCTTGGTAAGTGTAGAGCCGTAAGGAACGGTATAGCTTATTGAGTAATCATCTGTATTAAAATGCCCCTGTGCAGGCTGGAAGTAGTCCGCATAGAAGGTTACGGTGCAGGGGTCATGTGTCCATTTGCCGTAAAGCGTGAGGTTTTTTGTGTCATTTGCGTTGTCTTCAGGGAAGGTATACCTGTCGCTAATTGCTGTGCCGGCTAATGCTTCGTTTGTATACCAACCGCTAAAGCTCCATTTTTTATCAGCAGAGGTTACGGTTGCAATCTCAAAGGTCGGATTTTTGCCGGCACTGCTTTCTTGTTCTGTCTGCTGTGCAGGCAGGCTCACATCCTCAGGTACCTCTGTGCCGGTTACCCAACGATAGGTAATCGTATAGGTATCCGCTTCGGGGAAGGTATAGGTATACGCATAGGTGCCGTCCTCGGTGATGGCATCCGCATTGGTATCGGGGGCGTTGTTCCCCCAAGTGCCGGGTGCTTTGTAGTCTTTTGCGGGTTTCATATCCAGATTATCTACATGAGGAACCAAATCGGGTGTCAGCGTGCCTTTGCCGTTGCGCAGAGGAACCTCAATGGTCAAGGTTTTCGTATCATTCGTTTGGGTTGTGTTTTTGTACCAATTGCTTGCCGCATTCCAACCGCCGTTTACAACGGTAAAGGTAACCTCTTTTGTGCCGATTCTCGTCCAACTGCCGTAAAGGGTGGTATTCTCTGTTAGGTTTTCGCCGTTTTCGCCATAACGCTCTGTGCAGGCGGAATCCTTATACCAGCCGTCAAATTCATACCCCTCTTGGGATGGTACGGTGGGGGTAAAGGAGGCGGTTCCGCTGTCGCTCAGTGGAAGGGAAACGGTGGAAGGCAACTCTGTGCCTTCGGGGATGACAGAGCCAATCCATTGGAAATTTACATCAATGGAAGGAATCCAACGCCCATACAGGGTGAAATCACTGCCGAAGGCATCATATACGGTATCCTGATAGGCAACGTATTTTTTTCCGTCATACGTCCAAGTTTTCTTTCCGTTTCCCTCATGGTCAATGCTGTCATCCCAAAGACGATACCAACCGTCAAATTTTAATTTCATGGTGTCGCTTGTGGTTTCATTTTGTTCCGGATTTGTGGGGCTGTGCTTCACACCACGCGCGGCGTGCTCGTGGTCGGGCGGATTGAAATCCGGTGTCCAACGCCCTGCCCATTTATAGTCCACACAGACGGGATCGGTAATGGTAATGACTGCTTTTACGCCGTAGGCAGTCCCTTCTGTGCCTACAGGGGGAATCGGCTGAAGGCTGAGTGCCGTTTGAATACTGTCGCCACTGCCGATATCGGAAAGGCTCCGCTCGATGCGCAGAAAGGGGGTTGCGGCAAATTGCGGATTGCCGTTTGCATCATACCCCGTAAAGCGGTAATAATCCACAGAGGCAGTTTCGTTGATGGCACTGCTTGTAAGAATATGGTGTTTCCCTTTCAATTCCTTCCAAGTATGAGAGGTATGCGCTGTGGATTTTTCTTGGAAGTTATCCACATTGATATTCAGGCTTTTCGCATTTGGATTGACATTTGCGTCAATCTGAATCAGCAGTTCATTGAGCGCCTCATTAATATCATGCACTTGGCTCAAGCCCTTGAAATAGGGTGTGCCATCCAGTGTGTTGGAATTGCCGCAGATTCCGGTCATGGTTTCATTGAATTGTGTACGCTGATCCTCTGAGGACATTCCGCTTTGCAAGGTCAGCGGACGGAAGTCGCCAAAGCCGAAGATGGTGGCGTTATAATTATTTTTCAATTCCGTTGCCGCTGCCTGTGCCGCCTCAGAGCGGAGACTCTGAACGCCTATGCCGTTCTGATAGGGCAGAGAGCTGGCGGCAACAAAGATGATAAGGTTGCGGTCCTTGCTGTTTGCTTTGTGTGCTTGTGCAATTTTTGCCAACTGCTCTGTGATTTGCAGACCTGCATCCATACGGGAGGCACCTGCGTGCCAGGATACCATTTTATCAACATCAATGACATCCTCTGCCTTGTCAATGCTCATAAAGACGTTATCGTAGCTTTCAGTGGCAAGATAGCCTTCCGGCATCTGCGGCAGGGTTGTTTCGTCGTTATTTGGGATTCTGCTCCATTCTGTCCAACCGCTTTGGGAATGGAATACAGGTGATCCATCTGTGCCATGGGTATAATAGCCTGTGTTCAAGCTGGGGTTTTGGTCTGTAGTTAGCCTTGCGCCGGGGTGCTGACTTTCGATGTATGAATCGGATGAGCCGCTGTTATTGATACGCCCAAAGCCTGCGATTGCCACCCGATGTTCGCCTGTGGTGGGGGCAGGAAGATTTTGCAGCAGATTTTCCATGGACTTGAGAATATCCGCTCGCTCCTGCCCATACTGCGTTGTATTGTTTTGCGTATTCATAAAGGTGGATTGCTCTATCAAGAAGATGATATCGCAGGGCGTAACGGTGCGGGATTGGTTATCCGTATCCGTCAGATAGGCTTCGATTTGCGCTGTAATCTGCCCCGTTTCCGCTCCGCCGCTGTCCAAAGCGTGTTCCACTGTGGCGGTGATGTGCGGCGTTGTGGTACTTTCCTCTTCTGCCAATGCGGAAGCAGGCAAAAGGGCGAGTATCATGGAAAACACCAAAAGATAAGAGAGTATGCGTGTTTTCATGAGATTCCTTCCTTTCTGCTATGAATGATTTTCGATAAAATTTGCTGTTTTTTGACAATTTTTATTTTATTATAAGGGAAATACCAAGTCAAGCGGCTGCAAATAATTTCGAGTGATTTTGTATGGATCGAACAATCGCTATCAGGTTATTCTTCTGTCCAAATAAGTCGAAGGCCTGCTTTCGACTTTACTCAAAATGCTCCGGATGAAGCCCCGACCAGCCTGTCTGGGGCATGGTCAGCAGACGATAGATATCCTCCTGCTCTATCTCGAAATCGAAGATATCAAGGTTTGCCTTCATGCGCTCCGGTGCGGAGGATTTCGGCAGGGGCAGGACGTTATTTTGCAGGCAGAAGCGCAGACAGATTTGCGCCGGACTTTTGCCGTATTTTTTCGCAAGCTCCAGAACCAAAGGGTCCTCCAGAAGCCGCCCTCTGCCAAGGGGACTCCATGCCTCCGCCTGTATGCCGCGGCTCTGGCAGAACTGTAATGTTTCATACTGCGGATAGCCGGGGTGGAATTCAAACTGATCAATCATGGGGGCGGTATTGGCGGTTTTCAGAACGTGCAGGAGGTGCTGCGGCAGGAAATTGCAGACACCGATGGCGCGCACTGCGCCTTCATCATAGAGCCGCTCCAAAGCACGCCAGCTTTCCGTTACCAGCGGCTTCCAATCTGCGCCGGGGAAGGGCAGGGGCCAATGAATGAGGAACAAATCCAGATACTGCACCTGCAAATCCTTGAGGGAGGCTTCAAAGCTTGCCATGGTCTTATCATAGCCTAAGTCTGTTTTCCAGACCTTAGAGGTCAGGAACAGCTCTCTGCGAGGGATGCCGCACTGCCGCAGGGCGTTGCCGACCATTTTTTCGTTTTCGTATCTTCTGGCGGTGTCAATATGGCGGTAGCCGGATGCTAAGGCATCCAGAATGATTTTTTCCTCCTTTACAAGCCAGGTGCCAAAGCCCAGAAAGGGCAGCTCCGTCCCGTTTTCCAGAACAAATCCTTTTTCACTAATCATGGCTGTTTCCTCCTTATAATTCTTCCAACAGCGCAAGTGCAAGTGCTGTCAGCGTTTCTTTTGTGTTTTTTTCGGGCGCACGCAGAACGATATCCAGTAGCTCCGCAAGGATAGTGCCTAGGATTTTGCCGTGCGGCGCACCGAGTGCCATCAAGTCCTGTCCCGTTAGGGCAAGCGTTTTCAGAGAAAGACAATCCCCTGCCGCAAGGATTTTTTCCAAGGTGGCTTTTGTCTCGGCGTGGGGAGAAGTGGGACGCAGGATGCTTTGCAGAAGCAGAAGCTGCTCTGTTGCCTCCTGCCCGATGGTGCTGAGCTTTTTGCGGAGCGGATAGGGCTCTGTCGGCAAATCCGCGGACAGCTCCTCCAGAAGCAGGGAAATCCGCTTGAGGGAGTGGTTATCGAGCCGCATACCTTTTAAAAAGCCCTTCACCTCGCCGATGGGGTAATGCTGCAAAACAATGCACCACCGCAGAATATTATCCTTCGGGCAAAGGGAAATTTCCTCCAAAAGGGTCTGGCTGTTTGCGATAAGGCTTGCGGAAAGGGTCGCATCTATCTGTGCGAGCAGACCGCTTTCCCAGAGCAGGGGCATTTTATTCGCAAAGGGCGCAAGCCAGAGCTTTTGCAGCTCTTCACGAATTCGCTCCGCACTGATTTTCTGAATCAGCGCCGTATTGGCGCAGAGCGCCGCCCATGTTTCGGGGTCAATCGCAAAGCCAAGCTGCGCGGAAAAGCGCACACAGCGCAGCATCCGCAGGGCATCCTCCTGAAAGCGCTTTGCCGGCTCACCCACGCCGCGAATGATGCCTGCGGCAATATCCTCCTGCCCATGGAAGGGGTCGCGAAAGCCTTCCTTGGGGTGATAGGCAATGGCGTTCATGGTAAAATCGCGGCGGAGCAAATCCTCATTCAGCTTTTTGGTGAAGGAGACCTCGTCCGGATGGCGGCAGTCGGCATATTCACCGTCGATGCGATAGGTTGTGACCTCATAATTTTCATGATGCAGGACGACGGTAATCGTGCCATGCTTGATGCCCGTATCAAAGGTATGGTCGAAGATGGTCTTGGTTTCCTCGGGCAGGGCGGAGGTGGTGATATCCCAATCTTGCGGCATGCGCCCCAGAATGGAATCGCGGACACAGCCCCCGACGATATACGCCTCATGACCGCCCTCATTCAGTTTATTCAGAATCCAGACCGCGTCCTGCGGAATGGCAATATTCAGCTTCTGCAAGGCTTCTCCTCCTTTTCGGAATTTTTTATAAATGAATTATATCATAAAATTACTATATGGACAAAAAAAGAACATCTGCGGAGAACAGATGCTCTTTTTTTCTATAGGGGAAATAATACAATGGATTTCGGGAATTATTTCTTATCGTAAGGCTTTACCGTAACCTCTTTCTTATCGAAGTCGATGAAAATCTGATACGCGTAGTTATCCTCACTGGTATCCCAGACTTCAACGAATTTCGGGGTTACCTCAATGATGATTTCGGAATCCTCGTGGCTGTATTTATTGTAGCTGCCCCAGAGGTGCTTTTTATAAAGGCCTTCAAACACTCTGCCGGGCTCATCTACAACCAGACCGCAGTTTTTCGCAGTCCCTTCCACCTGAATGCCGCCATAGCAGAGGGCAACATTGGGGTTTTCGTAAAGCTGCTTTGTTTTGCGGAAGTCCTTGTCTGTTTTGAAATAGATTTTGTCATTGTAGAACAGGCAGCTGACGTTGCGCACCATAACGTAATCGTTTACGCTGCTGGCAAGCGCCATAATCTTCCAATCGCCCAGCTGTTCAAAGAAAAGGGCTTTTGCCTGTTCAAAGGTAAGGTTTTTGTCTAAGCTGAATTTCATTTCGGTTTCTCCTTTACTTCTCCGTGCTTTTTATACTCAGATTTTTGTTTCGTCCGCTTTCTTTATGGTGCTTGCCTTTTTATTTTTTGCAGAGGCATTGCCGTGGATGATGGGGCTTAAGTGCTTATACAGCAGCATTGCGCCAACGGAGTTGATGCCGCATTTAATCAGGTTGAAGGGCAGAATCCCAAGGATTGCCAGTGTGAATACATTGGAAATCAGAGGGTTGACCTCGGTACACATGGCTACGAAATAGCTCATATCCTGTCCCATCAGTGCCATATAGAAGGGAATGATGATATATAGGTTGGTAAAGATGGCAACGATGCCTGTGAAGACAGAGCTGATTGCCATACCGATGATTGCGGTTCTTTTAGATTTTTTCTGGTGATACATGATAACGGGAGGCAGCACATACGCACAGCTGAGCAGGAAATTCTGCAGCTCGCCCGTAAATGCGGAGGAGGTACCCTCGGTTGCCAGCTTCAGCAGGATTTTTACCAGAATGATGCAGACTGCCTGCAAAGGCCCCATGGCAAAGCCGCCGATGATTTCTACCAGACCTGCCAGATCAAAATTCATGAAGGGGGGCAGGAAGGGAAGCGGGAAATCAATATGCAGCAGGATGCAGCAGATGGCACCCATCATGGCAATCATGGTTAAATCTCTGGTTTTGAATTTCGTTTTCATGTTTCATTCCTCCAA
>ERZ825137.3259-NODE-3259-length-17666-cov-7.088695_pt1 | contig 17666 bp, 15 predicted proteins | sample MGYA00519873_ERZ825137 | MGnify/ENA primary metagenome ERZ825137 (study PRJEB31778, sample SAMEA3449190) | human gut metagenome | biome: human gut; feature: human-associated habitat; material: faeces | place: United Kingdom | collected 2010/2012 ...
ATGGGCTGCATGAACAAGGGCTTCAACGCCATGGTCCCCGCCATTCTGATCCTCACCTTCGCCGTCTCCCTCAAGAGCATGACGGGTCTCCTCGGCGCCGCCGATTATGTGGAGGGTCTGATGAAGCAGGCGTCCGAAGGCCTCTTCATGCTGCTGCCCGCTATCATCTTCGTGGTCGCCTGCCTGCTGGCCTTCGCCACCGGCACCAGCTGGGGCACCTTCGGCATGCTCATCCCTATCGTCCAGAACGTCTTCCCCATGGACAACCCCCTGGCCGTGGTGTGTATCTCCGCCTGCATGGCCGGTGCCGTCTGCGGCGACCACTGCTCGCCCATCTCCGACACCACCATCATGGCCTCCGCCGGCGCTCAGTGTGACCACGTGAACCACGTCTCCACCCAGCTGCCCTACGCCATTACTGTGGCGGCGGTGAGCTTTGTGAGCTATCTCATCGCCGGCTTCGTTCCCAAGGCGTATATCTCCCTGCCCATCGCCCTGGTGCTGATGCTGCTGACCATCTTCGTCCTGCACCGCACCCTGAAGGGGAAGGCTGCGGCCTAAGCCCCCAAAAACGACAAAAAGAATGGATGCCTTCCCAGCTTAAGCGGAAGGCATCCATTTTTTGTGGTTTGTCTGGTCGCCGGGCTTACACGGCCACCGGAATGGCCTGGTCCAGGGGGTGGCACTGGTAGCCCTCCAGCTTCACGCTGTCCGGGGTGAAGTCGTAGAAATTGGTCACCGCCGGGTCGAGCCAGAGCTTGGGGGCCTCGAAGGGCGTTCGGGCGATGATCTCCTCCACGATGGGCACGTGGCGGTCGTAGATATGGGCGTCGGCGATGACGTGGACCAGCTCGCCGGCCTCCAGACCGGACACCTGCGCCATCATGTGGACCAGCACGCTGTACTGCACCACGTTCCAGTTGTTGGCGGCCAGCATGTCCTGGCTGCGCTGGTTCAGGATGGCGTTGAGGGTATGTCCGGAGACGTTGAACGTCATGGAGTAAGCGCAGGGGTACAGGGCCATCTCGTGGAGGTCCTGAAAGTTGTAGATGTTGGTGAGGATGCGGCGGCTGGCGGGGTTGTGCTTCAGGTCGTACAGCACGCGGTCCACCTGATCCATCTCCCCCTCGGGGTACTGGTGCTTTACTGCCAGCTGATAGCCGTAGGCCTTGCCGATGGAGCCGTTCTCATCCGCCCAGCTGTCCCAGATGTGGCCACGCAGGTCGTGGATATTGTTGGACTTCTGCTGCCAGATCCACAGCAGCTCGTCGATGCAGGTCTTGAAATACGTCCGCCGGATGGTCAGGATAGGGAACTCTTTCTTCAGATCGTAGCGGTTGACGATGCCGAATTTCTTCACCGTGTGGGCCGGCGTGCCGTCCTCCCAGCGGGGACGCACCTGCTGGTCCGTGTCCCAAACGCCGCGGGTCAGTATCTCCCGGCAGTTCTCCTTAAATACGCGGTCTGCATAGCTCATGGCGCGTCCTCCTTGCGGTGTTTTACCCATTGTACCATAGTTTCCGCCGATTTCCAACACAAATACCTGTGATAAGCAAAATGTAATTGCAACTTCCCGGTTTCCTGCTATAATATTCACTGGATTATTATGAAGGAGGAATCTCCATGACTTATGACGTTCTCATCATCGGCGGCGGCCCGGGCGGCATCTACTGTGCCTGGGAGCTGCTGCAAAAGCGCCCGGAGCTGAAGATCGCCCTGTTTGAGGCGGGCCATACCCTGGCCAAGCGCCGCTGTCCCATCGACGGCGTCAAGGTGAAATCCTGCGTCAAATGCCCCACCTGCGCCATCATGAACGGCTTCGGCGGCGCGGGCGCGTTTTCCGACGGCAAGTACAACATCACCAACCAGTTCGGCGGCACGCTCCACGAATATATCGGCAAGCAGCAGGCTCTGTCCCTGATGGCGTATGTGGACGACATCAATATGGCCAACGGCGGCGCGGGCACGCACCTCTATTCCACCGGCAACACCCCCATCAAGAAGCTGTGCCTGCAAAACGACCTGCACCTGCTGGACGCCTCCGTCCGCCATCTGGGCACGGACATCAACTACGTGGTGCTGGAGAACCTGTACAACGCCATGAAGGATCGGATGGACTTCTATTTCGACACCCCGGTCCGCGCCGTGACCAAGACCGGCAGCGGCTACACCGCGGACACGGACAAGGGCAGCTATGATGGCCGCACCTGCGTCATCTCCGTGGGCCGCAGCGGCAGCAAGTGGATGGAGAGCGTGTGCGAAGCGCTGCACATCGGCACAAAGTCCAACCGGGTGGACATCGGCGTTCGGGTGGAGCTGCCCTATGACGTGTTCTCCCACCTGACCGACGAGCTGTACGAGAGCAAGATCGTCTACCGCACCGAGAAGTTCCAGGACCGCGTCCGCACCTTCTGCATGAACCCCCACGGCGTGGTGGTCAACGAGAACACCAACGGCATCGTCACCGTCAACGGCCACAGCTACGAGGACCCCAAGCTCCACACCGACAACACCAACTTTGCCCTGCTGGTGGCCAAGCACTTCTCCGAGCCGTTCAAGGATTCCAACGGCTACGGCGAGTCTATCGCCCGGCTGAGCAATATGCTGGGCGGCGGCGTGATCCTCCAGCGGTTCGGCGACCTGATCCGCGGCCAGCGCTCCACCGTCAAGCGGGTGGAGGAGAGCTTCGTCACCCCCACCCTGGCCGCCACCCCCGGCGACCTGAGCCTGGTCATGCCCAAGCGCATCCTGGACGGCATCATCGAGATGATCTACGCCCTGGACAAGATCGCCCCCGGCACGGCCAACGACGACACGCTGCTTTACGGTGTGGAGGTGAAGTTCTACAACATGGAGGTGGAGCTGGACAAGGATCTCCAGACCTGCCATCAGGGGCTTTACGTTATCGGCGACGGCAGCGGCGTGACCCACTCCCTGTCCCACGCCAGCGCCAGCGGCGTCTATGTGGCCCGCCGTCTGTCGGACACGCTGTGATGCACCATCAGCAAAAGAGAGGCATCCTGCCGGATGTCTCTCTTGCTTTGTAAACGCGCGCACTCCCGCACACCGCAAGGAAAGGAATGTGTGCAAGGGAAACCTTTGCCGGGTTTCTGGATATGGATGGCCGCGCCAAGTGGCGCGTCACAAGCGTTTTGCCGCAGGCAAAACCTTGGCGCAGGCGGAATTCATTTCCGCCGAGCATGTCAAATACCCTTGGGGTGGAGCGGCCAGGGGCCGCGAAACCCAAAGATAAAAGACCGCCAAAGGCGGTCTTTTATCTTTGGTGCGAGCGATGGGACTTGAACCCACACGATCTTACGAACACAGGCACCTCAAGCCTGCCTGTCTGCCTATTCCAGCACGCTCGCGGGCAGAATACCCATCTATTATAGCAAAAAGCGCCGCTTTGTCAATAGTCCCGGGCGGAATTTCCTCGCCCTTGTCCGGCGGAGCGAGATGTGCTATAATTGCGCCAGCGTCTGGCCGATCGGGCCGTCCACCGTTACCGCCGCGCGCAGAGCCGCGCCGGTGACACCCTTGTTCACCACCGCCAGCTTGCTGCCCCGGTAGTACTGCACCAGCCCCGCCGCCGGATAGACCACCAGCGACGTGCCGCCGATGAGCAGCACGTCCGCCTGCCGGATATAGCGAATGGCCTGGGCCATCACGTTCTCGTCCAGCGGCTCCTCATACAGCACCACGTCCGGCTTCACCACGCCGCCGCATTCGCAGCGGGGCACGCCGGTGGTGCGGAGGATGAAGTCCAGGTCGTAGAACTTGCCGCAGCGGGTGCAGTAGTTCCGCAGCACGCTGCCGTGGAGCTCCAGCACCTCCCGGCTGCCCGCCTTCTGGTGCAGGCCATCGATATTTTGGGTGATGACGGCCTTCAGCCGTCCCTCCTGCTCCCACTGGGCCAGCTTGTAGTGGGCTGCGTTGGGCCGGGCGTCGGGGGCGAGCATTTTCGCCCGGTAGAATTGATAGAACTCCTCCGTGTGCGTTTCATAGAACGTGTGGCTGAGTATGGTCTCCGGCGGGTATTTGAACGTCTGGTGATACAGGCCGTCCACGCTGCGGAAATCCGGGATGCCGGACTCGGTGGACACGCCTGCGCCGCCGAAAAACACGATGTTATCGCTGCCGTCTATGAGTTCCTTCAGTTTTCGGATGTTCTCGTCCATATCGTTCCCTCCATTTCTGTTATAAAGGAGTGCCTATGAATATTCAGATCTTCGGTATGTCCAAATCCTTCGACACCAAAAAGGCGGAGCGCTGGTTCAAGGAGCGGCGCATCAAGTACCAGTATATCGACCTGGTCAGCAAGGGTGTGTCCCCCGGCGAGTACCGGTCCATCAAGGCCGCTGCGGGCGGCTTCGACGCGCTGGTGAACAAGAGCTGCCGCGCCTATGAGGCGCTGTATATGGCCTATATCACGCCCCAGGCGGCGGAGGAAAAGCTGCTGGAGCATCCGGAGCTGTTCAACGCGCCCATCGTCCGCAACGGGAAGCAGGCCACCGTGGGCTATCATCCCGAGGTGTGGCAGACGTGGGAGTGACGCTTATTCCGTGAAGCTGTGCTCCACCGTGACCACGGCGTAATAGTCGCCGTCCAGCTCCGCCACCTTCTCCCGGATGCGGCGGCCGGCCTCTGCCGGGGTGATGGCCGCGTCCAGCGGCAGCACCGCGTCAAACACTAAATTGGTGTGGGTCGTACCCCGGATCACCCGCAGATCGTGGACGGTCATACGGGGCTCTACCTGCCGCACCAGCTCCGCCACCTGACGGCGCAGGGCGTCCACCGTCTCATCGTCGGTGACAATAGGGTCCATGTGGATCACCGCCTGGACGTGGAGCTTCTCGTGAAGCTCCCGCTCGATGTTGTCGATAACATCGTGGAGCTGCAGAATATCGCCGCTGGCGGGGACCTCCGCGTGGAGGGACACCATCTGGCGGCCCGGGCCGTAGTCGTGGACCACCAGGTCGTGGATACCCACCACGGTGTCATGCTCCTCAACGATGTCCCGGATATGCTGCACCAGCTCCGGATCGGGCGCTTGGCCCAGCAGGGGCGACAGCGTCTCCTTGGCAGCCTTGTAGGCGGAGAACAGGATGAACAGCGCCACCACCATGCCCACATAGCCGTCCACCGCCAGTCCCGTCCACCTGCCGATGAGCATGGCCAGCAGCACGGCGGAGGTGGCCGCCGCGTCGGACAGGCTGTCCGATGCTGTGGCCTCCATGGCGGCGGATCGGATCTTCCCGCCGATACGGCGGTTGTAGTGCCACATATACAGCTTCACCGCCACGGACACCGCTAAAATCACCACCGCCAGGGCGGAGAACGTGACCTCCTCCGGGTGGAGGATCTTGTCAAAGGACGATTTGGCCAGCTCCACGCCCATGAGCAGGATCAGGCCCGCTACAATAAGGCCGGATATGTACTCAATGCGGCCGTGGCCGAAGGGGTGGTCCGGGTCGGGCTTTTTGCCCGCCAGGCGGAAGCCCAGCAGCGTCACCGCTGAAGAACCGGCATCGGACAGGTTGTTGAAGGCGTCCGCCGTGACGGCGATAGAGCCGGACAGCTGTCCGGCGAAGAATTTCCCGATAAACAGCAGCACGTTCAGCCCAATGCCCACCGCGCCGCACAGCGTGCCGTAGGCCCGGCGTACCGCGCCGTCCGCCGTGTTGTCGCGGTGGGGGATGAACCATCTTGCCAGCAGCTCGATCATACTATCTGTTTCCTTTCATGCGGCTGATACAGCCGCTTTTTTTGCTGCCCTGCGGCGCAGGGACACGCCCGCCCTCTTACTTCCCCTTGATGGTCAGCTTCATGCGGCAGCACAGGTCATCCAGGTCCTCATCGGTGGCGGCGGGCAGACGCAGCCGTCCGCCGCAGTCGGCGCAGATCAGATCCACCGCGCCCCGGCGCACCTGCACGGTATAGCGCGTGCTGCCGCAGGTGCAGGCGATGCCGCCCCGGGCGGCGATGTCCTTCAGCTCGGACAATACCTCGTACATGATCACGTTGTCGGTGAAGGCCTCACCGTCCGTGCCCTTGTCCTTCTCCACCCGCAGGGCCAGATTTTCCATGGCGCGGCGCACCTCCTGCTCCCGGCCCACATAGCAGCACAGGTCCTGCTTCACCGGGCAGGACAGGCCGATGCCCCGGCCGTGCAGCAGCGCGTCGGCGGAGCACTCCGCCTGATGGTGGCCGCCGCAGACGCCGCAGGGCACCCACAGGCGGAACTTCGTTCCGTCCGTCTGCACCTCCAGCGCCTCCTTGCCGCACTCGCACTCCATGCGGACCGCGGCGGCGGTAAGGGCAAAAACGCTGCGGGTGTGGAAATTCGCCTTGCCGCAGGCGGGACAGATATAGCCGAAGCTGCGTGTTTCTTCCATGACCGGTACGCTCCTTGTGTATGTTCTTTAGTGCCTGTTTTCATTATACTCCATTCTTTTCCCGTTTTCCAGTATTGCGGAGGAAAGAGTTTTCGGATATAATGTCGGCAGCTTATTTTTGGGAAGTGATGCTGTGACGAAAACAAATTTGTCCGCCGCGCTGCGCGCCGCGTTCCCCCACACCATCCCCATCATGACCGGCTATCTGGCGGTGGGGCTGGCCTACGGCGTGCTCATGGCCTCCAAGGGCTACAATTTCCTGTGGAGCGGCTTCGTCAGCGCCTTTGCCTTCTGCGGCAGTATGCAGTACGTGGCCATCACGCTGCTGACCTCCGCCTTTGACCCGGTGCAGGCGTTTTTGCTGAGTCTGATGGTCAACGCCCGGCATTTGTTCTTCTCCCTGGCGCTGCTGCCCAGGTACCGGGGCGCGGGGCGGCTGAAGTACTTCCTCATCTACACCCTCAGCGACGAGAATTTCTCCCTCTCCTCCTCCGTAGAGCCGCCGGAGGACATTGACCCGCCGCTGTTCTACTTCGCCATGAGCTTTCTCACCTGGCTGTACTGGGTGGTGTTCTCCATGGTGGGCGGCCTGGCGGGCAGCCTGCTGACCTTTGATACCACCGGCATCGACTTCGCCCTGACGGCGCTGTTCGTGGTGCTGTTCATCGAGCAGGTGACGAAGCGGGAGAACCGGGCCAGCGGCGGGATCGGGCTGGCGTGCTCCGTGGCGGCGCTGGCCGTCTTCGGCTCGGACAATATGGTCATCCCCGCCATGGTGCTGACCATGGCCGTGCTGCTGCTGGGAAGGAGGAAGCTATGCGCTTAGACACGGTACATTCGCTGGTCATCGTGCTGATGGTGGCCCTGGCGACACAGATCACCCGGTGGACGCCGTTTTTGCTGTTCTCCGACGGGAAAAAGCTGCCCAAGGTGGTGGAGGACCTGGGCAGGCTGCTGCCCCCGGCCATGATGGGATTGCTGGTGGTATACAGCCTGCGCAGCGTGGACATCCTGTCCGGCAGCCACGGGCTGCCCGAGGCCATCGCCGTGGCGGCGACGGCGCTGCTGCACCTGTGGAAGCGGAACACGCTGGTGTCCATTTTGGCGGGCACGGCGGTGTATATGCTGCTGGTGCAGCTGGCATTTGCATAAAGAAAAGGCACGCTGCAGCGTGCCCTTTCTTTTGTTTATGCGTTTTTCGCCGTCTCGGCGCATTTCACCAGCCAAGCGGCGGCCTCCAAAGGATACTTCCCCGCCGCCGTCTCGTTGGTGAGCATCAGGTGCTCCGCGCCGTCCCACACGGCGTGGCAGATGTCCGACACCTCCGCCCGGGTGGGGATGGGGCGCTCCGTCATCGAGCCCAGCAGCTCCGTCACCACCAGCAGGGGCTTCCCCGCCCGGCGGCACGCCGCCGCGATGCGCTTCTGGGCCGCCGGGACGTGCTCCAGCCCCAAATTTACGCCCAGGTCTCCCCGGGCCGCCGTCACCACATCGCAGCCGCCGATCCAGTCCGGCAGAGCGTCCAGCCCCGTCTGATCCTCTATCTTGGCGTACAGCAGCGCGCCGCCCAGCCCTGCCTGTATCATGGCCCGCCGCACGGTGTCCAGCTCCTCCCGGCTGCGGACGAAGGGCTGCATCACCGCCGTCACGCCGAAGGCAGGGCCGTCGGCCAGGTCGGCCAAATCCTCCGCCGTCAGCGGCGGCAGGTGCAGCGCCAGCCCCGGCAGGGCTACGCTCTTTCGCGGAGCGATGCGGCCCGGGCGTGTTACCCGGCACAGGCCGCCGTTTTCCAGCGTCAGCACCGCGCCGCCGTCATCGATGCGCAGCTCCTGCCCCGGCAGCAGCCCGGCGGCGACAGTCTCCGGCAGCGCCAGCGCGGACAGTGCTATCGTCTCGTGCAGAGACAGCAGGGCGTCAGGGGCGGTCTTCCCCGTCCGCACCTCCGGGCCGCGTAGGTCGATGAGCAGTCCCGCGGACAGGCCCGTCTCCCGCTCCGCCCGGTGCAGGGTGTCGATCCAGTCCGCCTTTTCCCGCAGACTGCCGTGGGACAGGTTCAGCCGGAAGCAGGAGATACCGGCCCGGAGCAGTGCGGCGATAGTGGCCGCATCCTTGCAGCTCTCGCCCAATGTGGCATAGTAGTTCACGTCTCGTCCTCCCCGTGGAAGTGATCGTATACGGCCTGGGCCGCCGCCCGCGGCACGGCCTGACACAGCTGCTCCACCGTGGCGCTCTTTACGGCGCTCACCGTGCCGAAGCGCTGGAGCAGCTTCTTTTTCCGCGCCTCGCCCACGCCGGGGATGTTGTCCAGCCGGGAGCGCTTGGCGCTTTTCGTGTGCTTCTGATGGTGGTAGGCAATGGCAAAGCGGTGTACCTCCTCCTGCACCGTGCCGATGAGGGCGAACAGGGCGGGAGACTGGCGGATGCCCAGCTCCTGACCGGCGGCGGTCATCAGCGCCCGGGTACGGTGCTTGTCATCCTTCACCATGCCCAGCACCGGTACGTCCAGCCCCAGGGCTGTGACCACGGCCTCCGCCACCTGGGCGTGGGCCTGACCGCCGTCGATGAGCAGCAGGTCCGGCAGGGGCGCGAACCTCTCATCGCCGTCCAGATACCGCCGAAACCGGCGGGTCAGCACCTCCTGCATAGCGCCGTAGTCGTCGGCGTGGTCACAGCTCTCGATGCGGAAGCGGCGGTAGTCCCGCTTCAGCGGGCGGCCGTCCTGAAACACCACCATCCCCGCCACCTGATCCTCGCCGCCGGTGTGAGAGATGTCGTAGCTCTCCATCCGTCGGGGCAGGACGGGCAGCCGGGCCAGCTCCTGCAGCTGCCGCAGTGTGCCGTTGACCCGCTCGGCGCTGTCCGTGACCCGCTCCACCTCCTCCTTGGCGTTGCGGCGGGCGATGTCCAGCAGCTCCCGGCGCTGTCCCCGCTGGGGCGTTTTCACGGCCACCGGGTGGCCGCACTGCTCCGTCAGCAGCGACGACAGCGTGTCCGCGTCCTCGATGGCCGCCGGCAGCAGGACCTCCCGGGGCAGCACCGACCGGCCCAGATAATACTGGGGCACGACCTGCTCCAGCAGGGCCGCGTCTCCCTCCGCCGTCACAGGGAACACCGTGACCTGGCGGCCCAGCAGGTCGCCGTTTTCAATGTGCAGCACGGCGCAGCCGGACTTGGCCGCACCGTTGTACGCGCCCCACACATCGGTGTCGGCGCAGATGCCGGCAATGACCCGCTGTTCCTTGCCCAGCACCGACAGCGCCCGTATCCGGTCGCGCAGCGATGCCGCCCGCTCAAAATCCAGCGTCTCCGCCGCCGCGTTCATCTCCTCCGTCAAGGCGGCGGTGACGCCCCGGAGCTTACCGTCCAGCAGGGACACCGCGTCGCCGATGCGGCGGCGGTACTCCGCCTCATCCGGGCCGTCCGGACGGCAGAAGCCGTCGCACTTGCCCATGTGGAAGTTCAGGCATGGCCGCTCCCGGCCGATGTCCCGGGGGAATCTCCGTCCGCAGGTGGGCAGTCGCAGCGCGCCGCACACCGCCTCGATGGCCAGATGGGTCTCCCGCCGCCCGCCGTAAGGGCCGAAATACCGCGCTCCGTCGTCGGCAGCCCGGGCAGTCAGAGAAAAGCGGGGGTAGGGGGACTTCACGTCCAGCCGTACAAAGGGATAGCCCTTGTCGTCCTTCAGCAGGATGTTGTACCGGGGCATATGGCGCTTGATGAGGGAGTTCTCCAGCACCAGCGCCTCGAACTCCGACCGGACGATAATGGTGTCGAAGCGGTCCACGTGGGCCACCATCATCTTCGTTTTCTCGTTGTGTCCGGCGTTCTCCTGAAAATACTGGCTCACCCGGTTTTTCAGCTTTTTCGCCTTGCCCACGTAGATGACCTGGCCGGACTTGTCCATCATCAGATAGACGCCCGGCAGCAGCGGCAGCTCGTTGGCTTTTTTCCGCAGCTCGTCCTTGGTCATGGTCTCACCTCCCGGGATGGATCGTTTTTGTCAGTATAGCACGCCCTGGCTGCGAACGCAATTCCCAGCAGGTATATCGTTACCGGTAACGATACCGGTATTTCCTGTTGACAACCCGACCCGATAGGTATACAATCACCACAAAGGAGAAGGACGTACCCCCCTTACCCCTTTTCGCACGGCGTGTATCCCCCCTGCACGCCGTGCAGACGCAGACCCGCCCTCAGGCCCAACGGCCCGAGGGCGGGTTTTTTTGCACATTTGCCGCAGCACGCAGTCTCAGTTCAGCGTGCCATCCTTCAGCTCCAGCAGCTGGCCGATGCGCCGCCGCAGCGGCCCGTGGGCGGGCTGTATCAGGCCGGGATCGTCCGCCAGCAGCGCCTTAGCCGCCTGCTGGGCCTCGTCCAGTGTCCGCATATCGCAGCTCAGGTCCGCCGCCTTCAAGACCGGCAGACCGTGCTGGCGGCTGCCGAAGAAGTCGCCCGGCCCGCGAAGGCGCAGATCCTCTTCTGCTATTTTGAAGCCGTCGTTGGTCTCCGTCATCACCCTCAGCCGCCGCTTCGTCTCCTCGTTCCGGCTGTCCGACAGCAGGACGCACCAGCTCTTTGCCCTGCCCCGGCCTACACGGCCGCGGAGCTGGTGGAGCTGGCTCAGGCCGAAGCGCTCCGCGTTCTCCACCACCATCAGCGTGGCGTTGGGCACATCCACACCCACCTCCACCACGGTGGTGGACACCAGAATATCACTCTCCCCGGCGGCAAAGGCTGCCATGACCTTTTCCTTCTCCCCGGACTTCATCCGCCCGTGGAGCACCGCCACCCGCAGCTCCGGGAACACCTGCTGCTGCAAATGCCGGGCGTAGGCCGTGACGGCCTTGCGCTCGTCCTGGGTCTCGCCGTTTTCCTCCACCAGTGGGCAGATGATGAATACCTGATGGCCCTCGGCCACCTGCCTGCGGATAAAGCCGTTGAGCCGCTGGCGGTACTTCTCCCCCACGGCGACGGTGTCCACCCGCTGCCGCCCCAGCGGCAGCTCGTCAATGACCGACACCTCCAGGTCGCCGTAGATGATCAGGGCCAACGTCCGGGGGATGGGCGTGGCGGACAGCACCAGCGTGTGGGGCGACGCGCCCTTGTGGGCCAACCCGGAGCGCTGGGCCACGCCGAAGCGATGCTGCTCGTCGGTGATGACCAGCCCCAGCCTGCCGTATTGCACATCCTCCGTCAGCAGGGCGTGGGTGCCGATGCACAGGTCGATGCGGCCCTCCGCCAGCGCTGCCAGTGTCTCCCGGCGCTCCCTGGCACGGGTCGAGCCGGTGAGCAGGGCGCAGGTCATGCCCAGCCGCGCCAGCAGCGGCGACAGGCTCTCGTAATGCTGGCGGGCCAGGATCTCCGTGGGCGCCATGAGGGCGGTCTGCCAGCCGCTTTGCGCGGCGAACCACGCGCAGCCCGCCGCCACCATGGTCTTTCCGCTGCCCACATCGCCCTGGCACAGCCGGTTCATGGGCCGGCCGGAGGTCATATCCGCCGCCGCCTGCTCAATGGCCCGCCGCTGCGCGCCGGTAAGGACAAAGGGCAGCGCCTCATAAAACGCAGTCATATCCACGTCGCGGCACGCCGGGCCAGCCACCGTCTCCCGCCGCGCGCGCAGCAGGGACAGCCCGCAGCTGAGGAGGAACAGCTCCTCAAACGCCAGCCGCCTCCGGGCCAGAGCCAGCGCCTCCGGCGAGGCGGGAAAATGGACGTTCTCGTAGGCAAAGCCGATGTAGCACAGCTGGTGTGCCCGCCGCACCTCGTCGGGCAGCACGTCCTCCGGCAGATCGCCGCACTCGTCCAGGCCCTGCCGCACCGCCTTGGCCACCGTGGCCTGGTTCAGCCCCGCCGTCAGGTGGTACACCGGCATGATGCGCCCGGTGAGCAGCTGCTGCCCCTCCCGCTCCACCAGCGGGTTGACCATGCGGCGGCGCAGGTGCTCCCCCTCGGCCTTGCCGTAGAAGATATACGTCTCCCCCTTGCGGAGGGAGGTCTTGCGGTATTCCTGATTGAAGAAGGAGATGTCCAGCACGCCGCCCTCGTCCACGGCCCGGACCTGCACCAGCGTCCGCCCGCCGGGGATACGTCCGCCCCGGGGTTCCTGGGCGATGGTGGCCCGGACACAGGCGTATTCGCCGGGAATCAGCTCCCGCACCGGCACGATACGGCTGCGGTCCTCCCAGCGCATGGGATAGTAGGCGATCAGGTCGCCCAGCGTCCGTATGCCCAGCTTTTCCAGCGCTTTGGCCCGGGCCTCACCGACACCCTTGACATACCGCACATCCGTTGTCAGCGACGCCACGGCGGCCACCTCCCTTTTCTGATATGGGAAAAGTATACCCCAAAAGCATCGCGGTGTAAAGGCCGTCCGGCCGGGCGAGTGTGTTCACAAAAAATTCACAATAAAAGTCAAAGAAAGTCAAATTTACCTATTGACAAGGACACGAGGAAGGTGTATTATACGGTCAAAGGTCAAAGAAAGGCAAAGTCAGAAAGGAAGTGGATCGCCGCATGGGCATTTCCGATATTATTGCCGGGTTCATCCAGCAGGAGCTGGACAACGCCGGAGGCGCGCTGGAGCTTCAGCGCAGCGACCTGGCCCAGCGCTTTAACTGTGTCCCCAGTCAGATCAACTACGTCATGTCCACCCGGTTCTCTCCGGAGCACGGGTACATCGTGGAGTCACGCCGGGGCGGCGGCGGCTACATCCGCATCACCCGGGTGCAGGTGGACCGCCACACGCTTTTGATGCACGTCATCAACTCCGTGGGCGATACGCTGGACCTGGCCAGCGCCCGGGCCATTCTTTCAAACCTGGTCCAGTCCCAGGCGGTGGAGCGGAACGTGGCGCAGACCCTTCTGTGGGCCGTGTCCGACAATTCCCTCCGCTCCGTTCCCAAGGACCGGCGGGACAATCTCCGGGCCAGTATTTTCAAGCAGGTGCTCATTCACCTGGTTTGAGTTTTCAATAAGGAGGCAATCATTATGAAATGTCAGAATTGCGGAAAGAACGAAGCAACGTTTTACTATAGGAGCAGCATCAACGGTCGGGTCATGGAGAGCCATCTGTGCCCCGAATGCGCCCGTCAGCTGGGCCTGGTGCAGGATATGCGCCGCCCCATGATGAGCAGCTTCTGGGACGATGACGATTTCTTCACCCGTCCCTTCCGGATGCTGGAGCCCCTGCTGGGCGGCTTCGGCAGCCGCCTGCTGACGGAGTTCCCGGAACCCGTGGACGTGACCCAGCAGGCCCGCCGCGCGGCGGAGGAGCCCCGGGAGGACAACCTGGTCCAGGGCGACGAGCGGGAGAAGCTCAGCCGCCAGCGCCAGCGCAACGCCCTGGAGACCCAGCTGCGCCACGCCGTGGAAACCGAGAACTTCGAGGAAGCCGCCAAGCTCCGGGATCAGCTGCGGTCCCTGCCCCAGGCGTAAGCGTTACGCCGATCAACCGAAAGGAAGTGTAAACTATGATGGAAAATAAATTCACCCCCCGTGCGGAGGAATCCCTGCGGCTGGCCCAGGAGGCCGCCGAGGAAATGGGCCACGGCTATGTGGGCAGTGAGCACCTGCTGCTGGGCCTGATGCGTGAGGAGGAGGGCATTGCCCACCGGGTCCTGGAGGAAGCGGGCCTCACCGATGATATGATCTGCGATGTGCTGCATCGCAGCGTGGGCACCGGCCTTTCCGGCGCGGCTCCCTCCCAGGGGCTGACTCCCCGGGCCAAGAGCGCCGTGGAGCTGGCCGTGTCCGAAGCGTCCCGCACCGGTGCGGGCTATATCGGCACCGAGCATCTGCTGATGGGCCTGCTGCGTGAGGGCAACAACATGGCCATCCGGGTGCTGCGCACCGTGGGCATCGACCCCAAGAAGCTGTACAGCGCCGTGGTGAAGAAGATCAACGAAGCGCCCCGGGCCGCAGCCGCCGCAGGCGGCAATTCCGCCGCTCCCTCCCGTGAGGACGGCAAGAAGGGCGGCGCCCTGGCGGAGTTCACCCGGGATCTGACGGAGGCCGCCCGCAGCGGCAAGCTGGACCCGGTCATCGGCCGGGAGAAGGAGATTGCCCGGGTCATCCAGATTCTGTCCCGCCGCACCAAGAACAACCCCGTTCTGATCGGTGAGCCCGGCGTGGGCAAGACCGCCATTGCCGAGGGCCTGGCCCAGCGCATCGCCGCCGCCGACGTGCCCGAGGAGCTGCTGGACAAGCGGGTCCTGTCCCTGGACCTGTCCGGTATGGTGGCCGGCACCAAATACCGGGGCGAATTTGAGGAGCGCATCAAGAACACCATCAACGAGGTGAAGAAGGCCGGCAACGTCATCCTATTCATCGACGAGCTGCACACCATCGTGGGCGCAGGCTCCGCCGAGGGTGCGGTGGACGCCGCCAACATCCTCAAGCCCGCTCTGTCCCGGGGCGAGATCCGGGTCATCGGCGCCACCACCCTCAACGAGTACCGCAAGTACATTGAGAAGGATGCCGCTCTGGAGCGCCGCTTCCAGCCCGTCACCGTGGGAGAGCCCTCTCCCGAGGCTACGCTGGAGATACTGAAGGGCCTGCGGGATAAGTACGAGGCCCACCATCACCTGACCATTACCGACGGAGCCCTGGAGGCCGCTGTGCGGCTGTCCCGCCGGTATATCAACGACCGGTTCCTGCCGGACAAGGCCATCGACCTGATGGACGAGGCCGCCAGCCAGGTGCGTATGGCTGCCGAGTCCGCCTCCCCCGATCTGAAGGACCTGGAGGAGAAGATCGCTGCCCTGCACCGGGAGAAGGAAGAGGCCGTCACCGCTCAGGACTTCGAGAAGGCCGCCCAGCTGCGGGATATCGAGAAGGACTATCAGGAGCAGGTGGAGATCGAGCGCGACAAGTGGCGCAAGCAGATGTCCGCCAATCGCGGCAGCGTCACCGAGGACGACATTGCCAAGGTAGTGGCCGGCTGGACCGGCATCCCTGTCACCCGGCTCACCCAGGACGAGAGCCAGCGGCTGCTGCAGCTGGAAAAGGTCCTGCATGAGCGCGTGGTGGGTCAGGACGAGGCTGTTACCGCCGTGGCCAAGGCCATTCGCCGCAGCCGTGTGGGCCTGAAGGACCCCAAGCGGCCCATTGGCTCCTTCCTGTTCCTGGGCCCCACCGGCGTCGGGAAAACAGAGCTCTGCAAGGCTCTGGCCGAAGCCATGTTCGGGACAGAAAATGCCCTGATCCGGGTGGACATGTCCGAATATATGGAAAAGCACAGCGTATCCAAGATGATCGGCTCCCCGCCAGGCTATGTGGGCTATGAGGGAGGCGGACAGCTGAGTGAAAAGGTGCGGAGGAATCCCTATTCAGTGATCCTTTTTGATGAGGTGGAAAAAGCCCATCCCGACGTGTTCAATATCCTTCTCCAGGTGCTGGACGACGGCCATATCACCGACTCCCAGGGACATAAGATCGATTTTAAGAATACCATCGTGATCATGACCTCCAATGCCGGAGCGGAGAATATCATCGCCCCCAGGCACCTGGGCTTCACCTCCCAGGATGATGAAAAGGCCAGGTATACCAGGATGAAAACGGGGGTCATGGATGAGGTAAAACGGCTGTTCAAGCCGGAGTTTTTAAACAGGATCGACGAGATCATCGTGTTCCATCCCCTCAATAAGACCCATATGAAGGAGATCGTTTCCATCATGTTAAATACCGTCGGAAAGCGGACGAAGCAGCAGATGTCCATCCGTTTAAACGCCGGGGAGGACGTGAAGGATTTCCTGGTGGAAAAGGGCTATGATGAAAAATACGGGGCAAGGCCCCTGCGGCGTACCATCCAGAACCTGGTGGAGGATAAGCTGGCGGAGGCCGTCCTGGAAGGAAGGGTAAGAGAGGGAGATTCGGTGAAGCTCCTTTTAAAGGACGGACAGCTTAAATTTTCTGCCAGGCACCCACAAACTGCTAGAAAACAGGATGGGGTTGTGGTATGATAAAAGTGATCAGAAAAGGATCATAAAAGACCGCAGAAGTTTTAGGAAATACACAAAAGGAGACTAAGTATTATGTCAGTGATCAATGAATTAATCCGTACAGAAGAGAATGGGAACATCAGCTTTGGCAATTATTCCCTGGACGTGAAATCCAAAGCCGAGGATTTCGAGCATGACGGAGATCTTTATAAAGTAAAGACCTTTAAGGAGATCACAAAACTGGAGCGCAACGGCATGTTCGTATACGAGTCTGTTCCGGGAACTGCAGTGACCGATTTTTCCGTAAAGGACACAGAGGTATCCTTTAAGGTGGAGGGAACAGAGGACGCCCAGATCACGATCCAGCTGGAAGACGACATGGAATATGAGGTGTTTGAGGACGGCGCAGCCATCGGCGGCATGAAGACCAACATGAGCGGAAAGCTGAGCCTTTCCGTGGAGCTTTCCGAGGGAAAGGCCGTGGAAGTGAAAGTGATCCGGAAGTAAGCAGGAAAGAAAGGATATTATAGTGGCAAAAGCAAAGACAGGAACAGTATTTTTCTGTAAGGAATGCGGCTATGAATCCGGTAAGTGGATGGGGCAGTGCCCGGCGTGTAAGGAGTGGAATACCTTTGTGGAGGAGCCTGTGGTCTCGGAACGGAGATCCCAGGGAGCCGAAAGGGTCCGCGTCCCAGGCCGGGGCACTGCCCCTGTCCATATCTCGGATATTTCCCTGGAGGAGCAGGACCGGACGGCCACCGGCTTTGGGGAGCTGGACCGGGTCTTAGGGAGCGGGATCGTCCGGGGAAGCCTGGTGTTAGTGGGCGGAGATCCCGGGATCGGAAAATCCACCCTTTTACTCCAGGTTTGCCGGAATCTGTCCATGGCCGGAAAAAAGGTCCTCTATATTTCCGGGGAGGAGTCCTTAAAGCAGATCAAGATGCGGGCCAACCGGATCGGGACGATCACCGGGGAGCTTCTGTTTCTCTGTGAGACCAACCTGGATCTGGTCCGGGGGGCCATTGAAAACGAAAAGCCGGACGTGGTGATCATTGATTCCATCCAGACCATGTACCGGGAGGATATTTCCTCCGCCCCCGGAAGCGTCAGCCAGGTACGGGAATCCACCAATCTGCTGATGCAGACCGCCAAGGGGCTGGGGATCACCATTTTCATCGTGGGCCATGTGACCAAGGAGGGCGTGGTGGCCGGTCCCAGGGTCCTGGAGCATATGGTGGATACGGTGCTGTATTTTGAGGGAGACAGGAACGATTCCTACCGGATCTTAAGGGCTGTGAAGAACCGGTTCGGCTCCACCAACGAGATCGGCGTG
>ERZ825137.3266-NODE-3266-length-17628-cov-4.266773_pt1 | contig 17628 bp, 17 predicted proteins | sample MGYA00519873_ERZ825137 | MGnify/ENA primary metagenome ERZ825137 (study PRJEB31778, sample SAMEA3449190) | human gut metagenome | biome: human gut; feature: human-associated habitat; material: faeces | place: United Kingdom | collected 2010/2012 ...
CACATGATCTCTTTTTATAATATTCCACCAATAATTTCCGTCATTCAAATCACAATTGTCTTGATAAAAATACATAAATAAATCTTGCATTTTAAAACACCTTTTGTTACTATAAACGTGACGAAGGAGTCAAAGCATAAAGAAAAGTGTGCTTTGGCTCCTTTTTTATTAGCTAGAATTAGTTAATAAAAACATTCTCTCGAGAGATTTTCAATAATGTCAGAACCAGCTACTCTGACGAGCATAGAAGCATAGTTGAAAATGAGAATGGAGGAATATACTATGAACGCAGGAGATACAGCATTTATTCTGCTATGTGCAGCATTTGTATTTATTATGACACCAGGCCTTGCATTTTTCTATGGAGGAATGGTACGAAGGAAAAACGTTGGGAACACGATGATGCAGTGTGTATTTATCATGGGAGTTTCCGTGATCATGTGGGTACTTGTTGGATATGCACTATCTTTCGGTGGAAACCATGCAGGGATCATTGGAGGAGCAAAATGGTTTGGTTTTAACGGAGTTGGAATGAAACCAGGACCATACGCAGATACGATTCCAAACCTTGCATTTGCAGCATTTCAGATGATGTTTGCAATGATCACACCAGCACTGATCACAGGATCTGTTGCAGGAAGAATGAAATTTAAAGCATTAGTTCTTTTTATTATCTTATGGTCATTGATCGTGTACTACCCAATGGCACATATGGTATGGGGAGAAGGAGGATTCTTAGCAGAGATCGGGTCTGTCGATTTCGCAGGAGGAAATGTCGTTCATATCACATCAGGGGTCAGCGGTCTGGTATTAGCTTTAACACTTGGAAAACGTCGTGGATATGACCAGGGAGTCTACCACGTACATAATACACCATTTGTATTTTTAGGAGCTGCACTGTTATGGTTTGGATGGTACGGATTCAATGCAGGAAGTGCTCTTGCAGCAAATGGACTTGCAGCACATGCATTTATGACAACATGTGTTTCAGCAGCCGCAGCTCTTGTTTCATGGATGTTGATTGAAGTATTTTCAGAAGGAAAAACAACTTTAGTCGGAGCTTCCACAGGATTAGTTATCGGACTGGTAGCAATCACACCGGGAGCCGGATTTGTTCCAATGTGGGCAGCAGTGATCTGTGGATTATTAGTAAGCCCAATCTGCTATTTCGGTGTAAAACTGATCAAAGGAAAATTAAAGATTGATGATGCATTGGATGCATTTGGATGTCACGGAATCGGTGGTATCTGGGGTGGTATCGCAACAGGATTATTTGGAATGACATCCATCAATGGAGTCGCAAAATGGAATGGATTAGTGTTTGGAGAAACAAGATTGTTTGTAGCACAGATCATAGGGATTCTTGTATCTATCGCAGTTGCAGTAGTCGGAAGCCTGATCTGTATCGCGATTGTCCGTATCTTTACTCCATTAAGAGTTGAAGAAAGAGCCGAGAAAGTCGGATTGGATGTATCAGAACACGGAGAGAATGCTTACCCAAGTTTTAATGGTTTAGATTAAAAGAGGTGAAAATATATGTTGATCAAAATTAATGCAATCGTCCGAGAAGAGAAATTCGAAGATGTCAAAGAAGCTTTAAATAAAATCGGAGTTAATGGAATCACAGTATCACAGGTTATGGGATGCGGAGCACAGAAAGGTTTTACAGAAGTTATCCGTGGAACAAAAGTTGATATGATGATGCGTCCAAAGATTAAATTTGAGATCGTCGTATCTTCTGAAGAATGGGAAAGAAAAACGATCGAAGCTATTCAGAAATCCGCATTTACAGGAGAAGTTGGTGACGGGAAGATCTTCAGTTACGAAGTAAGGAATGTAGTTAAGATCCGTACCGGAGAACGTGATGTAGATGCATTACAGGATTAGTTCTTAAAATATCTACTATTATATAGAAGAAACAGGTGATTTTTGTGGAAAAAAATAAAAATCACCTGTTTTATTGTGTATAAAATTATAAAATATAATAAGAAAGATTCATTTCTTGTAATGTGATAAAATTCGTGATAAGATGATAGCCAATCAGAGAAATAATTTTGACATTAGGAAGAGAAACATATTATATAGAAGAAAGAAGACAAGGAAAGAATGAAATTAGTAACACTAGTATCAAATAATGTAGGAGTTGATACGTATCTGGAATTAAGAAAAGCGGTCAACTTTAAACCATTATCAAGAACACAGGCGAAGAAAGCCTTAGATAACAGTTTGTATATCGTCTGCGCATACATTGATGCCAAGATCGTTGGAATGGGACGACTTGTAGGTGACGGGGCGGTCATTTGTTACATTCAGGATTTAATGATTCATCCAGATTATCAGCATTATGGAATCGGAAGTGCAATCATAGAAGATCTGATCGAGTATGTAGAGAATCTTTGTGAAGAAGGAACCGAGATCATGCTGGATCTGATGTGTGCGATCGGAAGAGAACCATTTTATCACAAACATGAATTTATTTCTCGTCCAACGGATAAATTAGGGCCTGGAATGATTCGCTACATTAGAAAGTAGAGGAAAAAAATATGGAAGATAAGAGATACGATCCGTATACTGGATACGAGATCAAAGATGAAGATTCAACACAAGAATATCATACACAAGATGATGATTCATACAGACGATATCGTTACGAAGATGATCACATAGAACAACCACAGCAGGAGCAGACAAGTGGAATTGCGATCGCAACAATGATCCTTGGAATCATAGCAGTTGTATGCATGGTCAGTTGTTGCTGCACGCCAATCGCAATTATCATTGGGATTGCAGCGGTCATTTGTTTTGCGGTGACACCAAAAGTCAGAGGAACAAGAGGAAATAAGGCGAAAGCAGGATTGATCTGTGGGATTATAGGCATCATTGGTTCTGTGATCTTGATCACAGTTTTTGTTGTGAATATTTTGCTTAGTTCGGATTTTCAGAATGAAATGAAAGAGTTTAATACACATTATGATACATATATCGATGAAAATGATGACTCTATATAAGATCATAAGAAGTATGCCATGCTTCTTTAAGGAAGTAACGCATTTCTATTGTCCGGCATGCGGCGGGACAAGAAGTGTGATTGCACTGCTGCATTTGGATATTGAGAGAGCATTTTTATGTAATCCAACCGTTGTATATACCGGGGTTATGTTTCTATGGTGTATTGCAGGATGGATGGTAAAGAAACTGACAGCCAGAGAGATGAAGAGCATGAAGCCGAGATTGTGGATGTTGATTTTGGGAGTGTGTATTTTCTTTGGATATGCGGTGATCAGAAATATACTGGTGTACCAGTTTGGATATGATTATTTGGGAGATCTCATTCATTACACAAAATTTAATTAAATATTTGTCACAGATCAAAAGTGCCATCTTTTTTGTAATAGAAAAAGATGGCACTTTTTAATGCTGCCAAAGTAAAAGGTCTATTGCTTGTACTTGTATAAGAACACATCGTATAATAAACATAAAGAAAGAGGTGGCATATGAAAGAATGGAAAGAATATTTATTTAAAGTCAATGGATTTGAAATGACAGCGGTCTATAACGAAGATACGATCCAGAAAGTTTTTCTTCCTTTATTAAAACAATTACAGCAGTTACAAAAAGAAAAAAAGGAACGGATCATTGTATTTATGGCAGCACCGCCGGCTGTTGGAAAGACAACATTATGTGAGTTTTTGGAATATTTATCAAAACAAGATCAAGAGTTTACAGACATTCAAGCATTAGGATTAGATGGATTTCATTATCACTCTGATTACATTAATTCTCATGATGCGATCGTGCTTGGAGAAAAAGTTCCAATGAAGCAGGTAAAAGGATGTCCGGAAACATATGACACAGAAAAATTAAGACAGAAACTTGAGAAGATAAAAATAGAAGATATTTTATGGCCGATTTATGATAGAAATCTTCACGACGTTGTGGAAGATCAGATTAAAGTTACCAAAGATATCATTTTGATCGAAGGGAACTGGTTACTATTAAAACAAGAACCATGGAAATCTATGCAGCAATACGCAGACTATAAAATCTTGATCCTGGCCGAGGAAGAGATGTTGAAAGAACGTCTGATCTCAAGAAAAGAAAAAGGAGGTCTCACAAGAGAAGAAGCTGTGGCATGGTATCAAAACAGTGACAGTAAAAATGTGACAAGAGTTTTAAAAGATTCTTTAAAAGGAAATCTGTTATTAAAAGTAGAAGAAGATAACGATTACATCAAAATGTAATGTAGAGGCAGGAGGTACAAGAATATGAAAGCAACAGCAGCAGTACTATCAGGAAAAAATGAAGTCTATGTAAAAGAAGTAGATCTTCCAGAAATCGGAGAAGAGGAATTACTCGTAAAAGTTGTGTCAAACAGTGTATGTCTTTCCACATACAAAGCAGCGATCCGAGGTGGAGATCATAAACGAGTTCCAGATGATGTCAGCAAAGAACATCCAGTGATCACAGGACACGAGTTCGGTGGTTATATCGTTAAAGTCGGAGAGAAATTGAAAGACCAGTTTGAAGTTGGAGAGAAATTTGTTCTTCAGCCAGCAATGGGACTTCCAAGTGGATATTCCGCAGGATACAGTTATGAATATTATGGAGGAAATGCAACATACTGTATTATTCCAAAAGTATCCATTGATCTTGGTTGTGTTCTACCATATAAAGGTGATTATTTTGCCAATGCATCTTTGGCAGAACCGATGTCATGTATCATTGGAGCATTCCATGCGACATATCATACAACACCATATGTTTATGAACATCAGATGGGATTAAAAGACGGCGGAAGTGTAGCGCTTCTTGGATGTGCCGGACCAATGGGATTAGGAGCGATCGACTATGCAGTGCATGGACCATATAATTCCAAACGAGTGGTTGTTGTAGATATTGATGAAGCCAGACTGGAAAGAGCAAAACTATTGATTAATCCTGAAGATGCAGCAAAAAATGGGGTGGAATTAATCTACGTTAATACAAAAGACAATGATCATGCAGTCGAAGATCTTAAAAACTTAAATGACGGAAAAGGATATAATGAAACTTTCGTATTTGCACCAGTCAAACCATTGATCGAGATGGCAGACCATCTCCTTGGAAATGATGGATGTCTAAATTTTTTTGCAGGACCAACAGATAACGAATTTAGTGCAAACTTTAACTTTTATAATGTACATTATGAATCAACACATATTTGCGGAACATCTGGAGGATCTACCGGAGATATGTTAGAATCTTTAAAATTATCCGAAGAAGGAAAAATCAATCCATCTTATATGATCACACATATCGGAGGAATCAATGCAGCACCAGATACGATTTTAAACCTTCCAAAAATTCCAGGTGGTAAGAAATTAATTTACCCTCATATTAAGATGGAACTAACAGCAATTGAAGATTTTGAAAAGTTAGGAAAAGATAATGAAATGTTTGCAGAACTTGCTAGAATCTGCAAAAAGAATCATAATGTATGGTGTGAAGAAGCAGAGAAATATCTCTTAAAGACAATGGCACTAGAAAAATAACGAAGGAGTAAGAAGTGGAATTTACACCAAGATTAATGCAGATTCTTTTTCTATTATTGAATGCAGACAAGCCAATCCCGGCAGCGAAACTTGCCGAACAGTTACAGATCAGCAAACGAACGATCTTTCGGGAACTGGATCATATTGACTCTTCATTAGAAAAATGTGGGTTGAAATTGGAGAGAAAATCCCGAACAGGATTTGAATTAACAGGTGATCTACAAGACAAACAAAGATTGTTGACAGAATTACAGAAAAGTGATCATTTTGATCCAAGAAACAGGGAAGAGCGTCAGCAAAAATTAATTCTTGCGATGATGCAAGAGGATGAACTGCAGAAATTATTTTATTATGCGGATATGCTGCAAGTAAGTGAACCAACGGTAAGTAAGGATTTGGAATCTTTGGAAGAATGGTTTCAAAGACAGAATATTTTATTATTAAGAAGAGCTGGATTTGGTGTAGGGCTTGTATATAAGGAAGAAGATTATCGAAAAGCATTGCTTGCTTATGCAAGTAAGTATCAAGATCAAAGTTTTATAGAAACAGATATTTATGATAAGATCAAATATTTTGTAAAAGCAACAGGGAAAGATATCATAGATAAATTGACAGGATATTCAGTAAAGAATTTTCTTCTTTACACAGCAATTAGTATCCAAAGGATCAAACAGCATAAATATATATCAGAATTACTGAAAGCCAATGAGATTCAGCATCCAAAAAATTATGAATTTATTTATAATCTTGCAGTGATCATGGAAAAAGAATTTAAGATATGTATAGGGAAAAATGAAGTTTATGCACTATATATTTTTCTTCAGGGATGTAAGTATCAATATATACAAAGAGAGGGCGAATGTATCTGTGTAGGAAATGAACAGATCAATATCAAAGACATGATCTATGAGATGGCGAATGCCTTCGATCCAGTGGCAGCCTATGAATTAAAAGATGATGCAGATTTTATGGAAGGAATGATTGCTCACTTACAGCCAACGATCACAAGGCTGGTTCATAGGATTCCGATTAAAAATCCATTGTTGGAACAAACAAGACAAGGTTATCCAGAGATATTTGAGAAAGCAAAGGATGCAGCGAAAGTTATGGAACGTGTTTTATCATGCAGAATGCCAGAAGATGAAGTTGGTTTTTTGACACTGCATTTTGGAGGGGCGATGATGCGGTTAGATCACAAAAGAAGAAATCGCCAGATCGTTAATATTGGAATTGTATGCTCCAATGGAATTGGAATTTCAATTTTATTATCATCAAAGTTAAGACATCATTTTGGAGATCAGATCAGAACAGAAGTTGTGGAGACAAGACATATAAAAAATACAGATGTAGATTTCTTGATTTCCACATTTCCAATTGATTCCAAACAAGAGAGTATTTGTGTAGATCCGATGCTTTCTGAAGATGATTTAAATAAGATTTCTGAAAAAATAGAATTTTTTGCATGGAAAGAAAAAAAAGAAAAGCCGCAAAAGAACAATGTAAATGTATATGAGGCAACATTGATCACAAATGAGATCAACTCTATCATCAAAGGATTTTGTTTTAGATATTTACCAGAAAATATTTCATTTACAGAAGCACTTTTGAAGATTAGTGATCATTTTACTGAAGATACGAACAAAAAAGAACAATTATATAAAGATTTTTCCGAGAGAGAAGCATTGTCAACGCAGGTGATCGAGGAATTTGGAATAGTCTTCTTACATGCGAGAACAGCTGTGATTGAACAATCACAATTCATTGTAGTACTTCCAGAAGGAGATCATTTCAAAGATTCATACTTTAAAAAGACAAGGGCGATCATTGTCATGTTGATTCCAGAAGATGATGAAAGAAGAACACTTGCAGTTTCAAGCATCAGTAATGAAATGTTTGAAGATGAAGAATTCTTGGAAGAAATAAAGCGTGGACAAGAAGAAATCGTATTTCCAAAAATCAAAAATATTTTGGAAGATTATTTTAATGAGTATTTAAGAAGTGTGTATAACAGGGAGGGATAAGAATGTTAAGTGAGTTAATCGGAGAAAGAATCGCTTTTAAAGATATGATGAACAGTTGGGAAGAAGCGATCAAAGTGGCAGCGGGACCATTGTTGAAAGAAGGATTTATCAAACAGGAATATATGGATGCGATGATCCAGAATGTCCACGTAAATGGGGCATATATGATCATTGTTCCAGGGTTTGCTATGCCACATGCAAGACCAGAATGTGGAGCAGTTAAGACAGGGATGTCTATCTTGCATTTAAAAGAACCTGTTGAATTTCCAGAAGAACAGAAAGTGCAAGTTTTATTAGCATTAGCGGCTGCAGATGCAAATGTACATTTAGATGCTATGGCAGATCTTGCAGAAATTTTAATTGATGATGACAAGATGGAACGATTATTTGGTGCAAAAGAGGCATCACAGATCAGAGAAGTATTTGAGTAGTGTAATTTATAAAGGTATTTAAGGTGTCCGGAAACCTTGTATACGCAGAAATGATCGATCAAAAAATAAATAAGAAAATAAGAAAAGAGTGACCAATTTTGGGTCAGGAGGTAATTTATGAAGCAAAAAAGTTTAAGAGCTAGAATGCAGGCGTTTGGTGGATTTCTGACAGCAATGGTAATTCCGAACATGGGGGCATTTATTGCATGGGGATTTTTAACAGCATTATTTATTGATACAGGATGGATGCCAAACAAGGCATTTTCTCAGATCGTATCTCCAATGTCAAAATATTTATTGCCAATGTTAATTTCTTTCATGGGAGGTAAATTAGTTGGCGGTGATCGTGGAGGGGTAGCAGGAACAATAGGGACGATTGGATTGATCATCGGAGCAGATATTCCAATGTTCCTTGGAGCGATGATCATGGGACCATTAAGTGCGTGGGTGATCAAAAAATTTGATGAATTTATTGAAGATAAAGCACCAGCAGGATTTGAAATGATCATCAATAATTTCTCACTTGGAATTATCGGGCTGATCTTATGTTTATTATCATATTCATTTATCGGACCAGCAATTGTACAGGCAAATAATTTTTTGACGACAGTGATTCAGGCAATTGTAAAAACAGGAGCATTACCAGCATTAGCGATTTTAAATGAACCAGCAAAAGTATTATTTTTAAATAACGTAATCGATCAAGGAATTTATTATCCATTAGGAATGCAGCAGTCGTTAGCAGTTGGGAAGTCTATTTTCTTTATGGTAGCATCAAACCCAGGGGCAGGACTTGGATTATTATTAGCATATTCTGTTTTTGGGAAAGGACAGGCAAAGAAAACAGCACCGGGAGCGATCATTATTCACTTCTTCGGTGGAATTCATGAGATTTACTTTCCATATGTATTAATGAAACCAATCACAATTCTTGGAATGATCGCAGGATCAGCCAGTGGTATCGTTACATTTAGTTTATTTAATGTCGGACTGGTTGCAGGACCAAGTCCAGGATCTATTTTCTCTTATCTTGCATTAACACCAAAAGGAAATTTTGTTGGAGTGATCGCAGGAGTTTTTGTAGCGACAGTGGTGAGTTTTGTCATAAATGGATTACTGATCAGAGCATCAAAAGATGTGGATGATGAAGAACTGATGAAATCTCAGGAAAAATCCAAAGCTATGAAACAAGAAGGAAAAGACATTTTAGAAGGAGCAAAAGAACAGGTAACAGCTTCTACAGAAGATATCAATAAAGTTGTATTTGCTTGTGATGCAGGACTTGGAAGCAGCGCAATGGGGGCGACTTCTTTCAGAAAAAGACTTGAAAAAGCAGGAATTAAGATGGATGTGAAGAACTATGCTATTGAAAAAGTGCCTCAAGATGTTAATGTTATTGTTACACATGAGAATCTTCTGGAAAGAGCAGAGGCAGCAAATCCAGGAATCCGTATTGTAACAATTCAAAATTTCTTGAAGGACCAGAATATTGAAGATCTCTATGAAGAAATTGTTCAAAAAAAACAGAAATAATACATGAAAATTAGTCAATACTCAGAACTTGCAACCCACGTATAAATAGAGTATAATAAACTAGATGTGAAAAAGTTAACGAATTATATGGAGGACAAACTATGTTAGTATCAGCAAAAGAAATGTTAAACAAGGCAAAAGCCGGACATTACGCAGTTGGACAGTTCAACATCAACAACTTAGAGTGGACAAAATCCATTTTATTAGCAGCAGAAGAGACAAGATCTCCAGTGATCCTTGGTGTTTCTGAAGGAGCAGGAAAATATATGACAGGATATAAAACTGTTGTAGGAATGGTTAACGGAATGTTAGAAGAATTAAACATTTCTGTACCAGTAGCTCTTCACTTAGACCACGGTTCTTATGAAGGATGCTACAAATGTATCGAAGCTGGATTCTCTTCTATCATGTTTGATGGATCTCACTATCCAATCGAAGAAAACATTGAAAAAACAAAAGAACTTGTAAAAGTTGCAAAAGGAAAAGGAATGTCTGTCGAAGCTGAAGTTGGATCTATCGGTGGAGAAGAAGATGGAGTTATCGGTAGAGGTGAATGCGCAGATCCTAAAGAATGCAAATCAGTTGCAGATCTTGGAGTAACAATGCTTGCAGCAGGAATCGGAAACATCCACGGAAAATACCCAGAAAACTGGGAAGGATTAAGCTTCGAAACATTAGATGCAATTCAGCAGTTAACAGGAGATATGCCATTAGTATTACATGGTGGTACAGGAATCCCTGATGATATGATCAAAAAAGCAATCTCTCTTGGAGTAGCTAAGATCAACGTTAACACAGAATGCCAGCTTGCATTTGCTGACGCTACACGTAAATATATCGAAGCAGGAAAAGACCTTGAAGGAAAAGGTTTCGACCCTCGTAAATTATTAGCACCAGGTGCTGAAGCTATCAAAGATATGGTAATCACAAAGATCAAATTATTCGGATCTGAAGGAAAAGCTGACGAATAAGATTTATCATTTCTTGATGAAATTGAATATTGATAATGTAAATGTCGATAATGTAAGAACTCCACAGCGTATGCTGTGGAGTTCTTTATTAATCTTCAGTTTTATCAGGCGAGATGTAGATTTTGTAGATTTCTTCAGTTGCTAGATTGATATTTTGTGAAACACATTCATAAAGTGATTGAATAGTATCAGGTTCTTCTTCTAACTCATCAGCAATTTGAATTAAGGTTTTTGATTTTTGAATTTTCTTTTTCATCTGTTGAATTAATGTTATAGTTTGTCCCTCAGTACGTCCCTCAGCTCGTCCCTCAGCCAATCCTTCAGCACGTGCTTTTCGCTTCTCAAGAATCTTTTCTTCCCATTCCTGCATATATTTCACTCCAATCTCTTCGCTAGATTTTACAATATTTACATGATTTTTAATTTGCTGAAGGCGTGAAGTAGAGCAAGATATTTCTTCAGTAGTATGTTCCATATAGTAAAGAAGCTCCTTTAATTCAGGACTAATATCTTCTGAATTTTTACCATGCGTATTTAGAAAAATTCGCGTAGCACCATCTTCTAATGGCTGACCAGTTTCAGCACAAGTCATTTGAAAAGTATATTGATATAATCCTCTTCCAAACAGATCGAAAGGTGCAATGATAATAGAATAACAGTCTTTCATATTCGAAAAATCTACTTCTCCAGGATCTAATAATTTGGAGTCAATCAGAGCCTGATAAAAACGACTTCTATGAGGAAGATTTTTCGTATTTTCTTTTTGAGCTTCTACATTATAAACAGCATCGGTTTCATCCTCTGCCCATACGTCAAGTCGCACCTGTCGTTTTAGAGGCGAAGTACGACTTTCGTGTTCAGATTGTGGACGGCCTTTGATGGAGATATCTTCTCCAAGAATAATAGATAATATATTCTCAAATGTCTTAGGATCTTCCATAACTTCAGCAAATAAAAAGCGGTCAAGTAAAGTTAAATCTTGCAGCGATTTTTTATTTTTACTCATAAGTTTCTCCTTTCATTGTATAAAAAAATACAGATAGTGGCAAGCACTGTTAGATAAGAAAATAAATTAATTGATACATAAACTCATGATATGATAAATATTTGATTGGGAAACAGATGAAAGAAGAAATCTCAACATACTGTAAAATATTTACATGGAATATATTAACAATTATAAATATAAATGTCAATACAAAAAGATAGACAATTAATTACGTACCAGATATACTAAAAATATCTTTTGAATAAAGATATGAAAAAATATGAAAAAGAGGGAGAGGAGGGAAAATATGCAAACGATCAAAAAACAATGGTTCACATTACTCCTAATGATCATTCAGGCAGTTATGATCATCTTTATACAGCCAGAGATAGGATCTGTAAGTTTATGTAACCTTATGTTTATTGCAATTTTTGCAGATGACGAGAGAAATGTATTCTTAAAACTTGCTTGGGAAGATAAGTTTTACTTTTATGTGCAATGCATTGTCATGTATTTGATGACGCTGATCTTTGGACTTATCCTTGCACTGGATCATGGTTCAGGATCTATTACAGTAACAACGAAGGCATTTAATGCATTGCAGATGATCAATATTATCCTAAGGTTTATTATGACATATGGACTGATTGCACAAGAAGAAGACCGAAGAAAATTATATTTTCACAGTGTGCTAATGTTGGTATTCTTTGTTCTTACAGCAATTGCATATAGCTAGATTTTACATAAGATCATAAGGAGAGTGGAATGAAACAAAATAAAAAAACAGTCATGATCATTGGATGTATCATAACAATCTGTACATTCATAGCAGCAGTTTTGATCGGCTGGAATCATATGGTCAAGATCACAAAAGGACCAAAGAATGAAAAAGAGATCGGATATTATCAATGGAATCATGATCAAATGGATTCATTTTTAGATATTACAACATTTACATATCACGGAGACCGTTATGAGACAGCTGATGGCGGTGGAGATGGAGCCATGAGTTTTGGTTATCTGGAAGCTTCTATGAAAGGCAGAAAACCAGCATTTTGGCTGAAAGAAACGATGAATCAGACAGACAAAAAGATTGTCAAAACCATTTCTTGGTGGAAAGCTGCAGCAGAACCTGTCTATGCACTTTCATCAAACAGTGGCTGTGATATGGTCTTTCTTGATCCAAGTGATAAAGCCATGATGCAGACGGTATTTTGGAAAGTAAAAGACAGACAGAAGCTGGAAGCGTATTATACAAATTTTGATAATTACAATTTTAAACTTACAGAGTCCAAAACAAATGAACGAAAGACGATTTCATCAAAAGAAGCGAAACAGTATGCCAGATTGCAGCAGATTCGAAAAGATGCTCAAAATGTTAAAAAACAATATACCATTTATGGAGAAAGCAAAGATCATATCGCATATGTCGAATTTGATATCATGACAGTTGGTGGGAAACAATATCTAGGAAAAGACGAAGAGTGGTAGGAAAACTCAAGAAAAATTCTCAGAATGTCAAGGAAACCTTGACATTCTTTTTTAATTCGACTATAGTAGTCCTAGATAGGAACACGAGGTGAAAGTGATGGATAATGTAGAGCGTCTGATGGAATTCGGACTTACAAGACACGAAGCCAGTCTTTACATTTTACTGACACTGGAAGGAAGCCTTAACGGATACGAGGCAGCCAAACAAAGCGGGATCTCAAGATCGAACGCTTACAATGCACTGGCAGGCTTGGTAGACAAAGGCGCAGCCTATATACAAGAGGAAGATACAGTTCGTTACACACCGGTAGCGATCGAAGAATTCTGCAGTAATAAGATCCGGCATCTGGAACAGAAGAAGACAGAGCTGATCGCGGAACTTCCGAGTAAACGCAAGAACGAAGGCGGATATCTGACGATCAAAGGCGAAGAACATATTTGCGATAAGATTATTGATATGCTGCTTTGTGCAGAAGAGCGTGCGTATATCTCTGTATACAATGAACGACTGGAGATGTTTCGGGAATACTTAGAGAAGATGGTAAGTGAAGGAAAGAAAGTCGTGATCATAACGAATGAACCATTTGATTTACAAGGAGCAACTGTTTATCTGACAGAATGTAAGAAAGAACAGATCCGATTGATCACGGATTCCAAAGACGTTTTAACAGGCGCGATCACAAATCGTTACGAAGCAACCAGCCTGTATTCCAGTAACAATAATCTGGTGGAAGTATTTAAAGATGCACTGGCCAATGAAATACAACTATTAAAAATGAAATAAATATACAAAAAGTATAGAAGAAAGGAACCAAACACCATGGCAAAAGTACCATTTGTAACAAAAGAACAGTTAGATGAGATCGTAAAAAAATATCCAACACCATTTCATTTATATGATGAAAAAGGAATCCGTGAAACAGCAAGAGGATTATACAAAGCATTTTCATGGAATAAAGGATTTAAAGAATATTTTGCAGTGAAAGCTACACCAAATCCAACAATCTTAAAGATTTTAAAAGAAGAAGGATGCGGAACAGACTGCTCATCTTTAACAGAACTTATGATGTCAGATCGTTGTGGATTCGATGGAAGCGAGATCATGTTCTCTTCTAACGATACACCAGCAGAAGAATTTATTCTGGCAAAACAGTTAGGTGCAACGATCAACTTAGATGACATTACACATATCGAATTCTTAAAAGAATGTGCCGGAATCCCAGAAAAGATTTCCTGCCGTTATAATCCAGGTGGAGTTTTCGCATTAGGAACAGATATTATGGATAATCCAGGAGATGCAAAATACGGAATGACAACAGAACAGATCTTTGAAGCTTTCAAACAGTTAAAAGAGCTTGGTGTCAAAGAATTCGGAATCCATTCTTTCCTTGCAAGTAACACGGTTACAAATGAATACTATCCAACACTTGCAAAACAGTTATTTGAATTAGCAGTTAAATTAAAAGAAGAAGTTGGAGTTCATATCGGATTTATCAACTTATCTGGTGGAGTCGGAATCCCTTACCTTCCAGATCAGGAAGGTAATGACATCGCTGTCATTGGTGAAGGTGTACACAAAGTATATGACGAAGTATTAGTACCAGCCGGAATGGGAGATGTGAAGATCTTTACCGAACTTGGACGTTACATGCTTGCACCAAATGGACATTTAGTAACAAAAGCAATCCATGAAAAACATACACATAAAGAATACATTGGTGTTGATGCATGTGCAGTCAACTTAATGAGACCTGCAATGTATGGGGCGTACCATCACATCACAGTTATGGGTAAAGAAAACGAACCAGCAGATCATGTATATGATATTACAGGATCTCTTTGTGAAAATAACGATAAATTTGCGATCGACCGTAAATTACCAAAAATCGACATGGGAGATCTGTTAGTGATTCATGATACAGGAGCACACGGATTTGCAATGGGATATAACTATAATGGTAAATTAAAATCTGCAGAAATCTTATTAAAAGAGGATGGAACAACAGAAATGATCCGTCGTGCAGAAACACCAGAAGATTATTTTGCAACGATCAAAGGATTTAATTTTTAAGAAAAATTAACAGATCAATATGAGATGTTCCAAAGCAGGGCAAGTATAGGAAATTCTATACTTGCCTTTTTCATATATTACGAGTAAATTATATACAAGAAACAAAATGATACACGGCAAAACAGCATTTCAAAAGACGAAAGGCATTTATAGACAGGAGAAATCACATGAATTTATTTGACATCGTAGGACCAGTGATGGTCGGACCGTCGAGCTCTCATACAGCAGGTGCTGTAAGGATCGGACAGGTATCAAGGCACCTGCTCGGAGAATCGGTAAAAGAAGCTAAAATACTATTACATGGATCATTTCTTGCAACAGGAAAAGGACATGGTACAGACAAAGCATTAGTGGCAGGATTACTTGGCATGGCAGCCGATGACATTCGGATTCCAGACAGTTTTGACATTGCAAAAGAATCAGGAGTGAAATTTGAGATTGGAAAGATTCAATTAAAAAATGCACATCCAAACAGCGTAAAATTATTGCTTGTCGGAGAATCAGGAAGAAATCTTGAGATTGTAGCCTGTTCCTTAGGCGGTGGACGAATTAAGATCTGCACGATTGATGGACTGGAAGCAAACTTTAGCGGGGAGTATACAACATTAGTCGTACACAATGATGACCAGCCAGGACATGTAGCAGAAGTAACATCAATGCTTGCTCATAAATCGGTTAATATCGCAACGATGCAATTATACCGTGATCACAGAGGTGGAAGTGCAGTCATGGTCATTGAATGTGACAAAGAAATACCAGAAGAAGGTCTGAACTTTTTGGAACGTCTGGAAGGAATCCAGAAAGTTACATATCTTGCTAAGATGAAGGAGGACTAGAGTATGGGATTTGCATCCGTAGAAGAGATAGAAACAAGAGCAAAAGAACAGGAATGTCAATTATGGGAAACAATTTTACATGATGATATGACAGAACGACAGGTAGACCGCCTAGAGTCTATCGGGAAAATGAGCAGTATGTATCTTGCAATGAAAGATGCCAATGAAAGTTACGATAAAGACTTAAAGTCACAAAGCGGTCTTTCTGGCGGCGACGGTGAAAAGATGATGGAAGAAGTTAGAAAAATGCAGAATCTGACCGGTGAATTTGTCGGGACCGTCATGGCAAATGCTTTAAAAATGGGCGAATCAAATGCCTGTATGAAACGTATCGTAGCAGCACCGACAGCCGGAGCATGTGGGGTGCTTCCAGCAGTATTGATCACATATGAACAATTTCATAAAGTACCAGAAGCAAAGATGCTAGAAGGAATGTATATTGCGGCAGGAGTCGGACAAGTTATCGCAGAACGTGCCTGTATCGCAGGGGCACAAGGAGGATGTCAGGCAGAGATCGGTTCTGCCTCCTGTATGGCAGCAACAGCTATTACGTACATTCGTGGCGGTAGCACAAAGCAGATCTTTGATGCAGGAGCATTTGCCTTGAAATCATTATTGGGATTGGTATGTGATCCATTAGGTGGTTTGGTAGAAGTACCATGTATCAAGAGAAATGTCATTGGATCTGTCAATGCGATCACAGCCTCAGATATGGCAATGGCAGGCATTGAAAGCAAGGTTCCATTGGATGAAGTGATCGATGCAATGGCAGAAGTCGGACGAGTGCTCCGGCGGAAGTATCTTCCGCAGCTCCATCTCAATCTTGACCGGATCCTTCAGGTTATCCACAAGCCCCAGCCGGTTCGAGATACGGATGCAGTGCGTATCGACGACCGTGGAGCCGGGCACCTTGAACACATCGCCGAGAATCAGATTTGCCGTTTTCCTGCCGACCCCGGGCAGCGCGGTCAGCTCCTCCATAGTCCGCGGCAGCTCGCCGCCGTATTTCTCGAGCAGAACGTTTGCGCAGGCGACGATGTCCCGCGCCTTCGCGCGGTAGAATCCGCAGGAGTGGACGTATCTCTCGACCTCCTCGACGTCCGCGGCGGCGAAGGCCTCAAGCGTCGGGAAGCGCTCGAACAGCGCGGGGGTTATCTTGTTCACGCGCTCGTCCGTGCACTGCGCGGCGAGCCGCACCGAAAACAGCAGCTCGTAGCCCTTGCGCCAGTCGAGCGTGCAGTCCGCCTGCGGATACTCGGCCAGCAGAAGCCGCACTATTTCGTTTACCTGCTCCTGTGTGCGCATAAGCTTACCTCTTATTTTTATAATAGTATAATGGTAATGGTCAGTAAAAAAGCAAAGTCGGCGCGGCTTTATCGCGCCGACTTTTATTGATTTATCTGCTTGCAGTGACGGTTCCGCTGGCGACTATGTCGGTCAGGTCAACGTCGCTGTACTTTCCGCCGAAGTGCCATGTGACACTCAGCGGCAGGCTGATGGACTCGCCGGAGGAGATGTTCACGGTGAAGGTCTTGCTGCCGAAGGGGGTGTTCAGCGCGCTCTTGCCGTCGTAATCCACGGCGGGGCTGGCCATGGTCGCGGTGCTGCCGTTGAGATCAACGGTGACTGCGCCGGGAACCTCAACGAGATGCAGGCTGTAAGAGTCAAGGCTGACCTTGACCGTTACCTCGGCCTGAGAACCGCTCACGGAGCTGATGCTCCAGTCAACGCGGATGTTCATCGGCACGCCCGTGT
>ERZ825137.3278-NODE-3278-length-17571-cov-6.638159_pt1 | contig 17571 bp, 10 predicted proteins | sample MGYA00519873_ERZ825137 | MGnify/ENA primary metagenome ERZ825137 (study PRJEB31778, sample SAMEA3449190) | human gut metagenome | biome: human gut; feature: human-associated habitat; material: faeces | place: United Kingdom | collected 2010/2012 ...
TCACTTTGCGAGCAAAGTGAGCTACAATGCTGGCGCCGCAACAGACGATTATGCGAGCCAGTGCAAATCTCCTTGCGGTTTAATGAATCTTTTGGTCAGTCCCAATATAAAAGGTGGACAAGCAATGCCACGCATGAAGCGTTGGTTTGCTTGTCCACCTTGTTTTTCAATGTTTTTTTCTGCCAGAATTTGCTCCCTTCTTTTTCCTTCGGAACAGCGATTTGAAATTTTTGAAGTCGCGTTTCAGCAAGATGCCGACGCCCTGTGTGGTCATCGACGACTTGGAGAAATAGCGGTCGTTGGTTTCGCTGTAGGCCTTCAGACTGATGTTTCCTGAGGGTGTTAGGAGATAATTGATGTCGAAGTCGCCCACGAAGTTCGTTGTTGAAGTGGGGCGTTCGCGGTAGCCGAACATACCGTTGACTTGCAGGCGGTTGTTGAGTAGGCGTCCGCTGAGCAGTCCTCCCACTTCCATGTCGCTCCATCCCACTTGCCCTGTCGACAGGTTGGCGCCGAAGGTCCAGTTTGAAGCGCCGATGGCGTTTGAGATGATGTTGTTGAGTTGGCCGCTCAGAGTGTTGGAGAGGAAAGACTTCATGGCCACACTGCTTTGCGACTGTCCGTCGGCGGCGGCATCGGTGGCGGCATAGTTGTAATTATAGAACCTGCCGACTCCCAGCAGATAGAGAATTTGGCGGTTCATGTCTTCGTCGGTGGCAATGAGCTGGCGCACCATCTGCTTGACGTCGTCGCTAACGGTTGGGAGGTTGAGGCCGAAGGTCACCTGTGGTGCTCCCGCCTTGCCGCCCAGGTTGAGGATGCAGTCGGCCCGTACGGATTTGTCGGCGAAGTTGAAGCCGAGGTCGGCCAATGATACGGACGGCACGGTGTAGACGGCTTTCAAGTCGAGGTCGGCCTCATAGGGGTCGCCGGCGAAGTTGATTGTTCCGCCTTGTTGCATCTGGAAGTCTTTGTGGATGACGTCTTGGATGACCATCTTGAAGAGTCCTTGTTGCACGGTGTAGGTGCCAAACATCTGGAAGTTGCCTTTGTTGTAGTAGGTGGCACGGATGGACCCCGTTCCCGAAAGCGTGATATTGTCGCCCGTCTTGGCGTCGGTCACCACGCGGAGTTTTGCTTCTGGCGCCATGTCAAAGCGGAAGTTGAGGCGTATGTCGGTGGAGGATTCCAAATCGTCGTCGTCCTTGTTGGCAACGGTTTTTGCTGCGGGCTTTGTTGCAGATGCTTGCAGGAAGAGCGAGTCGGGGGACATCGCTTCATGTTCCGTTGGTTGCAGGCGCAATTGATGGCTGATGGAGTCAATGCGTTGCAGTACGTCGGCTTTGTCGCGGAATTGCAGCAAGGCATCATCAGTGCTTGTTTCTGGGTTGTCAACGGTGTAGACCAGCAAGGTGCCTTTGTCTGGGCGCATGTCGATGTCGGCGCTGAAGGCTCCAGGCTTGCCATATAGATGAATGCGCCCCGTGCCGTTGGCCGTGGCGTAAAACGGCATGTCAATGCTTCGCGGGCGGTCGTAGATGCGCAGTTGCTTGGAGTCTGCCGTGAAATCATATCTGAAGTTCTTCAGATGGTCGTGGAGCAGTGTGCCGCGAACGCGTCCTCGGCCGCCTTGGTCGTCGGTGATGTCGTAGTTTTCAAACGAGAACGTCCCCGAACTGATGTTGACGGTGCCATCGGCCAGGTGGTAGCTGGTGCCTATGGGGTTGACTGTGGCATAGATGTTGGCTTGCTCTGTTCCCTCAAAGTCGATTTCTTTGAAGGGGCCGTGGATGCGACAGTTGCCCGTTGTTCGCCCGTTGAGGTTGCTGAAGATGTCGGGCAGATAGCGGCGCAGGAAGAGCAGCGTTGTGTTTTTGCTCGCCACGTGGAGGTCGAGGCCTTTTTCTCCGATGCCCACGTAGCCATTGACCATGGTGCTGCCCACGCCGGCCTCGTTGATATTGGCTTTTAGGTGTAGGCGCTTGTCGGCCGTTGAGAAATCTCCGCGGATGTGGGCGTCGCCCATCAGGGCATCGTTGAATCGGAACTCCGGCAAATGCAGGTTGGCTTTGATGCAGATGTTACCAGCGGAATTGGGTGCAAGACGGGCCAGCCCCGTTGCCTTTCCAGAGAAAGACACCGGTTTGAGGTTAATCAGGCTCAGGATGTAAGACACCTCGATTTTGTTCAGGTGTACTCGCAGGCTGTCTGTCGTGTTGGAAGAGAGGAGGCCGTTGATGTTCAGCGATTGGTCGTTGTGGCTGAGCGAGAAGTTGCTGACTTGCAGTCCGCGCTCATCGATGGTGACGCGGCTCGGTGCGATTTGCCATAGGGTGTCGGCCATGACGAATTGCGAAGGGATGAACTCCGTGTTGACACACGTTTTGCCATGCAACGACTTGGAGAAATCGGAAACGGCGTTGAGCGCTCCTTGGTATCTGTGGGTTGTGCCGTCGTCCCAACGGAAGGTGGTGTGCAGTTTTCCCGCCTTCGTTTCTGCGTTGAGCGCCACCTTGAGGTCGGTTTCGCCCACTCTTTTCTTTCCCTGAATCAGTGCGCTCAGATCGCCGTTGTCGCCTTGAAGATAGCAGCGGAAGTCTTTAAACGAGAGGCTGCCGTAGTCGAGTCTCGGCGTGTTCATCAATAGGGCAGAGCGTTCGCCACAGGGCGACAGGTAGCCGTTGATGTTGACCGTTTCGTCGAAGTCAATGGGGAGGTTGAGAACGGCCTGGAAAAAGTCGGGCTGAAGAAGTTGTGCGGAAATGCTCCACTCGCAATCGGGAGATTGGGAGCGGGAAGGTTTCGAGCGCTGCTTGTTTGAAAGCGTGGGGAGCGCACAGGAGAGCAGATTGTTGAGGTTGTCTTTCAGTGTTGGCAACGACAAAGGTCCGTCGATGTCAACATTAGCGAAATCACTTGTCAGGCAAGCATGCGTTCCACGTGAAGAAGGCGTGAGTTTTATTTCAAGGTGCTTCAGGTGGTAGGGGCTCGCTTCTGGGGAGAAGGGGAGTTTGAAGAATTGCGACAACGACAATTCCCCCTCTTTCAGTTGGCCAGACACGGAGGGCAGTGACATTTGCACGTGGCCCATATAGATGGCGCTTCCCAACAGATGGTTGAGGTGGAGCGCTGGCGTGTTGAGGCGTTTCACTTTGATGTCGGCCTGGAGCGAGGAGAGTTTTTTGCCGTTGAAAGCCCCTTGGAGCTCGGCTTTGAAGTCGGCATTTAGGTCGTTGAGGGCCATGCGTGCCACGGCTTCCCGACCATCCCATTCTCCGTTCAGACTGATACCTTGATAGGTATATCCCTGGTATTCAGCATGGTCGACCAGGACTGTGGCCGAAAGACTTGTGAACTGCTTCTTTTGGGTCTTGGCATGCACATCGGCGTGAAACGTGACATTCTTTGGCAGGTTGCTCTGGCCGAGAATGTCGGCGACTTGCAGTCGAGAGGATGAAATTTGCGCCATGTAGGCTTCGCCGCGCCAATGGAGCGAGGCATAGAGGTTGCCAAGGGGCGATGTCGCATCGGCATTGACCCATTTGACGCCGTCGCTCTCGAAAAATCCGTTGGCCTTGAGGTCGACGGAGCCGAGGCGTTTGGCAATGTCGGCTTCCTTCTGGCGGCTGAATGCCGAAAGGAGGTCGGCGGCAAGTTCGCTTTCCAAATGCAGTTTGTCAATGCTTCCGTTGACCCTGTTGATGACGCCCTTTTTTCGTTGCATGAAAGCGTGGGCCTGCATGCTCATGCGTTTGTTTTCTTCTTCCAGGCGGATGGTGTTGATTTTCACCGCCTCGGGTTTGATGTCAAACTTTGCGGAGAGGTTGAGGGCGTAGGGCGTTTTTTTGAAGACGGGGACGAAGCAGGAAAGGTCGTTGAGCGAGATTCTTGCCTGCTCAATCTGTCCGTGCACCGTGATGGTCTTCAAGAAGGCACCGGGCTTCGTTAGGTCGTAGTCTGCTTGCAATTCGTCTTCCGTAAATTGGGAGTGGGGCAGGCGGAGTTCAAACTGCGTGACGGCCATGTGGCGTTTGTTGGCGGCCAGGCGGAATGAGAAAGACTGGACATCGAGGCCCGACTGCTCCTTGAAATCAAGACTGCGGACGCGCAGGTTGATGCTGTCTTGCGTCAGCGTCTTGAGACTGATGTTGGCGTTCAGACGGTTTACGCGAAGGTGTGAGGCGTTCAGGCACCCGGGTGTTTGGGGCTTGTAGTGCTCCTCATATCCGAAATCCAAGCGGCGGATGATGAGCGAATTGAGCGTCAGATTGAGGTGTGACGGTTCTTTTGAGTCAGACTTGAAGGCGTCGAGCACAAACTGATAGTTGGCCGCGCTGTCGGCTTTTGTCTTATAGAGATTGATTTTTCCGTCGAGCAGAGAAACAGAGCGGAGAGACACCCGTCCGTCAAGTAGTGCGCGATATTCTATCTTGGCAGACATCAAATTGCTGGTAAGCATCGGGGCGCGTTGCCTGTCTTCGATGTACACGTCGTGCAGAATCACACGGTTGAACAAGCCGATTTCCACGCGGCTAATCTTTACTTCGGTGCCCAACTTCTCTTTAAGCGCATTCTCCACCATGTCGGCAAGAAGATGCTGGATGGGCGTGAAGTTCACGACAAACAGCAGAAGCAGGTATCCTCCTAAGAGAATGCCTGCAACAATGCGTGCTATGTTTCTAAATCGTGTGATAGGCAGATGGGATAATTGGATAATGTATATACGATATACGCTGCCTTTAATGTTCAGCGCGTATGATCAAATATACTTAGTTGTTGTATTCCTTCGCCAGTCCGCCTTCGCTCGTTTCGCGGTAGAGAGAAGGCAGGTCGTGTCCTGTTTGCTTCATGACTTCCACCGCTTTGTCGTAGGAGATGCGGTGGATGCCTTCTGCGTATGTGGCATAGATGTTGGCGTCGAGAGCTCGGGCGGCGGCATGGGCGTTGCGCTCGATGCAGGGGATTTGCACCAGTCCGCAGATGGGGTCGCAAGTCATTCCGAAATGGTGTTCCAAGCCCATTTCAGCAGAATATTCAATTGTTGCGAGACTTCCGCCGAAGATGTAGTTGGCTGCGGCAGCGGCCATGGCACAGGCCACGCCGACTTCTGCCTGGCATCCCGCTTCGGCACCAGAGATGGAGGCCAGGCTCTTGGCGATGTTGCCAATCAGTCCAGCTGTTGCCAAGGCGTGCAGAATGCGTTTGTCGCTGAATTTGCGGCTCTTCTGGATGTGATAGAGCACAGCGGGGACAACGCCGCAGGCACCGCAGGTCGGGGCCGTGACGATGCGTCCGCCAGAAGCGTTTTCTTCACTGACGGCCAGAGCGTATGAAAATACCAATCCACGCGTTTGCAGGTTGGCACCGTAGCCCATCGCTTTGATGTAATAGTCGGGGGCTTTGCGTCGCAGCTTGAGGCAACCTGGGAGAACGCCTTCGTTGTCAAGGCCGCGCTCAACGGCTTCGCGCATCACCTGCCATACTTCCGCGAGATATTCCCAAATATCTGGGCCTTCGCATTCTTCAACGTATTCCCAGTAGCTCTTTCCGCGATATTCACACCATTGCTTGATGTCTTCCAGATGGTCGAGCTCATAAAGGTCGGGAGTCTCAAGCGTGTTGGCACCTTCTTCTGCCAGTGCGCCTCCGCCGATACTGTAAACTGTCCATTCATCGTGCAGTTGCCCGTTGTCGTCCACAACGGCGTATTTCATTCCGTTGGGGTGGAAGGGAAGAACGATTTCTGGATGCCAGATAAATTCCGTCCGGTCTTTTCCCAATACGTTGTAGATGGCCCAGTCCGTCAAGTGGCCTTTGCCTGTTGCCGCCAAACTGCCGTAGAGCGTCACTTGGAAGCGCTTGGCGCCGGGATGGCGCTTGAGGTATTGTTCGGCAGCCGTGCGTGGTCCCATCGTATGGCTGCTTGAAGGACCTTGACCTATTCTGTATAACTCTTTTAAACTCTTCATTTCGTATGTGTTGTGAAAAATCTCCTTCGCAGGAGTTTCTGATGTATGGGCAAACAGCTCAAGGCGTTTGCCCCGATTGGTGTTTAGGCATGTTCTTTGATGATGCCGCGACGGTAGGCAAACAATAGTTTTTCGAGGTCAACGATCTGTTCGCGCAATTCACGGCCTATGTCGGTGTCGGCCACCATGGCGCGATGCCCGGTCAGTTCAACGATTTGCGTGGTGCTACGGATGTCCGTGCCGTTCAGGATGGCTTCTTCTGTTGACGAGAAGGGTTCGTGCTGCACCAACTGGAAACCGCGACTGTGATAAACCAAGGTGTATCCGGCAATGCCCGTTGTGTCGTGATAAGCTTTTGCAAAGCCGCCGTCAATCACCATCAGTTTGCCGCCCGCCTTAATCGGGTTCTCGCCCTTTCCGACGCGAACAGGCACGTGGCCGTTGATGATGTGCCGGTGCTGACCTTTGACGCCAAATTCGTCCATGATGTGATCGCACACGTCGGGGTTGTCGCGTAGCGTGTAATACCAGCCCTTTTTCTCGTTGTGCGTTTCCTTGTCGGCAACGAAGTAGCGCTCGAATGTAGACATCTTGGATTTGTCGAACAACGGAGAATCAGGACCGCACCATAGATACCAAAAGTAATCGCGTGCTTGTGAGCGTTCATCAGCGTCTGCCTCAGTGTCGAAGGCTGTGCGCACCATTTGGTCGATGCGCTCCATGAGTGCCTGTCCTTTGGCTTTCACGTTGCCAACGAGTACTTCGCGCAGGCTGCCGTCTTCATTGACAGGGACAGAAGCGTGGAAGAGCAGGTTGGAATTGTAGATGCCGTACATGCTACCATGATAGAGCAGGCAGTTGACGTGTCGTTGCAGACGGTCGCTGATGAGGAAGGAGTGTTTCAGCCTTTCCATCAGTTCGGCTTCCTCGTGCGTCAGTTTGTAAGGATCCTTCGGGTCGATGGTCGGGAAGTCGTTTTCGAGCAGCGGATGCGTTTTGCCATACAGGCAGATGGTGCCGTCTTCGTGGTTGATGTGTTCCAGCAGGCGGCGGTCGTTCATCCCCCATTCAGGATGCGCTCCGTAAAGTTGCCCCTCCAGTTTAAACTGGATGATGGCCATTGCCTTGTGCATCTGAGTGATGAGGCGTATCGTCTTCTCGTTGTGTGCGTCAGTCCCGTTTTCTATCTTGGGGATAAATGGAGTGTTGGCGCCGTCTTTGTACGTCTCCATGGCAAAGGTTGCCAGAGGCACCATGTTGATGCCGTAGCCCTCCTCGAGCGTTTGCGTGTTGGCGTAGCGCAACGAAAGGCGCAACACGCTTGCAATACAGGTCTCGTTTCCAGCGGCGGCTCCCATCCACAGAATGTCGTGGTTGCCCCATTGGATGTCCAGATGATGGTAGTTGCAGAGCGTGTCCATAATCAGGTGGGCACCTGGTCCGCGGTCATAAATGTCGCCGAGGATGTGCAGACGGTCGATGGCCAGGCGCTGGATGAGGTAGCAGATGGCTATGATGAAATGGTCGGCACGGCGCGTGCCGATGATGGTTTGGATGATGACGTTGAAGTAAGCCTGCTTGTTGTGGTCCTCCGTCGACTCGTGCAGCAATTCCTCAATGATGTATGCAAATTCTTCAGGCAGGCTCTTGCGCACCTTTGAACGTGTGTATTTGGAGGATACATTGCGGCAGACGGTGATTAGCTGGTTGAGCGTCGTCTGGTAATAGTCGGCCAGATTCTTGTCATTTTGCTTGACCAGTTCCAGTTTCTGCTCAGGATAATAAATCAAGGTACAGAGGTCCTTCTTCTCCTGTTCGCGCAGGGTGTTTCCGAAAAGTTCGTTCACCTTTCGCTTGATGTTTCCAGAGGCATTTCGGAGCACATGCTGGAAAGCCTCGTTCTCTCCGTGCAGGTCGGCGAGGAAATGCTCCGTCGACTTCGGAAGATGAAGAATGGCCTCCAGGTTGATGATTTCAGTCGTCACCTTAGAGATGGTTGGGAAATCACGTGCCAACAGTTTAAGGTAACGAACGTCGGATGCGACGTCTTTATAGTCTGGTCGGTTGATTTTTGCCATGGTCGGGAAAACTTTTTAGTAATGGTGAAAGAATAAGTTGATCAATTTTGACCTGTATTTTTGTTGGTTTTGGAATTTGGAAGAGGGAGCATAGCGGGCTATGTGACCGATGACAAATTACAAAAACGGCGAAAAGACAGGGCATAAAAAATAACTTCTTACTTCTCAAAATTGGTCAAGTTATTTTTTTACCATTACTTACCATTATTTGGTATGCTGTCTGTTTATCGGAAAAGCATATTGCCGTCAACGGTTTTCCAGGATCCTCCAGCGGGACGCAGTTTGACAGAAGCGTCGTCCCAGTAGGTGGGCCATCCTTCGAAAATGCCGCCGACAAAGGTGACCTTGAAGCGGTGCAGGCCCTTGGCCAAGGCTATTTCGGCGTTGTTGGGCGAATAGCGTGGACAAGGCATTTGCGAATTGTCGATGAGCAGTTGACCGTCAACCCAAACCTGACTGTTGTTGCTTGAAAATTCGTAAACGCCGTCTTGGTCGATGTTGACAAAGCCTTCGGCTATGGCTGCGTAGTTCTCAACGTTGCGAACGTTGCCAGGAACACGTGTCTGCGTGCGGATGGGGCGCAAATCGGCAATTTCTTTTGTATAGTCTGGCGTTTGCGGCAATTGGTAGGGGCTCAGATACGTACCTTTATATACAGAGAGGTTTAGTCCGCTGAGCAGCGTGCGGCCTACTTCCTGTGCGGGGAGATAGTTGCTTTTCTTGACCTCGATGTCGCGGACGGGGCTCATGTCGCCAGAAGGCAGGACAGAGGCAACGCGCAATCGGGTGCTTTGCGTCAGCGTGAGGGGAGCCGTGTATGTGGGCGATTCCAGAGTGGGCGTCGTTCCGTCAGTGGTGTAGACAATGCGCAATGGGCGTGGCGTGGTGAGGCTCACCTGTTTTTGGTCGACAAATGCGAGGTGGTTTAGGCTTCCACCAACTTGTGCCGGAACGGGAATGTGATAGTTGACATCCCATGCCTTCAGACGCTTAGAGGCATCGTTGTCTGCGCGGCGCACAAAGTCGGCATAGTTCTTCCGCTCCACGGGCGACCATGCCACTTCTGCCAAGGCCAATGCACGTGGAAACAGTCTGTATTCCAAGTTGGCAGCGTTGTAGATATACTCGCTCCAGCAGTTCACCTGCACGCCGAGCACATAGTTCTCCTGGTGGTTCTGGCGCAAGGTGGCTGGAATTGGGTCATAGTCGTAAACCTTTTTCAGGGTGGTGTAGCCGCCGATGGCAACAGGTTCCGTTGCCGGGTCGCTTTGGAAGGTGTCGAAATAATATCCTTTGTTGGAGGGCGTCATCAATACGTGATGGCCCATGCGGGCAGCGGCAATGCCACCGTCTTCGCCGCGCCATGACATCACAACGGCCGTCGTGTCGAGGTCGCCGCCTTCCAATATCTCGTCCCATCCGATGAGCTGCTTGCCCTTCTTGGCCAGGTGTTTGCTTATGCGAGCAATGAGGTAGCTTTGCAGTTGCGCTTCCTTTTTATAGCCCTGCGTCTTCATGCGCGTTTGGCAACTGTCGCATTTTGCCCATTCTCCGCGCGGAGACTCGTCGCCGCCGATGTGGAACAGTTTGCCAGGGAAGAGCGGCACCATTTCGTCGATGACATCTTCCAGGAAACGGAAGGTCGTTTCCTTTCCGGGGCAGAACACAACGTCTTCAACGCCCCAGATAATGCGCGGCGTCATTTGCTCGCCCTGGCATGAGAGCCAGGGATAGGCGGCAATGGCAGCCATGCCGTGTCCGGGCATTTCCAGTTCGGGAACGATTTCCACGTGGTGGGCTTTGGCGAAGGCCACCACTTCGCGCACTTCCTCTTGCGTGTAGAAACCGCGGTGTATGCTGCCGTCTCCTTCTACGCGCTGCGAACCGATGGTGGTCAGTTTGGGATATTTCTTGATTTCAATGCGCCATCCTTGGTCGTCGGTCAAGTGCCAGTGTACACGGTTGATTTTATAGGCCGACAACCGCTCAATTTCTTCTTTCACGGCGCTAACGGGTAGAAAATGACGGCATGGGTCGAGCATTACGCCGCGATAGGTGAAGCGTGGCGCGTCGTTGATGCTGACGGTGGGCATTTCCCATGAAACTTGGTTTAAGCCGTTGAAAGTCTGCTCTATTTCCGCTGGCAACAGTTGTAAGACAGATTGCATGGCATAGTAAAGTCCGGTTTCCGTAGAAGCCGTTGCCACCACCTTTTCCGGAGTGACTTCCAATCGGTATGCTTCCTTTCCCTTGATATTTTTGTCGATGGCGAAAGTGATGGCATTTTTGCTGCCCGCCTTGCCGCCTTTGAGCGTTATCTTGGATGCGCGTTGGAATTTTGCGGCAAACAATTTGGCCACGGTGCTGGCCTCTTTCCCTTTGCTCGCAATTCTCGTGTTGGTGTCGATTCTAAAAACTCCAGTGCCCTCGGTCATTTCCCTGGGCGTCGGGATGATGTTGATATCGCCTGCCGTCATGGCGTTTGGAAAACAGAGTCCAAGGCCAAGAGCAGCGGCTGCTATGAGGTTTTTTGCTTTTGCCATGTCTTTTAAATGTGGTGTGTAAATGTAGCGTGTTTTATCTGCAAAAATAGTTCGATTTTCTGGATTGCACAAGTTATCTCCGCTTTCTTTTGATGCCGTGGAAGAAAAACAGGCATGACGAACTGCCCACTAAGAGTGGCAGCCCGTCATGCCTGCTTTCTTTATCCGAATGTTCATCCCGTCTTTATTTGATTTTCAATATCATGTTAAGATGTAGCAACCCTTCCATCATGAAAGGTTCTGACGTGGCTTGAAAGCCAAACTTTTCATAGAAATGCTGCTTCGTGAGCTGCGATTCGATTTTGATTGTATCGAAGTCTTTGAGGAAACGTTTGGCAGCGTCAATGGCAGCTTGGAAAATTACCTTTCCATATCCCTTGCCGCGCTCAGTGGAGATGACTCTTCCGATGCTCACATCTCCCAACTTCGTCCCAGCAGGGCATATACGACAAATGGCTACGGTCTTGCCGTCTTGCGTGATCCAAAGATGGATAGCAGTCTGGTCGTTATAGTCAATGTCTTGGTAGACACAGTTTTGCTCAACGATAAAGACTGATGAGCGCACGTGTAGCAGGTTGTAGAGTTCTGATGTCGTGAGCTGGTCGAAAGTCTTGATGTGCAGCGTGCTTCCGTCGGCAAGTTCGTGCTTTTCGGAGATGCTGGATGGCGTCAAGGCATTGGTCTGTGTGTCAGTCGTTTCAGAAGGGTTTTGTGTGAACATCGTTTTAGTGTGTTTCTTTCAAGGGGGAAACATTTTGTTTTCCTATCCCTTTGCGTGTTGATAGCTTGCGAGGGAAGTGTTATTTGAAAACGAAATAAACGGCAGCCACCAAACAGCAGAAGGCCACCATGTGGTTCCAATGGAGCGATTCTCCGCGGAAGAGCGTTGTGACGATTATGGTGAAGACAATCAGCGACACCACTTCCTGAATCACCTTAAGCTGTATGAGCGAAAACGGACCACCATTGTCGACGAAGCCGATGCGGTTGGCTGGTACTTGGCAGCAATACTCAAAGAGGGCGATACCCCAAGAGAACAGGATGACTGCAATTAGCGGCCAATGGGAACTCGTTCCCGTTTGTTGTAATTTGAGGTGGCCGTACCAAGCGAAAGTCATGAATACGTTTGAGAGAAGCAGAAGAAAAACAGTGTAGAATGCTTGCATTTTATGGGATATATATGTTTTGCGGGTGCAAAATTACAAGATTTCATTTGAAAAAAGGATGGCATGGCGTTACAAAATAATTCCGCGACAGAATAGGAGCGGCAAATAAGGGCGTTATTGCAAGCCTGGGTTGTGGGATGGGGCGGTGGTAAGGGGAAACACTGGTGAGATAAAATAAATCTGAAGGGTAAAGATGCCTTCATATCTTGTTGTCATTTATTGAAAAGAGAACTGGCAGTTTCGCATCTGCCATCCTCGCTTCTTAAAATGCAGGCAGAGAGGCGGGGATGCGGTCCTTTATACTTAATTTATAGGGTGTTCGCAAAGAAAAAACGTCAAAATATTTGCCATGAAATAAAAAAGAAGTACCTTTGCACGCCGATTATTATCAAGTGGGCTCCTTAGGCCTGCGTCCGCATGAGCTGGCAATCTTGCTCATTGGCCGAGTGAGAAGGCCGTTTCAAGGCTTGCGGAAAAGATAAATATTAGTAGTTACACATTTTAAAAACAAAAGAAGAGTGGATACTTTAAGTTACAAGACCATTTCTGCTAACAAAGAAACTGCCCAGAAAGAATGGGTCGTAGTTGATGCTACTGACCAGGTTTTGGGTCGTCTTTGCACCAAGGTTGCCAAGCTTTTGCGTGGTAAGTACAAACCAAACTTTACTCCTCACGTAGACTGCGGTGACAATGTTATCATTATCAATGCCGACAAGGTAAGACTGACTGGTAAAAAGTGGACAGACCGTGTTTACTATACCTATACCGGTTATCCTGGTGGTCAGCGCGAACACACTCCTTCAAGCATCATGGCTAAGGAAAATGGTGCAGATCGTTTGCTCCATCGCGTAGTGAAAGGTATGCTTCCCAAAAACCGTTTGGGTGCTAAGTTGCTCAGCAACCTCTATGTTTACGAAGGCGCTGAACACAAGCATGAGGCTCAGAACCCCAAGGCAATTGATATTAACTTGTATAAATAATTAAAGCAGACATGGAAATTATCAACGCATTAGGTCGTCGTAAGAGCTCCGTCGCTCGTGTATATCTCACTGAAGGTACTGGTAAGATTACGATTAACAAGAGAGACTTGACTGAATACTTCCCTTCAACTATCCTCCAGTTCGTGGTTAAGCAACCATTGACTTTGTTGGATGTTGCTGAAAAGTACGACATCAAGGCTAACCTCGTTGGTGGTGGTTTCACTGGTCAGAGCCAGGCTCTTCGCCTCGCCATCGCTCGCGCTTTGGTTAAGGTTAACGCCGACGACAAGAAGGCTCTTCGCGCTGAAGGCTTCATGACCCGCGACTCTCGTTCTGTTGAACGTAAGAAGCCAGGTCGTCCAAAAGCACGTCGCCGCTTCCAGTTCAGTAAACGTTAATATTCGGCCATTTACTGCTGGATTACGTTTAGCATCTAAACCATTGGGACTTCCCTTGGTGGAGAACTACCCGATGGCTGGTTGAACTAAAAACTCAGGGTGCAGGTGAAACACTTGTGCCCAAACAACTCAAAAGAAAGTAAACGAATAAACAAATTTCAAAATGTCAAGAACAAATTTTGAAACCCTTTTGGAGGCTGGCTGTCATTTCGGTCACCTCAAGCGTAAGTGGAATCCTGCTATGGCTCCTTACATCTTCATGGAGCGCAACGGCATTCACATCATCGATCTTCACAAGACTGTAGCCAAGGTTGACGAAGCTGCTGAAGCTTTGAAGCAGATTGCTAAGTCTGGTCGCAAGATCCTTTTCGTAGCTACTAAAAAACAAGCCAAGGAAGTTGTTGCTGAAAAGGCAGCTTCTGTAAATATGCCGTTCGTTACGGAGCGTTGGCCGGGTGGTATGTTGACCAACTTCCCGACAATCCGTAAGGCTGTCAAGAAAATGGCCAATATTGACAAGTTGATGAACGACGGCACTTTCTCAAACCTCTCTAAGCGCGAAATCCTCCAGATTTCTCGTCAGCGTGCCAAGTTGGAAAAGAACCTCGGTTCTATCGCCGACTTGAACAAGCTCCCTGCTGCGCTCTTCGTTGTTGACGTATGCAAAGAGCACATCGCTGTTAAGGAAGCTCAGCGTTTGGGTATTCCTGTGTTCGGTATCGTTGATACCAACAGCGATCCTACGTCTATCGATTTCGTAATCCCTGCCAACGACGACGCTAACAAGAGCGTAGAGGTTATCCTCGAAGCTTGCTGCGGTGCCATCGCTGAAGGCGTTGCTGAACGCAAGGCTGAAAAGGTTGACGCTGAAGCCGCTGGCGAAGGCGAAAAGGGTCGCAAGCGCGCTGCCAAGGCTCGCGTAGAGAAGGAAGTTGCTGCTCCTGAAGCAGAAACTCCTGCAGCTCCAGCTGAATAATAAATCATTTTGTTAAAACCAATAGGGTAGGTTCTAAAACTGCATCAATGACGTGATTTTAGGACCTATTCTTATAAAAATACTACTATAACTATGGCAGTAGGATTAGAAGATATCAAAAAGCTTCGCACCATGACTGGTGCTGGTCTCGGCGACTGCAAGAAGGCCTTGACTGAAGCTAACGGCGACATCGAAGCCGCTATCGAAATCATCCGCAAGAAGGGTCAGGCTGTCGCTGCAAAGCGTTCTGACCGTGAAGCAGCTGAAGGTTGCGTTCTTTGTAAGTATGAAAACGGCTTTGCCGCTATCATCGCTCTCAAGTGCGAAACTGACTTCGTTGCCAAGAATGCTGATTTCGTGAAATTGGCTCAAGATATTCTCGACGTAGCTGTTGCCAACAAGTGCAAGTCTCTCGACGAAGTTAAGGCTCTGCCTATGGCTGGCCACACTGTTGCTGACGCTGTTACGGATCGTAGCGGTATCACTGGTGAGAAGATGGAACTCGATGGTTACAGCTTCATCGAAGGTGAGAATGTTTCTGTTTACGATCACATGGGCCGTCACATGCTCTGCACCATGGTTCAGACCAACAAGCCTGCTGAAGAACAGGCTCACAACATCGCCATGCAGGTAGCTGCCATGAACCCTGTTGCTCTTGACGAGGCTTCAGTTCCTCAGGCTGTTAAGGACGAAGAATTGAAGGTTGCCATCGAAAAGACCAAGGAAGAGCAGGTGAAGAAGGCAGTTGAGGCTGCTTTGAAGAAGGCTGGTTTCAACCTCTACATCGCTGAAAGCGAAGACCACCTCGAAGAAGGTATCCGCAAGGGTAACATCACAGAGGAGCAGGCACAGCAGATTCGCGATTTGAAGCAGGCAACTGCTGAACAGAAGGCTGCCAACCTCCCTGAACAGATGATTCAGAACATCGCTAATGGTCGTATGAACAAGTTCTTCAAGGAGTCTTGCTTGCTCAACCAGGAATACATCCAGGATTCCAAGATGTCTGTAACTGACTACTTGAAGTCTGCCGACAAGGAACTGACCGTTGTTGACTTCAAGCGTTTCACGCTCCGCGCTGAATAATCGAACAATCAAATAAACAAAAAATCCTCGCGAGGAAATTTCCTTCGCGAGGATTTTTTTGTTTCTCTCTGTGGCAGATGTGCTGTTTGCCAATTCGTTAGGCAACATTTTCCCAGCATTTCGTCAATGTGTTTCCAAATGGAAAGCTGATAAAGTGTGTTTTTAATGACAATGCAACAGGACAGCCGAAAGAAGAGGGCAGCAATGCCACCTTAAATCCCGCGCCGAGTAGTATTTTTAAAATGGTGGGCTTCAGAAGGACTCCTTGTCAGCGTTCCCTTGCTACGTCAGTTGATGTTGACCGCATTACTCTTCGTAATTCAAGGCCTTTGCTTTTTAGCGAATCTGGGAGGAGACACGACCGCGTCTGGGTCGAGACACGGTCGCGTCTGGGAGGAGGTGCGGTCGCGTCTGGGTCGAGATACGACCGCATCTGGGACAGTGTTCGCTAACAAATATAGAATTTGGTTTATTGGGGTTGTTGCACCATGTTTCACCAGGTGTTGCTATGTTGCTTGCGCGATGTGGTGGATTTATATAGATGTTGTTCTGGCTTTCTGCACCGAGATACACCCTTTGAAAACGTCAAAAGCAAGTATGATTTTTTATTGTGTTTGAGATTGCGGATGGTTTTCTTGTCTGTTATGTTTTCCATCCCGTATAGTGTCTCGTCGGGAATCGCGTCGTTTATACGATGCTGTTGCGCCGTTTCTTATATTGTGCCGATTTTTCTTTGGCCAATGCCTGCATGTCAACTGCAACATCGACTTCGTCTACAATCTCCACTCCAGTCATTGTTTCGATAATGTCTTCCATTGATACCACACCTCGAAGACAGCCGTATTCGTCAACGATGATGGAGATATGTTCCCGTTTCTCGAGCATCTTTTCCCAGATGTGATACAGTGATTCTCCCTCACCGAAAGAAAGGATGGGGCGTATCAAGTCAGACAGTTTTGTATGGAATTTATCTTCCGACAGATATTTCAGCACCATGTCTTTCAGCACATACCCGGTGATGTATTCCTTGTCTTTGTCATATACTGGTATGCGCGAGAAATTCCATTCCTGCTGTTTGTAGAAGTCTTTGACCGTGAGATTCATGTTTGCTGATTCCACGACAATGAAAGGTGTCATTGCGTCCTTGGCCTTGATGCCCGACAAGCGGATGCAGTTCTTGATGATTTTGCTTTCAGACTCCCGGAAAATACCTTCAGTTGTGCCAACGTCAACCATTGCAGACACTTCTTCGCGGCTCATAGAGCTTTGTTTGCCCTTGGGCGTAAACACCTTCGTTATGAGTTCGGAAAGCAGCACAAGCGGATAAGTGATAACTATCAATATCCGTATGATTTTCGTGGACGGCATTGCGAGTGAGCGCCAGTAGGAAGCCCCGATGGTTTTCGGGATGATTTCAGAGAGCACCAGGATGAGCAACGTGAGCACGGCTGAGACGATGCCAAAATATTCTTCGCCAAAAAGTTTGATGGATTCAGCGCCGACACCAGCAGAACCGATGGTGTGTGCGATGGTGTTGAGCGAAAGAATTGCACCTACCGGACGGTCGACATTATCTTTATAGTCTTTCATCAAAGAGGCCGTTTTGTTGCCTTGGCTTTCCTTCATCGTGATGAAAGACATGGGGGTTGAGAGAAGCACCGCTTCAAGAACGGAGCATAGAAAGGACATCGAAAGTGCGCCTAAAAAATATAAGATGATTAAGCCCATTAATTATAAGTAGGTATTCAGAATTTATAATATCCATGTAGGGAAAAGCCAGTTTGATATGCTTGACAGTATTTTTTGTCACCCCTATGCGCTTCTTTTAGCGCCTAAACGTTGAGCGTCAAAGCGGTATCGCGCCATGGAACCAAAACGTTTTGGAAGGTTGCCCATCCGAAGTTCAAAGTTAACTATTTGGCGGCGATTCTGACCATTTTGTAGGAGATAATTATGAATATTTAGTAGGCAGGTTTAAGTATTCCTTGGTTGATGCCTTCAATCTAACATTCAGCTGTGGATTGCGGATTATTGCTATTCTGTGGTATAGTGCAAATGTTTTTATGTTTTCGGGGTCCTTATTGATTTGCTAGTCCCCGCATGAGTATTATTACTGCCTTCAAAGCCCCGCTTTTTGCTATGCAGCTGTAAGTCGGCCAATTTCCAAGTCAGCATTTTTGTGAATTATCTGTCAGAATAAAAAACAGGCTCCCATCTATTCAGTTTGTGAAAGATGGGAGCCTGTTATAGTCATGCCAAGCAAGATGGTGGGGTAATGTCCCAAGTTGTTTCTTGTCGGCTGCTTGGCTGATTTACGGCATTATTTGGCGCACCCGACAAACCCTGTGGAGTAGGCCGTGCAGATGCTAACCCAAAAC